>Ga0214543_1006507_pt1 | contig 20740 bp, 17 predicted proteins | sample CNSS2metaG_FD_160094 | JGI IMG/M metagenome (GOLD analysis project Ga0214543, IMG submission 160094) | Root nodule microbial communities from cowpea collected in UCLA plant growth center, Los Angeles, California, USA - CNSS2 | ecosystem: Host-associated > Plants > Roots > Nodule | place: USA...
AGCTTGGGTCAACGCCTAGGCCCAAATCATGTTCAAGGCCCAATACATGACCCACATGCACCTTCAAGCCCAAGCCCATCAAGAGGCCCAATAACAAGGAGCATGCTAAAAAAGATCCAATTGGGCTTCATTCAAGATGGCCCAAACCCACATGGGCTTCTCATACTCTTCACATTGGCCAAAGAAGATATGAAGATTTGAAGAGGTATATCAAAGAGCAATAGAATAACAATAAGATTGGCCCATTGTTTAGGCCTTGCTTTCTAGAATAATAAGTCAAACAATGAGTAGTTCAATTGATAAAATTGGGCTTGACTAAGCCCAATAGGAGATTTGGCCATGAGTTATCAAAAGAGCCAAGGTGGACTAAGTGGAAGTCAACACTTCTTCCTACACCTTATGGATCTAAAGCATCCAAGGGTTAGGAATGCTTCCTCCTTTTCCAAGGCATCATCCAATGGCCAAGATCAAGCCTCCTTCTCCAAGCTTGATCTAAGGGCCAAGATCAAGGCCCACTCCATCTAATGGCTCTCCTTTCTCATGTGTAAATGGCTTCATATAAAAGCCAAAATTTCACTCATTTGTAGACACTTTTGAAATTTTATGCAATAGATGCAACTTGAGTTGAGAGCACTCCTCCCTCTATTGCCTTTGAGAGTCACCACTTTCTAGAGATTTCTTCTCTCTACCTCTAGCCACCTTCCTTAGGCTAGCATAGATTAGGAAATCCTATCACCTCTTTCACCTTCCATTGCTTGCAAGTGCCTTCCAACTTGCCTCCATTCCTTCATCCATTTCCGCATGGAGCTCTTCATGCACCTTTGGAGCTCCACCATAGAGACACACCAAGAGTATTTTCTGCTATGAGTTTAACTTCACATAAACTCGAAACTTAACACTGCATTTGTGAAAGCCTTGTGCCATTAGGAATGAATCAATGCACTTATTCCAGGCTCGGGGTGCTTGTCTAAGGCCATATAATGCCTTTTATAGTCTATAGACCTTTTATTCTACTCCACTAACCACAAAACCAGGTGGCTGTCTAACATAAACTTCCTCTTCCAGTGGCCCATTCAAGAACACTGACCTGATGTCCAATTGACATATTTTCCAATTCTTATAGCTAGCTATGGAAAGCAAAAGCCTTACGGTCTCCACGCGTGCAACTGGTGCGTGGACCTCAGTAAAATTAATCCCATGTTTTTGTAAGAACCCCGTTGCTACCAACCTTGCCTTGTATTTGGCAATTGTGCCATCTGGTCTTGACTTGATCTTGAAAACCCAACTTACATCAGTGGGGCTTTTATGCTTTGGTAGATCCACCAACTTTCTTGTTATATTTTTCTCAATGGCTTTTAATTCCTCCATCATGGCTTTTTTCCATTCTTTTATATCTATTGCTTGCTTCCAAGATTTGGGCTCTATGTCAACAAGGAATGCTAAGTGTGCAAGATCTCCATTGTTAGTGACTTCACTGTCATGAAATACTTCATAATCAGCAAGTCTTGAGGAGGGAAACGATACTCGTTCAGATTTTCTAATAGGTGCTTCATTACCTACGGTAACATTTGTGTTTTCTTTTGGCATAACCAATGCATCCTCAATAGTACAAGGAACACTAGCCTCTCCTTTATTGTTCCAGTTCCATTCTGTAGTTTCCACAATAAGAACATCTCTACTAACCACAATAGAATTAGATGTTGGACTGTATAATCTATATGCACCAGTTGGATGATATCCAATGAGTATAAGAGCCTCACTCTTATTATCTAGCTTCTTCCTCTATTCATCTGGGATGTGCCTATATGCCAAGTAACCAAAGATTCAAAGATGATGAACCCTTGGCTTATCACCAGTCCAAGCCTCTCGAGGGTGCTATTTTTCAGCCTTTTGGTTGGACTATTATTTAGGATATAAGTTGTAATGGGCATTGCTTCCCCCCAAATCTAGTGTGGCAAATTCTTTCCTTTGAGCAAGCATCTGGTCATGTTTAATAGAGTTCTATTCCTCCTTTCTGCCAGACCATTATGCTGAGGTGTGTATGAGGCTGTCATCTCATGTTCAATACCTTTTCACAAAACTCAGCAAATTCTCTGGACTTAAACTCTCTTCCTCCATTAGTTCTCAAGATTTTCACTCTCCATTCTGACTGTCTCTCAACCAAGATGCAAAATTTGTTGAAGTGGTAGAAAGCCTTTTTCTTCTCTTTCAATAGGTACAACCATATTTTCCTAGTAAACTCATCTACTAGTATAAGAAAGTACCTATTACCTCTAAGAGAAGTTGCACTAAAAGGTCCACACAAATTTGCATACACCATCCCAAGTGGCTATTTGGCTCTGTGAATTGCTTATTTTTGAACTCCTTTCGGTGGTGTTTGCCCAATACAAACCCTTCACATACCTTCTTGGGAGGTTGTATATTTGGTAATCCACTTACCATTTGGTTACTGCCCAACCGTTGCAAGCTTATAAAGTTGAGGTGACCATATCGATAATGCCACAACCACTCCTCTTTATCAGTTTGAATAGCACTGATGCACTACACTACTGTGACATTCAGATTAATTTTGAATGTGCAGTTCTTGGAGAGTGGGGCCGTAAATAACACCCTTTTCTTTTCATCATAGACTTCAATGCATCTTCTTTACATATTCATGGTGTATCCTTTCTCTAACAGTTGTCCCAAACTCAACAAACTGTTCTTCATTGTTGGAACATACAAACTCATGAATGCAGTTTTTCCATCTTTCCTGGTAATTAAGACTTTCCCGATGCCTCAGCAGTAATGTTTTTGTTATCAAAAAATATGATGTTGCTCCTTGCGCTAGTGTCCATTTCAACCAGCTAGTCTTTGTAACCCGTCATGTGGTTTGTGCAACCGCTATCCAAGTACCAAGTTTGATCACCCTTTCCTTCCTCTGCAGTGGTTACCATCAAGAGAACTTCATCAGAATCTGAGCTCTCTTCTTCCTATATTTGATGGAAAGGAATACAATGATTGGTGTGTGAAGATGGAAGCTATTATGGGTTTTCAAGAAGTAGATGAGATAATCAAGATTGGGTTCAAAGAACCATCAAAGAGTGTAGATGATGGTGCAAAGAAGGAGTATTGAGAGAAGAAATACAGAAGGACGGTTCAAAGTATAAGGATGAAAGGTAGTACAAAGGAGCAACATTCTTGCTTTGCAATCTAGTCGTTTCTTCTCTCGATACTCCTTCTTTGCACCATCATATGCACTCTTTGATGGATCTTTGAACCTAATCTTGACTATCTCATCTACTTCTTGAAAACCCATAATGGCTTCCATCTTCACACACCAATCACTATAACCCTTTCCATCAAATACAACTCTACAATTCAATCAATTTATACTAATCTCACAATCACGATAAGCTCACTTCCCAAGGCCCAAAAATCATTTTTAAATCATATGCTCACGATAAGCTTTGATACCAAATGTAACACCCCAGATGGATATTACTAGATACAACATAAATCATGAATTTTCTTTTGGAAATCCAACATTATATAAAGTTACCAAGCATGGGAAAAATAAAAAACTTTTATCGCGATAATCCAATTATAGTACTTCGTCTTTATTACAAGTTCATAATAAAGGAAACATCATAAAGTCTATTACAAAAATGCATGAAATGAAGATATGGAAAAATCTCCCATCGTACGCCCCCGCTCCGTCTCTATGCTTCAGCATTCTCACCTGAAGTCACATCTGCTCCCACGTAACAAGTCACGTGATCATCGCCAAACACAAACACACAAACAAGAAAGAGTGAGCTGAAAAAGAAAAACAATATAAACAATAAGATAATAAGAATTGGCCCTCACCCAATCTAACTTAGTTAATTTTAGTTTAGTGATCTTGTTATCACAATATACTTCCAATCTCATAACCTATATGAGAAAGATTCAACCACAACCTTGTGCTTAAGGATTATCATGCTCCCACGAACATACCCGCTCGTGGTCCAACTCTACGGACCTCCCCGCCCGTAGTCCAACTCTACGAACCTGCCCGCTCGTAGTCCAACATGGGTGAACACCTACTATGAACCTCCCCGCTCATAGTAGCCTCGAGTGTAAGCACGGAACGTACGAACCTCCCCGCTCGTATCCCCCACACAAGATTACAACAGATACGGACCTCCCCGCCTGCATCAATCACGCATTTTAATCTCCGTTACGAACCTCCCCGCTCGTAACTAATCCAGGATATTCCTGACCAAGCTATCAATGAGAAGAAAATGTCCATGCAAATCCATCTGCAAAGGACCCCTGTCCCTACGCTCCCGCCTGTCGCTTCCCTATGAACCGCTAGGCGAACAGTTCCAGACCGCCTAGCGGTGTCCCTCTGCTGCCGGGCGCCACCCTACCAGCGACCTTCCCTGTTCATGGCTTATTGCCTGGCAAAGATCCTCCTACCGCCAGGTGCCACACCAGTAAAAACAATCTTTTACTGGTTTAGACACTTCCAAGGGTTTTCAACCACATCCAGTCATACAATCATACATCCGGATCCTCAAATTCAAGTATATATATAACACTTCAAGTCATCGTATCATCAAACAATCAACCAAAGCAAACACTCATGTGTTTACGTTTTGGAGTTTAAGCACACATTGATTGGTTCCCTAGTTATGCAGGCGACACTCACAACCAGTATTTCAATAATACTGTTACTCCACCTCTTTACGGAAATACTATTTTCATATCACATAATTCCAACACCACAAATTATTAAGAATACACAACATTAACCTACACACATTCTTCCTAAATACTAATATGTCACCTTAACAGTTTAAATAACAAACAGTCCATCTAGACACAATCTCATGCCAGCAATCAAGACACACATGAAACCATACCAAGTCTATCATACAGGAATACTCATTCCAAGTTTTTCTCATGTCTCCATAACTATAGTTCATGCATCAACCCAAACCATTTTGATAACTCTTACATCACACAAGTAACCTCATTTTATACTAACAATCATCCCCAACACCCATAACTTTAATCCTTGATTCCCCATTGTGCACACCACCCACTAGACATGCCAAATCGCTGCTGGCAGCTCGGGATCGCCTGGCGGTATATCAGATATCGCTAGGCGGAGCACTAGTGATTCCAGAACCATTCAGGTTCCCTCACGTCTGCAGAAATCTATTATCCCTAATTTTCCCAATTCAGTTTCTCCTCACAGATTCAGCCACATGTATTCATACATTTAACACACACTGTTCAATTTTATACAAACTGATTAAGGCTTATTACTAACATATTGCCGATTCCCATACATCACAAATAGCAATCGCATATACCCCATAAAGATCATACGTTTGTACTCAACCCCATATCTATCATATGTCCACACACCAGTTCATCATCATCCAATCACGTCAATGAACATATCATCAGTATTATTTAAGTACAACAGTTCAACCATATCACAAAAACATAAAAAACACGTCAATTTACGCAGTTCCAGTGCGCGCCGCCTGGCAGGTCCTCCATGGCCGCCAGGCGGTTCATCACAGAACCCAGAAAAACACTACGAAATGTTGCGTCGCCTGGCGGAACACTCTTAGCTGCCAGGCGGTTTTTGGCAGATTTCCCATTATTTATGAAATTCAACATGAAGTGCAAGGAAAAACTCATCATTCAAGCCATGGAATCAATTCAAACGATAAAACACATTTAAGCATATATGAACAGCTCCCCTTACCTGATTTTTCCTTGCTCCGATTGTAATTTAACGATTTGGTGCCTCTTGTCCAAAGTCTCCTCTAAAGGTATCTTCTTCAACTCCCTTCAACCCTCACTCTCTCCCTCTAGACCACGAAAATTCCAGCCCCCTCTCTATTTCTCTTGGCTATCACCCTCTCTAACTCTTTGCTTTCTCACACACTCCTTTCCCTCCCACCAATTCAACCCAAATTAAATAAAATAAAAAGAAAAAGGAAATTAATTTATATTTTTAAGTTTAATGACCATTACTCTTGATTACTGCACCCCTAAGTGACACCTCTCTGCTTTCTTAGGGAATTTCTATAGTTTCCAGATTTTCCATCACCTAGCAAAACAAAAATATATATATAGAGTCCATTTTCTTTAACCCAAGATTCGAACCCACATCCTTCCAACCACTCAACACATGCAAACCAATAAGCCATCACGTTATTCATGTCAATTTACCCATTCATATGCACCTAAATCATGTTGTCACATTCACAATATAATTGCAAAATAAAACATAATTAAATAAATCTACTAATGACATACTCGGGACTTGAACCCAAGTCCCTTCAACATAATTAAGCACTCTAAACCGCTTAGGTTCACATTGTTTCTTGTCTAAGATTTATAAAAGAATTCTCCTAAGGTAGTCTCAACCCCTCATTTCTTATATTCTATTAATTATTAATTTTCATAAATTTCCTGGATCTCACAATTCCTATTTTTTCTTGAGTGACTTGCTCATGTTTGTTTATGCTCAAATGTTTAGTCTGACTCTTTTGTTTTGCATCTTAGGTGAATATGCATGGTTTGATATGACTGAGCATTTATTGTTTTTATATACTTGGCCAAATAAGCCCACCTGGATATTAATCCATTGGTAGTCGCTTTGAGCTTTTAAACCTCTTTTTCTTGTTTTAAGCCTATTGCATAACCTTGAAAAGAAAAAGACCATATTCTACCTTAGGAAGAAAGAATGAGCTAATGGATTGTGTTTAGGAATGGTTGAGGAATAAAGTGTGTGGGTGAGTACCTCACCCACAAATTAATAAAAATGGCAAAAGGAAAAAATGTTGATGAAAAAGTGTTGAAATAATTGCTTTCTAAAAAAAAGAGGGAGAGCAACAAAGCAATAAACGAAAAAAGAGTTGTTTTTGAAATTATGCTCCATTATTCTTCCAACATTACTATTTCAAAAACCCAAAAATCTTTCAGAAAATAGATTGATTCCATTGCTCTTTCAAAATAGATTTATCATCGGTTATCTAAAGATTATTGCTCAATTAATTTTTGTTGTAGATTTGCAAATTAATCAATGTAAAGTCTCAATTAATTTGTTGGCTGTCTCACTTTTAACTAAAGTACAGTCTCAATTAAAAGTGAGAACTTTTAGATTATCCACAATAAATTCAACCAAAGTACAGTCTGAATCAAATTTTACTATGCCTAATCATGTCTATTCTCTTATCTTCTCACCAAATAAAAAGCTTAATTAATCAAAGTAAAGTCTCAATTAATTTTCGTTAGAGTAAATACCTTTAACCAAAGTAAAGTCTCAATTATTGGTAAAAACTCATTTAATCACATGAAAGTTTCTAAATAAAAATCAAAGTAAAGTCTCAATTCAATTTAAAAACCCTTGGACTCATATGACCAATATGCATATAGATTTAAAATCGTTACTTCTTACGTGATTCAAAGATAAAAGATATAGATGAATTAAAACCTCAACAATAATAAAAAGAACAAAGAAATTAATTGATCTAACCTCAAAATCCATAATGAAATTACAATGGAATCAACCCAAGAAGTTTAGCACTCCATGAAACACAAAATAAAATAAAGATAGAAGAAGAAAGAGAGAAAGGAAATGAAATTAGGCCCCCCTGAGGGTTTCTAAACTCCGAAGTCTCGAGCTTGTTCTTTTTCTGCTCCCCCCTTGGTCTCTTTATATAAAACTTGGATGGGGCTTTTCTGTTGCTAAAATCTCTCAAATATCTTTTAAAATAAAGATAAAGATAAATATTCAAAGGTATTTGGAGAGACATAGACTATTTGACAAATATAGTTGGTTAATAATATATGATATAATTAAATAAATAAATTATTTAAAGATATCTGATAAATTATCACCAAATAAAATTTGCATTAATTTTCTCAATAAGCCATTTTTAATCATGTAGTCCAAATTTGTAGAGACATCCAAAAAATATCAATATTTGCAAATAAACCCCTCTTGTTTGACTAGTCTTTGACCATATTTGAATATTTGACCAAAGTTGCCTGTTTAACTAGCTTTGACCAGTTTGATTGTGCAATAGCAGACTGACACGTGGCAGCTCCTTCTCTCTCCCAAATTAGGGTTTTCGCTTCCATGTTCATTGTTGTGAATGACGGCTGCCATGCTCCAGGTGGACTCCGGCGTCAATGGCTAGAGATGAAGATTGAAGATGTTGCTCGCATTTCCGCTGCTATTCTGGCTCGCGGTGGCATGGTGCAGGTGCATTCGTGAATGAAGATGGTGTTTGCGAGGAAGTGGTGCTGCTGCGAGATCTTCAAAGGTGGTGAAGTTGTTGCCAAGGCTACTGTAGTTGCATTCGTGAATGGCGCAGGCATGGAGGTTCTGCTCACGGTGGTTTCCGGCGAGAATGTGATGTTTCTTCTGGATTCTCACAAGGATGTAGGTGGTGACCGTCGCATGGTCTGCAGGTGCTGCAATGTGTGCGTGATGATGGTGGCTTCTGGCATTGGACGAGTCTCGCAGGTGCAGGCACGATGCTGGTCCAGGTGCAGGCACGATGCTAGTTCAGGTGCGTGGAGCTGCCATGGTTGGTGCGCGAGGAAGAAGAACTTGCGGTGGCCGGCGATGTGACTGACGATGGAAGGGCGGCGGCTGCTGCTGCCGCAATGGAGAAGATGGCAGAACTGTGCTTCCATGGTGGTGCAAGTGCGAACTGATGAAGGTGTTGGTGGCTCGCGGTGGTTGGAAAACTTGCTGCCGGCAAGGGTGGCGGCTGCCATGGTGATGGAAGGAAAGGAGAAAATTAGGGTTAGGGTTTCATGTAAGAGATGGAGGAGATGATGACGTGGCACGCCCCGATTGGTTCACATGCATGTGCAAGGATTATGCCCACGTGGCTTCTTCTGGTTGGTCAACTCAATTAGTGTAGGATTGCAACATGGCAGCATCTTAGTGAATGGAGTTTAAGTGGTAGGAGGGGTGAAAATAGATAAAGTTAGGGGTGTAGAAGTAGATATTCTGCAACCCATTTGGAAAAGGGAAGTGTATATGTAATTTAGGGGGTGCAGAAGTGATTTTTAGAACTTGCTAATTTCTGCCTTATTTAAAGGTGTTATGTAACTTCAATCAATTTATTTTCCCACCTTGAATGAGCTTAATCTTAATTTCAGCTGCATCAACAAATGTTAAAATATCCAAAAATAATTTATGCAGCTAAAAATCACTTTTTAACACATTTTTATCACACAAGCTTAAACGGCCTAATTATCAGAATTGTCAATTAAATCACTCTTTAAGCACACAAATTCAATTAAATACCCAAAATTAAACATTAAATGAGGGCAAAAATACGCACTCATCAGTCCGTGATCATGCACTCCCTGATATGTGGCCTTCAGCCCGAACCCTTCTCATACTCCTTTTTCATAGACAGCCCCAACAACATGGAAGATTTGAGAGAGTGTGTGGTCAAATACATGATCATCTAGGAAAACAGGCAAAAAAGGGCGAAAAAACCCAATATTCCAATAGGAGGGAGGATTAGGAAACACAATGTCGTTGATCGAAACATAGCCCTATACAACCAATACACCCTTGGATGCCAACAAGGACACCATACTCTAGGAGGCATTCAATTAGAGCTCATCCAACTCTCTAAACCTTGACAACCTCCCCTTAAGGCTGTTCCGATGAAAAAATGTGCCTTCTACCGGACCATATGGCATGCAACAGAGGAATGTCGGTGATCGAGGTTGTACTTGAACAATGTACTACTCAAGAGTGAACCCAAGGTTGTCTCCAAGTGACCAATATTTCAATCAAAGGTTCCAATTACAACACAATGGGGGTGATTTTGGCATATTCAAAGAAAAAACAAACAAGTCAATAAAACGGTGATTAAAAGGTATTGATTCTTTGATTCAAATGTAATTCCATCTATCATAGATTACTAAATTAACTAATTTGTTTAGTTAACTCCCATGAAATAGAAATTAAACCACTAAGCGAAGATTAGCACAAGTTCATTATGCAATTAATCTAAGCACACATCATTTAATAACACCCACTGATTAAGCATTTTTTACAACATCAAAAAATAGCAACCCTGTAACATTAAGCATGATTCAAGTCTTTTTCAAATGCAAGAACAGAACCCTAAAATTAAGCATGTCTAGAAATCGTAGTCAACAATAAAACACTGATTAAAATGATAAAGAGCAACCAAAACAGTGGAAAACAAGAATAGAACCTCAAGGTTTCATTACATTCTCATCAAACAATCAATACTCAAAATTTAACTAGCCATGGAATGGGCTTACAACACAAATATAAACAAAAATGCATTATAAGTGTAATGGAAGAAGGAACAAATAGAATTCAAAGGAGAACACAACTCCAAAGCGTGATTCAATGTCAGGAAAAGGAAAACCCTAAGCTGGGTTGTGCTCAAACGACCACATAATGTAGAAAATGTAAAGCCCTAAGAGTGGGTGTTGTTCCAACGTGAATAATATGTCGAATGTGGTCATATCACTCGTGGTCATATCACTCTACACCTATAAACTCAATAGCTCATGGTCATATCACTCTACACCTAACTAATTAAAAAAATGCCACTCTTAACATCAAAACTGCAAAATTGCCATCACTAATGCTGACGTGGAAAAAGGGTTAATGTGGCATAGATGACATGTCAAAGCTTTCTTAGCCTAAGATGAAGTGTCAAAGCCCAAAATTGCTTCATGAAAGTCGCGAAAATAATTACAAACAAAAATTAAACCAATTAAATGAAAATTAGTTAAAATCCGAATTACTGCCGCAGAAAAGCCAAATAGATGACAATGCACTAGCAGTAGACAATAAAGCAATAAACATCCATCAAGAATAGTACATAAAAGTAAGAAAATAGGGGAAAATAATGACTAATTAAACTCCCCCACACTTAGGCTTTTGCACTCATAGGCAAAATCATGAAGCAAAGAAAGGGAAACTAAAACAAAACAAAGAGAGATATGTACGAGATAAAAGAAACAAACACAAAATAGACAAATGAAACACATCTAACATAAAAGGAGTCAAAGATGCAAGATATCTATAAACTTAAGTCAGCTCAAAAGGTGAACTGAAAGCAACAAAACCTCACAAAATATACATTGTATCACTCAAATGTCTAGGCTAATGTTTACTCTCAAAGCACCCCTAAAAAACAAACATCAAACAAACTTGGCAAGCCTCTAGAACTAATAACCAAACCAAAACACATGCAAATCAAGATCAAAAGGACTTTTCAAGGTTGTAATGGGGCTGAGGACAAGGTGTGGAACATATGGACAAGTGGCTAAAAGAACCAAAGTAAATAGAGGAGCAATCAAGCATGAAAGCAATTCCAAACTCCAACACTTTCATATTCAATTCTCACACAATGCTACAAAACCCAAACCTCCTTTTCTTCATTTTTTTTTCATTTTTCATTTTTTTCTTTTCATTTTTGAGTAGAGAAACAATAGTTTTGTAGTCCGACATAAAATGTACAAATGAGCAATCCATGAACAAAACAGGTGTGCACACAACCACACTTATTGTGCACAACCACACTTAAAAGATAGCACATATTCCCAAAACAATTCCAAAGCACCAAATTTTCGTAAGGTAAGATGAATCATGGTTTTTCAGGCTAAAGGCTTGTAATGAGTTGTAGAACAATGAACGAAAACAGTCCAAGGTAGGCTCATCTAGCTCTATGCTCATCGGAATAAAATTGCCTAAATAATATCCAAACTTGCATGTGATCAGAAAAGCATCAGAAAGAGTCAATCCAAGGCCACTGTGCGAGCATTCAAGAGGCAAATATCACACAAGAAAGAACAAAGAGTGGCTCAAATTCTCACACAGGGTAAAATAATTCAAAACAAACTTAACATGCAAAGAGAAAGCAAGGATATCAGTCCACAGAATAACCAACAACTCATCCTCCAAAAGTAAAGTGAGTGTCTCAAACAGAAAACAAAAACTTAACACAAATTAACAAAAAGAAAAAAAACAAAAAACAAACTCCCTCCACACTTAAACTACACATTGCCTCAATCTGACTTAGCACAATATAAACCAATCAAACATTGGACAAGTGTAATAAAAGTAAGGAAGGAGAAAGAAAAGTCCCTGAATCATGGTGAAACAGAAGCGGGGTCAAGTAGGGAAGTCTCCTCTATGACAATATCCACCAAAGCAGGGTTGTTGAGGAATGGCTTCAGACGATGCCCATTCATTTTGAAGCTTTTATCGGTGGATTGGCTCTTGATCTCAACTGCACCATAAGGATAAACATTACTCACCACAAAAGGACCAATCCACTTTGACTGCAACTTACCACCCATGAGACTAAGTTTGGAGTTATATAATAACAGTTGCTGACCGACAACAAACTCCTTTCTAGCTATGAAGCTATCATGGAATCTTTTGGTCATCTCTTTGTAGAACATAGAGTTTTGATATGCTTCCAAACGGATCTCATCTAACTCATTCAATTGTAGCTTCCTTTACTCCCCAACTTGATCAAGTGAGAAGTTGCATGATTTGACAACCCAGTAAGCTCAGTGCTTTATCTCCACTAGAAGGTGGCATCGCTTACCAAAGACAACCCGATAAGGAGACATCCCTATTGGTGCCTTGTAAGTAGTCATGTGAGCCTAAAGAGTGTCCTCTAGTCTGTTGCTCCAATCCTTTCGGTTGGGCTGTACAATCTTCTCCAAGATCCTCTTGATTTCTCTATTTGAGATCTCAAATTGCCCATTAGTTTGGGGGTGATATGGTGTAGAAAGCTTGTGCACAATACTTTTGAAGCAAAACCCCCATGGATCTATTGCAAAAATGGATGCCTTGGTCACTAACGATGGCTCTTGGAACTCCAAACCTGCAAAATATTTGAGACCTAACAAAGTCTAGAACAACTCGTGCATCATTAGTGCTGGTGGTCTTAGCTTCCACCCATTTTGAAACATAATCAACAACAAGCAGAATATAAGTGAAACCAAAGGAGATAGGGAAAGGGCCCACGAAATCTATACCCCAGACATCGAAGACCTCACAAAACAACATGGGTTGTTGAGGCATCTGTTGTCTCCAAGAAATGGCTCCTCTTACTCGTTAGCATTGCTCACACGTGCTACAAATCCTCCACGCATCCTTGAAAATGGTAGGCCAATAAAATCCGCAATCTAACACCTTGTGAGTTGTCCTTTGTGTGCCTAGATGACCACCAGGTACAAATGAATGACAAAATTTGAGGACCGAGTCAATCTCATTGTCCAGAATGTATCTTCTGGTAACTTGATCATTGCACATTTTCCACAAATAGGGGTCATCTCAAATATAATACTTAGCATCGCACTTGAGTTTATCACATTGAGATCTGGATGCTAGGGGAGGAAAAACAAAAGCAGTAAGATAGTTCACAATTGTGCTCCCCACCTATCACGGATCTCCAAATCGAACTCTTGGAGCCAGAGCATCCATCTTATCAATCGAGGCTTAGACTCTGCCTTCTTCAATTGGAACTTCAAAGCTGCATGGTCAGTAAATGTAAGACCCATGGAAATTAATTAATTAAATAAATAATTAATTAATAAATGCGAGTAGTGGAAGCCTTTATGGCATTAAATTCTAATTTGTGATGTTGAAAAGTACTAACTCAAATGGTTGATAGTGCTTTATTATGTGAGAGGAATTGGGTTCGAGTCCTATGTATGCCATTTATGTGTTATTTAGTTGTTATTATTTTAAATATATGTGATCATGTTGTGGGATGATATAATCATTTAATTATATTAGTCAATATGAGATATGAATTGGTTGAATGGTTAAGCATTGATTTGGTATTGGCATAGTTGTGGGTTCAAACCTTGGTGAACCTAAATTACACTTTCTTTTTCCCAAATTTTTTTTAGCATGAAGGTGAAAGGAAATGGAAACCCTAGATGACTAGGGAACAGCCAAGGGTGGACACCATTAAAAGGCTAATTGAGAGAGAGGAAGGTTTTTGAGTCTGAACATTTGAGGGTATTGAGAGATGCACAAAATTAGAGAGAAATAGTGATTAGGGAGTGGAATTGAGGGGCTGGGCAGTGGAAGAACTTAGAGGAACCATTGGAAATCAAGTAAAGGATTCAAGCACTATATTTTAAGCAAAGGAATTCCAGGTTAGAGGAGCTGGAAATCGTACTTTTATTATGTATTGTATAATGGCATGAACTTTGTGATCAATGGGTGCATTTTAACTCTCTAAATTGTATGAAATTCGCGTTTCTAAAATTTTTCCAGAAATCGCCTGGCGGGTGATGATTGGCCAACAGGCGCCCCATCTTTTCTGAGTTGATTTTGGGTTCTTGAAGAAGAACCGCCTGGTGGTAAACTCTCGATCGTCAAGCGACACGTGACTTTGTGCACCAGTACTAGGTTTCTGTTTGAACTGCCTGGCGGTGATGAATAACCGTCTGGCGACGCAAGCCATATTAGTCCGATTTTCGGGTTTTATGGGTTCTGGGAAAATTCTGATTGGGGGGAAAGCTAAATGAACTTGTTAAATGATGTTTTGATGAAAAATAGCATTCAAATTCACGCAATTGAGGGCATGATTGAATGGAACAGTGGAAAGATACTTTTTGGGATGAAAATTTGGGGTTATGTTATCCTAATGATGAATTGGTAGTTTAGTGGTACTGGAAAGAGCGAACGAATGTGCTTGGGACGAGAATCGTATGTTAAAGGGCTGTGAAATTGATTAAAACCAGAGTTGTATGAATGACTTAGGTTTTGCAGGGCATGGAGGCATTGGGGTTTCTGGAAAACTACAGGAGCCGCATGGCAGCACCTTGGCTACCGCTAGGTGCCATATAAGAAAATTGAGAATTTGTGTATTATGGTGAGTAGGGAAGGTTGGAGGGTAATGTGGAGTGTGCAAGGACCAAAGGGAAATTTTAAATATGATGGCTGAAGACTACAAGTATATGAAATGAGTGCCACAAGGTTAGGTATGAACACTAAGCTATAAATGATCTTAACCAAGTTTGGGTGCTATAGTAGTAGAATTCAGGTGATAAACTCATAAGATTAGGTTAGTGAGGAAGCTAACTGAAATGTAGAGTGGTAAAATTTGGGAAATTGCTCTAGTTGGATCTATAATTGGAATGTTGTTGAAGCATGATGGCATGTTGTATTGTGTAATTGGAGTATATCATATAGTGTAAGAGATATAATCTTACTAGTAGTATATTGTGACATGACCATATTAAAATTATGCTAGTCTCCTTAATTATAATTGTAGATTATGTATCTAAATGGTAGGAAAAGAAAGAGATTGGGCATTAAGGTTAAATCATTTGGGAGATAATTCATTAAACTGGTAAAGTTACAGTGGGTGTTTGTGTCTATTGTAAGTGTGCCATCAGATTTAGAGAACCTAAATCAGAAAGCTTTGTTGCACTAATACAGCGCCTGGCGACTAAATGAATCCACCAGGTGATAAAGGTGAAAACAGAGAGCACCTGAATCGCGTGCGCCTAGCGGTGTGGGTGGTTCCACCAGGTAGTGTCTACAGCGTTGGGATTTCTGAGTTGCTTGGCGCGTAGCGGTACGTGTCCCCCGCCAGGCGGTCTGAAAGCACTTGCGTCTGGAACGTGTCCCCCGCTAAGCGATTTCTACTGCAGCCTTGTTAGGGTTGTGATGTTGGTTGCATGATCTACAGGATTTTGTGATGCTTTAAAGGTGGGTTGTTGGTGTTCCTTAAGTTGAGCTCGAAACGTATCCCTTGAGTTGAGCTCGGGATAGGGGTTAAGCACATGGCATTCCTTGAGTTGAGCTCGAAATGGCATCCCTCGAGTTGAGCTTAGGATGGTAGATGAACACGAGAACCCTTGAGTTGAGTTTGGGTTGGCGAGTGCTGCCAGTGTGAATGTGCTGGTTGTGGCCAGTACGGATGGGTCCATATGGATTGCTCCTTAGTAATTAGCTGACGAGTTTGGTAGTCTTGAGACGTTGTGAACTATGTTCGTACTTGGGAACTCCACCTGGCGTTGTGGTGTATGATCCATAGCAATAGTTTCCCACACGTACTTTATCAGTTGTGATCGATAGGTATAGCAACAGATCTTCTTGAGGTACTCACTAGGAGATGTAGAACACGAATAACATGGTTGTAGCTATGTGAGATGGAATCAAAGGGGGGAATTTCTATGATGTGATTGTGCGATTTATATATGTATATAGGTGAGTAATATATGTATATGTGTTTTATATGATTAATCTGTTAAGCTTACCTTATCTGCTTGTGTTTGGCGATGATCGTGTACGCGGTACACGTGAGTAGATGATGTTGTTACAGGTGGTTCTAGTGAGGCTTAGCCACAGAGCAGGGAAAGCTTGGGAGTTTTTTATTTTTTGATTTGAAATAATTTGTAAACTCTTATGAGAAACTTTTATATTATTTACAGTTTTATAAACTATGGATTTTGGATTTTAATTGGAAGTAATAAAATGTTTTAAATTTTCCGCGTTTTGGGAAATGATGCAATATTAAAGAAGGTTGATGTAATATTTCTTATTTATTATTTAAATTCGTAATATCCGGTCGGGATGTTACAGTAAACACAACAACACGAGAACCAAGCAAATATGATTTAAATTTTTCAAGTGCAAAAACAATTGCAAGGATTTCTTTTTCTGTTGTGGTATAGTTCATTTGAGCAGCATCTAACGTCCCGGAGGCGTAGTAGATCACTCGAGGCTTCTTGTCAATCTTTTGTGCTAGGACAACTCCCACGACATAATTTAATGGATCACATAAAAGCTCGAATGGTGTTGTCCAATCCGGCGCCTGAATGATAGGAGTGGTGGTCAGGGACTTCTTGAGGCAATCAAAAAGCCTCTTTGCATCCTTCATCAAAGATGAAATCAAAATCCTTTTGCAACAACTTGGACAGTGGAAGGGCCTTCTGTAAAACATGTGGAATTTAATTAATTAAATAATTAATTAATTAATAAACGCGGGTAGTGGGAGCCTTTATGCCATTTAATATTGATTAATGTGAGGTGGAAAAGTACTAGCTTAAATGGTTGAGAGTACTTAATTGTGTGACACGACTTGGGTTCTAGTCCTATGTATGCCATTTGTGTGTTACTTAATTATTATTCTTTTTAGTAATATGCTTGATCATGTTGAGGGATAATATAATCATAGAATTATATTAATCATTACAAAACATGAATTGGTTGAAATGGTTGTACATGTACTTGGTAATTGGGAGGGTGTGAGTTCAAACCTTGGTGAATCCAAAATAAACTTTCTTTCTGCCAAAATTACTTTTGGCGTGAAGGTGAAAGGACAGAGAAACCCTAGCCACCTTAGATGGGCAGAAGGGAGGGCGGCAAAACCACTAAATTATGGTCATTGAATAGCAATTAAGCACATTGCTAATTAATTTTCGTTTTGGGAGTAAATGGGGTAATTATTTGGTGGTATTGGTGAGAGGGAAGGGAATTAGAGGAGAGAAACATAATGCATTGTTGTGAGTTTTTGGGTTGCAAAGTTTCAGAGTATTAGAGCTAAATTACAGAGAGATTAAGAGCTGTTAGTTGGAGATTCAAGGGAAGACCATTGGAGATCATCAAGAACTTAAGCGTTGATCCAATTTTAAGCAAAGGAAACCAGGTTAGGGGAGTTTTACTCGTTCTATTTTACATTAAGTTTGAATTTCATGATATATATTGTGAAATGCATGAATACTCCTTGTTTCTGCTTAGATTTTTGGGTTTCTGGAAATTTTCCAAAAACTGCCTGGCGGGCTATGCATAGCCGCCAAGTAGAGATGTCAAAATGGGTTTCAACCCTTGAGCCAACCCGGCTCACCACGGGTTCGAGCCGGGTTGGGTTGAGAAAAATTCAACTTTTTCAAAAGTGGGTTGAACTCAACCCGGCTCACTTAACCCACGGGTTAAACAGGTTCGAGCCGGGTTGGCCCACTTAACCCACCAACATTTTTTTACAACTTTTTTACAATTTTTTTTAATTTTTTTTAATTTTTCCTTTAATTTTTTTAATAATTATTTACTAAATCCTATTATATTTGTTCACAATTTCATATTTTTAAATGCCAGAATGTTGCTTAATTATATTTAAATAGTCTGAATGTTTAATTAATTTGATTGTCAAGTTATATATATGTTGATACTTTAATCTTTAACTATAATCTTTATAGTAAATTACTCAAGTAACCGTCTTATAAACAATTTTTTTCTAAATTAGCATGAAAAAAATGTATAGTTTTTTATTTATATTTTGTTGAATAGCGTGACAGAAAATTTGTAATATTAGCCATACTATTTTAGACTAATGGATACTTTCTTGGAAATAATTCTTCATATATTGGTGGTGAGCATGATCAAAACATTAGTTTTTGATTTTACTATGATTGTCATCTCATGGGTTACTTAAAAATTTATTTAAATATTTGAATACTAAAAAAAAAAAATTTTTTTAGGTGGGTTGGTGAGCCAACCCACTTAACCCACCAACCCGTGGTGGGTTGAGCCGGGTTACAAAATTTCTGGCTCACCAGAAAGTGAGTCGAGTTGGGTTCAGTCATTTTCAACCCAACTCGTGGTGAGCCAACCCGTGTGAGCCGGGTTGGCTCACTTTGACATGTCTACCGCCAAGCGACACATATGTTTTGGCCTAATTCTAGGTTCCTGAAGAGGAACCGCTTGGCGGTAAGCTCCCGACCGCCAGGTGATGCGTGATTACTTACCCAATTTTCTAGGTTCTGGTTGAATTGTCTGCCAATGATGAACACCCGCCAAGCGACATGAGTTAATCCGACTCGATTTGTATGTTTTTCGCATTCTGGGATGATTTTGTTTGGGGGTAAAGTGAGTTTTAACTATTAGGTGATGATTGGAGGTCTAATTTCATTTAAATTCAAGTAATTGATGGCCAAATTGGTTGGAACAGTGGGATTAGATTTTTATTGGTTGGGAAATTGGGGATTTTACGAACAATGAGGATTGATATTGAATCACATTGAACAGTTGTAGTAATCTTGTAAAAATTTACAAGTATATGTTATTGGATGCACATAGGTCAAATGAATGCGGAAAGTGAACAAAGGAATGCATTCTGGAAAGGTTAGAAGGTTAGAAGAAAGTTGGATTCGCACAGAGTGAGGTGCAGTTCTGGAATCTCCAGAACTGGTGTATCGCGTGGCAGCAAGCTATGCGCTGCCAAGCGCCATTGCAGGGCAATGTGATGTTTTGGTGCTGTGAAGTGTAGAGTGGTGCCTGGGATTTTGTGAATTTGATTAAGAATAAACGAGTGATTGGCAAACCCATTGGATAGGGACCCAAGGGGATGAGATACCTAAATTGTAGTATGAAAATTATGTGGAAGCTAATAAGGGTTGGAGGACCATGAAAGCAAGAACCATACTGTAAAGAATCTTATTAAGCCATAAGTAGTATTGAATTGAGGGATTTGGTACAAGTAAGAGTAGAGTTCCTAAGTAAAGATATGATAATGGACATGAGACACACGCCATTTCATGAGAGGGTTAGGTTGATAATATGATTTATAATTAAGGATTAATTGGTGTGGTAATTATGTTTTTGTGAAAGTACTAGGAGTTTCCTTATTGAGCAAGGCCATACTATCTGAGTTGGTGGAGCATCACAGTTTTGTGGTTAGGACAAGTGGGTTGCATACTCGGGAGAAATTGAAGGAAATTATAGTGGTAAGTTGTGAATGATTATGGATAGTGTATGGGAGTATATGTACCAATACAGACACATATATAAAAGGATTTAGAAATCTGGAGGTGTGCGATTACAGGATTAAAGTGGTGGAATCTAGTTAAGAGTGTGTCAAACAGAAAATCATGCATTACTAGTGCAACACCCGACGGTAGGCTGGGAACCGCCAAGCGGAAGCTGCAGGTTCAGAGAGTGTCAGGGAGGTGTGGCGCCTGGCGGTAATGGTTGATCCACCAGGTGATAACCGCAGGCATGGGTATTAGAGGCACGTGTGCGCTTGGCAGTACGCGTCCCCCGCCAGGTAGTCTAGAAGCAGGCAGCGCTTGGCGCTACATGACTTGTGCATGGCGATTTTGCTGTAGCAGGACTTATGTTTGCTGGCATTGTTTGCGTGATCTACAAGGCTTTTAGGATACCTTAAAGGTCGGCTTGCTGGTGTTCCTTGAGTTGTGGCTCAAAAGGTATCCCTTGAATTGTGGCTCAGGATAGGGGTTTAAGCACATGATATTGCTTGAGTTGTGGCTCAGAATAACATCTCTTGAGTTGTGGCTCAGGATGAGAGATGAACACGAGAAACTCTTGAGTTGTGGCTCGGATTGACGAGTGTTGCAGGTGTGAGTGTGCTGGTTGTGGCCAGCACAAATGGGTCCAGATAGATTGCCTTCCTTGGTATAAGACCAACGAGTTTGGTAGTCTTGGGACATTACGAATATTATTCGTATCGGGAACTCCACCTGGCGTTACGGTGTATGATCCATAGCATGGTTTCTCGCACATGCTCTATTGATTGTGGCCGATAGGTATGGCAGCAAGACATCTTGAGGTACTCACTAGAAGACGTAGAACACGGTTATCATGGTGGTGGCCATGTATTATTGAATCAAAGGATGAAATTCCTTTGTTGTGTTGTATATATATATATATATATATATATATATATATATA
>Ga0214543_1006511_pt1 | contig 20731 bp, 12 predicted proteins | sample CNSS2metaG_FD_160094 | JGI IMG/M metagenome (GOLD analysis project Ga0214543, IMG submission 160094) | Root nodule microbial communities from cowpea collected in UCLA plant growth center, Los Angeles, California, USA - CNSS2 | ecosystem: Host-associated > Plants > Roots > Nodule | place: USA...
AACCATTTCATTGAAATCGCATGCCAAGATTTATCCAAGTTCATCATTCACAATCCATGAATCACATCACTCATGCAAATTCATTCATCTCATACTTTATAAATGCATACCAAGACATACATATATCGCAAAATAGTATTCACCCCAAATAAATGAGTGCTAACATTTAAGTACCTGCAATTCCATACAATCAAGCACAACACAACCATAATTCTTATACCAAAATTCCTAAGAAAATTTATTATCACAAAACCAAAATCACTGTAGTAATGCGTGACACATTTCTCAAGCTACAGACATCTAATCGACGATCCAACCAGTCAAACCATAACATAGCATGTTATGAACCAAATGTCAAAATTTGAGCTCAATCCAACGGTTATTGAGTCGGGAAGGTCAATTTTACTAAAATTGCGCATATCAGAAAAATACACAGTCGCCCAACGACCAAGTCAACTCGCCCAACGACTGCGTGATGCATCCAGAATATGAGAAATAACGTCAAATATCACAGTTTCATGAATATTTGAACCCCTAACTCAAAAATATACCAAAAACTAATAGCTTCCCTTACTTGGAAAGAGCTAGTCCAAATGACTCGTATATCCAACAGTGAGCACCACAACTCCGGGGACAACTTAGTGAGCTGGAAAATAGTGGAACAGAACAAAACAAGGTTATTGAGGTGAGTCCCCAAGAAAATACGAAAATAAAGCTAGAAGGGAACTACTACGAGCCTAGAATCAACTTACATGGAGTGGAAGAGCTTGAGCTTGCTTGGAGAGGATGGGGAACCAAACCCTAACAGAGCTTTCTGTTGGGAAGCAAGGAGAGCGTGAGAACGAATGTTTTCTGAAAGTGAGTGAAACTAAAGTGTTAGGGCAAATTAGGATCTTTGGCTTCCTATAGGTCAGCCCTAGGCTCAACTGATTTGGGGCAGCCCTTTTTAAATTAGAGCAGAAATAAAAAGAGGGTTTTACAAAACATCTCTAGAAATTTATCAATATAAATAACCAAGGATTTTTTTTCTTATTAAGAGGTATATTAACCTTTACAATACACCCCTACACTTTGAAATATTTAAATGTGGTTCTTTTTTATTTCATAACTCATAAAAATTTTATCACAAACTTTTGTGTTCAAAATATGGCAAGTAGAATATGAAGTTTCACTAATATAACATTTACCATATCAAAACTTTTTTTTTCTTTCGTTGAACCACATATTAACACTATATGAAGATGTTACTTAATGAATAATACCATGATTTTCTCACAAAAACACTCATTTATAAAGACATGTATCATCACTTCTCTAATTAATTAATTTTGCACCTCAAAATTTTATAATTTGAATGGTCTTTAATCAATCTTCTCAACAATTATAATAATAGCGTGTCATATGTCACAACTTTCAACATTTTGTAATAATCAAAGAAAAACATATAAATATTTTATTACAAGATAAAGGTGTTTAACTCAAACAAACCATCACAAATATATCATTTATCATCCAAATAACAATGTCTAAAAATAATAATCTTATTGCACTTGGAAACCACTTCATAACCTTGTTGAGCATAAAGAAAGTTTCTAAATTCAGAAACATGAAAAACTCTTTTTTTTAAATAAAGTGTTGATTAGGCCAATTTTGAAGAAAACACCCTATGAGTTTCTGAAAGGGAGGAGGCCTGTTTTAAGTCACCTAAAAGTATTTGGATGTAAGTGTTTCATCTTAAATAATGGCAAAGAAAGTCTTGGCAAATTTGATGCAAAAGTTGATGAAGGTGTTAGGCTATGCTATAATATAGAGTTTATAATAAGAGATTGATGATTGTTGAAGAGTTTGTGCATGTTGTATTTGATGAAACTAACCCAAAGTTGCAAGATCAAGTGCCAAACAATGCAGATGAAGAAGATTTACTGCAGGAGCATATTTCTACTGCAACAAAGCCCTCTGCTGCAAGAAATCAATCGGTTGAAAAGGAAAAACAGCCAACTGAAAATGTTGCAGATAACAACTTGCCCAAGGATTGGATCCAGCCTAGAGATTTATCAAAGGACAACATCATAGGTGATATCAAACAGGGAGTATCTACTAGGCGTAGAATTGAATTTTTTGAACATGTTGCTTTTGTATCTCAAATTGAACCTAAAAGTGTGAATGGTGCTTTGAATGATAGTAATTGGATTGTTGCTATGCAAGATGAACTCAATCAATTCACAAGAAATTATGTGTGGTTTCTAGTGCCTAAAACTGATTATATGAATATAATTGGAACTAAATGGGTTTTTAGAAACAAAATGGATGAAGATGGTAATATTGTAAGGAACAAAGCTAGACTAGTTGCTAAAGGTTATAATCAAGAAGAATGCATTGACTTTGATGAAACTTATGCACCTGTATCTAGGCTAGAAGTTGTGAGGTTACTCTTAGCATATGCTTGCATGTGTATCTTTAAATTGCATCAAATGGATGTGAAAAGTGTATTCTTGAATGGTTTCCTAAATGAAGAAGTGTATGTATCAAAACCTCTTGGATTTGAGGATCATCTCTATCCTAACCATGTTTTCAAATTGAAAAAGGCCTTATATGGTTTGAAACAAGCACCACGACAGTGGTATCAAAGGCTAAGCAATTTTCTCTTATCAAAAGGTTATGCTAGAGGTGCAGTGGATAAAACACTCTTCATTAGAAAACATGAAAGTGATGTTATACTTGTTCAAGTGTATGTTGATGATATCATCTTTGGTTCAAATAACAACACATTGTGTGAAGAGTTTGTTGCAACTATGCAGGGAGAATTTGAGATGTCCATGATGAGTGAGCTTACCTACTTTCTAGGGCTGCAAGTAAAGCAATTCAAGCATGGAACATTTTTAAACCAATCAAAATATTGTTTTGACTTGTTGAAAAAGTTCAAAATGGAGGATTGCAAGGAAGTTGCCACTCTAATTGCTACAAACTGTCTTATGGATGCAGATGAGGCTGGCCAATCAATGGATTCAACCAAATATAGAGTGTTGATTGGGTCTTGGCTCTATCTTACAACAAGTAGGCCATGTATTCAGTTTGGTGTATGCTTATGTGCTAGGTTCCAAACAAATCCAAAGGAATCACACTTTAAAGTTGCAAAAAGGATTCTAAAGTACCTTAAAGGAACAACCAATTTTGGTTTATGGTATCCATGTGATTCTAACATAACTCTTAGTGGCTTTTCATATTCGGATTATGTAGGTTGCAAATTGGATAGGAAAAGCACAAGTGGCACTTGCCATTTACTTGGATCAAGTCTAATCTCATGGAATAGCAAAAAGTAAGCATGTGTGGCACTCTCCACTGCTGAAACTGAGTATATTGCTGCTGGACATGGCTGTGCACAAATCATATGGTTGAAACATCAACTTTTGGACTATGGTGTAATGCTAAGTAAGGTACCATTGTACTGTGATAATACTAGCGCCATTAACTTAACCAAGAATCCAATACAACATTCTAAAACCAAGCATATAGAGATTAGGCATCATTTCATTCGTGATGATGTTCAGAAGGGAGATTGTGAAATTCAATTTGTTAAAATTGAAAATCAATTGGCTGATTTGTTCACCAAAACGTTGGCTAGAGATAGGTTTAACAAACTAAGAACTGAACTAGGCATATTAGACATGAAGAATGTGGTCTGATGTATTTTTAACATGTTAATCTTATGTATTCATGCATTTGTTTCATTAAAATCAGTTGTTGTATAAGAAAATTGAAAACAGTCATAATTAACCTGTTGATTTTTAATTTCAACGTGTTGATTTCACTTAAATATGCCTTTGTTTGCAAAAATCATGATCTGTCAACATGTTGATGCTACTTTTCAACATGTTTATTTCACTTAAACTGCCACTGAATGATGAAAATTTGATCTGCTATGGTTTTTAATCTGTTGATATAATTTAGTATGTTCATTCCATTAAAATTGAATTTGGAAAAATGAAGTTCAATTTTACGATTTTCAATCGATTGATTTTCAAAATCAGTCAGCTAATTTCACTTAACCAGATTTTGGTTTTAATCTTTGATGCTTTGATGTTGTTTTAATCGACTAATTCTACTTTTCAACGTGTTGATTTTACTTAAATTGTGCATTTACTAACAAATTGAATTGCAAAGCTAACCTAGTCAAAGAAAACATCTTTTTGTCAGGTACTATCTACTCTTAACAACTATTTCATCAGCCATGTGTTGCTTTTACTGATTTGTTTGACCAAAAAGCATGTGTAGTATATAATTCCAAAATGCATGTAGCTCAGATGATCTGAACTGATTGATTCACTCATAAAAACTCATTGGAAACACCATGAATGTGTGAGATATTGTAATCAACTGCATTAATCTAGGTTGGGTGACCTAAAACTAATTAATTAGAAAAATTTGCACCATTTAATCGACTGTTTTTGAAAATCGACCTGTTCAACTATAAATACTACACTTGAATTGTTGCATTTGCATCATACATCTCTTAGAAACAACCATACCCACACTCATCATGCCTCACCGTCAATAAAGAGCTACCCAATCTGATGATGAGCACTTCAATCCTCTTACCCCAAGGTCTCCAAACCAAGAAAATCATGGGAAAATTGAAGCATGGTTTGAAGATCATGAGGACAACATCCAAGTGTTCCTCATTAAGATGAATAAGAAGCAAATCAGCATTCCTAAGGTGCTGAGATTCTCGTGGCTGAGGGCTGAAGGCTTTGAAAGCCTATTTCAACAACTCAAGCATCAAAGGTTGAAGACCTTCCTTGAACTTTCAGGGAAAATCTATCCAGACTTGGTGAAGGTGTTTTTCACCAACTTGGAGTTAAAAAATGATGTACTAATGTCAAGCATCAAGGGTGTCCGCATGGAGATTAACAAGAAAGCTTGGAAAGATGTGGCTGGACTTAAATCAAAGGGTGTGCAAGTGAGGAAAGGTGAAATTGGGGTAGTTCCAAAATTCAACAAGGTCTAATACTACGGCCAATGCTTGAGGAATCCAACTGCTGAGATCAAGCACTTCCATGTTGGTGGTCTCAAGGTGGATCAAAGGTTACTTGGTATGATTTTCACAAGAATCTTTGTTCCACGTGGTAGCAACCATTCAACATTGAATGAGGGAGATTTGATTCTCATGTACTGCATCTAACACAACACTCAAGTGGATTAGATCTATGTGTTTCGTGATCACATGCTCAAGGCCAAGAGGCTCACGGATTTTAGGCTGCCATATGTGGTTTTGGTGTCAAAATTCATTGAATACTTTGGAATTGATGTAGAAGATGAGATAGAAGAGTCAACTGGACTACTGAACCATACCTCCAACCAAAATCTGCACAAAAATGGGTTTTCTCAAGGAGGGAAATGCATAGACAGTTGCTGGTGTTGTAGTTGGTGGTGCACATGATCATGAAGTTGGCCCAAGTGATGCAAATCAAGATGAAGAACCAACTATTGGACCCATGGACTTAATTTCCTACAACCTTCCAAAGGATAGAGGCCTTGTGTACTGACATTTTGAGAGGATGGTGTTGAATCAACTGCATGAACTCAATGTGTCCCAACATGCACATCACAGATATTGCAATGAGAGATTCAATGCATTGGATGGCCAAATCCATGATATCCATGACCTGCTGACCTCATTCCAAACTAGAAATGATCCTCAAGATGACTGAGTGTGTTAGCTTTTAGGATCATGCATTGCATCCATGTGTTTGTGATTTTTCAGTTTGAGTTTTGTCAGTTTCAGTTGGTTGTTTTCATTTTCAGTTGGCTGATTATATCAACTTCATGCTTATTTTCTATGTTTTCAATTTCTGTTGGCTGTATTTTGTTCCAGTATTAATGAAATGATATGCAATGTTTGTTCCCTTATGCATTTGTTCTATTTGATGAATCCAAAGGGGGAGAAAAATTGAAAAATGGAAAATTGATCACATTAAACTAAGTAAAAGCATTAAAATTGGAATCAATAATCAAATCTGAATTTGAACTCATATTATTGATAGGGGGAGCATGTGCATCTTTATGTGCTAGCTAGCTTGTCTGTATTGCTACTGTAAATGTTTTTCAGGTTTACAAGTTTAAGGCTAACGCGTCACTTCATCAACTTAATGGTATCCAACCAATGGAAGCAATTTGCAATGGAAGATAGAACAAGATATAGGTTGGCTTCATCAAATCAGGGGGATAATGTTGACATGTGAAGCCAAGGTGGTATGCCTCGTGAAGATTTGATGAAGCCCTTTTGAACCACCTTGAACCCATTACCATTGGAATGAAGCCTACATTGATGAAGATAAGGAGATTTGATGGTATTCATGTTGATCAAGGTTGCAACGTGTGTTCTCCACATGGTTACATCATTAAGAAAGTGTATTTGTAGTTTGTAGTTCATATTGTAGACCTTGTAGCATTAATTTGATGTATTTGGTTTTTTGTGTGTCTTTTAATCTATTGAATGGTTTTTCAACAGGTTAAAATGATTCTTTTAATATCTTGAATGGTTTTTCAACAGGTTAAAAGGTTGGCTGCAATAGTCTTAAACTACAACTAATTCAATCAATTGATTTATTTTTTAATCGACTGATTTCATTTAAGTCTAGTGAAATCAACTGATTGATTTGGAAATCAACCTGTTGAATTTCGTAACAATTTAACTATAAGAGCTATGATTTTCGAGAGAGATGGTCTCTGATCATTTTAGAGCGAAATTATTCTAGAAACTTGTGGAAACTCTCTTTTTAGTGATCATTCAGACTGCAACAGTTGAAGATTGATCTTGGATCAATTCTAGGAGTTTTTGGTATATGTTTTAAGCTTGGAGAAAGTGGTTTGTGGTAGGCTGGTTGTGCTACCACTGAGGTTTGATCTTTCTCAAGCTTTGTGTGTGTGCTTGATGGTTTTCCAGGTCTGCAAGAGGGTTCTTACTATGCCGGTGTGATTCTTGTGTGATTCAAGAGTCTTGTTTGTGGTTTTTGCTTATTTTGAAATTGTAAGGGTGGATACTTTGTAAATCTTTTGAAATAGTGCAAAGTCAAGCTCAGGTTGCCTTGACAAATTGGATCTCACTCAGGTTTGAGTGAACCAGTATAAAATCTTGTGATCTCATCTTTTCTTTAACCCTTCTTTTTTGCATAATCATTTAAATTTTAAAGAACTTGTGTTTCAATCCTCTTTTTCGTGTTCTTGCATGTTTTCATAACATTTGCAACATTGAGCATGTTTGCATAATCATTTAGAACCTGCCTTGATCATTCTTGTGCACTGTTCCTGGTATAAAACTTGAATATGCATTTTTTCATTTTTTCCAGTATTTCAGTCGACTATTTTTTTGTTTCAATTGGTTGATTATAGCAGAACAGAATCGGTTTAATAAAATCAATCGATTAACTCTATTTTTGACCGATTGAAAGCATATTGTCCAATAGCTTTTGCATCCTAACTTGGTGATCCAATTGATTCAATTAAAGGTGGTTTATAGCTTTCAAAGATAGCCTAAATTTTTAACTAGCCAATTCAACCCCCCCCTTCTTGGCATTTCAACCATTTCAAAACTAACAACTTAGAGACTTGCCCATGTCTCACAATGATGGCCCCACCATCACACTCACTAAGTAAACCCTCAAAGGGTGGTTTGTGACTAATACCCCTACAATAATTGGCATTGAGTTTATTAAGAGGTATTTTATAAAATAAGCATAATAATGCACATACCTCAACCATTGGGTTTATTAAGAGGCATTTTATATACTAAAAATATATAAGCATAACAATGCATATACCTCAACCTAATTATTGCCACAATTTATAGTACACCTCGCTGTTGCAAAAAGAAAAATACAAGTCAAATGCTGAAGCAAGATTTTGATGATGATAAAAGAAGCCTAAAAGCCATCTAGAAGTCAATATGAAGAACATGTGTTTTATGTTTAAAGTTATCTTGTAAATTGTACTTAGAATAGTTAGAATCAACAAGCAAGATCAAAATTCTGGTATTTCTCGAAAAACCAATGTGATAATCGATTATCACTTAGGATAATCGATTATCTTGAGCTGAGTCAAATTTTTCAAAAAAAGCACTGGAATTATCGATTATCACCTCTAATAATCGATTATCTGCTCAAAATTTTGTTTTCAAAAAATACACTGGAATAATCGATTATCCCTATCAGTTTGAACGTTACTGTTCAGTTTTTGACTTAATTTTTAGAACCCCTATTTAAGGAACATTAAAGTTACTCCGAACTAACCTTTTTTAGAAGCTAGAGTGTTAGTGTTGTGACTACAAAGAGAGTTCTCTGAGTGTTCTCAAAAGAAGCTTTGAAAAACCTAGTGTGGGTAGAGCGATAACTTTTCCTGAGAGGTTTTCTAGGAGATTGAGTGTTGTTGTTGTTGCTAGGAAAGCTAAGGTCAAGGTTCTTTGTGTGATTCAGAGAAAGGTGTTCATCTCTTGTGTGTTTAAGATAGGTGTTTTCTTTCCTTAATCTTTTACTATCTGATTATAATCTAATATTTGTTAGTGATTGAGTTAATCTCTTTATTTGAAGAGATTAACAACTAGACGTAGGATCTTTTGATTTGAACCAGTATAAATACTTGTGTTCAATCTTCTTCTCTATCTCTATCTCTATATTAAATCTAGTGTTGCATATAAAGGAACTAATACCAAATTAATCGGTAAAATTTTGGAAAAATTTTAAAGTATTAATTTTATTACTTAAAACCAATTCACCCCCTCTTAGTTTTTGTCCAAACGCTAAACATTACGATGCGCGATACCAACACTCGCCATAGGAATGAGACATAAAATTTAATCAAATTGGTTGGTGTACTTTAGTCAACAACAACTTCATTGTTACCCATTGAACTCCATTCCATGGAATGGCCATTCATGTGGAGAAGGGTGTCCATTGTTGCAACTAATTTATGGGCTACAATCTCATTCCCCTCGACGACTCAAATACTTGTTGATGCATCAACCTTTTGATAAACAGATCTACAATATTTATTTCTGACCTGACAAAGTCAAGAGAGAGAATACCATGAGTAATTAAGTTTATAATATATTTGTCTCTCGTTCTCATATGTCAATTTTATTGACATTTTTACTATAAACTTTATAACAATTTGATTGCCAAGATGCATTGAAAAAAGGAATAATTTATGCTTGCATAGTAGATCATGACATAACAACAAGTTTTTAACATATTTCCATGATAGTGCACCTCTATTCAAGATTAAAACATAACCATAACCAGTAGTTGATTTTGTCACCAAAATCAATATCCAATTCACATTAATATATATATCATTCAATAATCTCAAGAAATTGGACATATTGCTATAACTAGAAAAAACACAAATAATATTATCACTAGATTGCAAAACAGTAATAGAGGCATCACAAACAAATTTAGTTAACTTATCATTTGAAGGAAACATGTAACACCCCATTTAATTTATAATCATGATTAAAGGAAGTGTCACACAGGATAATACAGAAACACAGTCCTAAAGTTTAAACACTACTCCATACAATAACCAAGGCACACAACTATGCCACAACTAAACCAAATACAATGTTCATCAGTAATCAAAATAGGAAATTAAAAGACAGACTAGTACATGGGCCATAGCCCCAAAAAGAAAGTCCAAAGCAGTAGAATCCAGCCCAGATGACTAAGCAGCGGAATCATCTCTTCCTTATTGACCTCGAGTACCTCTCACATATGCTCCCATCAATAAATTGATTATCATCGCAAAAGTAGAAGAACAACATACAAAGCAATCCAACAAACAAAGGGTAAGCTAGAGTAGAAATAGTTTATCAAGTAATCGCATGCTATTACACAATCCAAACAGTATTCATCAACCAATCATGTTATGACTTCTCAAGCAATACACTAGACTCAGACTCGACTCATCCGGATTACATATAATCTGGTCGGATTCAGCAGATGCTTGCACTTATGGTGGATTACCCTGCTCACCCCCGAGCTAAGTGTTACAATGTTTCAATCCCCCCCACACAAAGTTAGCCCTTAATGAGTTTCAGGCCTCCTACTACTCTCACCACAGGAGTCAGTCTACTCTAAGTGAGACTAACTGACTCCTTAGAGTGTCAGGATGCAACCTTACCTTGAATCCTTACCAAATTATATAGATGGGGCACCACCATGGACTTCCACTAACAGGGGCCATGGAATTACATCCCGACCACTGAAGCACCACCAAGAAGTCTCACCTAGAGACTCATGGATTTACATACTGACAACATACCAATCACATTCCAAACAAACAAATAATATTGATCATGCATTTAACACCTCACGTCATCCTTTGTAACCTATCCTCATTCATATTCCATGTTGATTTCATACCATCCCATTCTTCCCAATTCGGAGATATAAAACTTCACCTTATACCAATACCATGCCATCAACGTAACATTATTGCTCATACCGAATTCATGACCACATATATAACCAACCATTTCATTGAAATCGCATGCCAAGATTTATCCAAGTTCATCATTCACAATCCATGAATCACATCACTCATGCAAATTCATTCATCTCATACTTTATAAATGCATACCAAGACATACATATATCGCAAAATAGTATTCACCCCAAATAAATGAGTGCTAACATTTAAGTACCTGCAATTCCATACAATCAAGCACAACACAACCATAATTCTTATACCAAAATTCCTAAGAAAATTTATTATCACAAAACCAAAATCACTGTAGTAATGCGTGACACATTTCTCAAGCTACAGACATCTAATCGACGATCCAACCAGTCAAACCATAACATAGCATGTTATGAACCAAATGTCAAAATTTGAGCTCAATCCAACGGTTATTGAGTCGGGAAGGTCAATTTTACTAAAATTGCGCATATCAGAAAAATACACAGTCGCCCAACGACCAAGTCAACTCGCCCAACGACTGCGTGATGCATCCAGAATATGAGAAATAACGTCAAATATCACAGTTTCATGAATATTTGAACCCCTAACTCAAAAATATACCAAAAACTAATAGCTTCCCTTACTTGGAAAGAGCTAGTCCAAATGACTCGTATATCCAACAGTGAGCACCACAACTCCGGGGACAACTTAGTGAGCTGGAAAATAGTGGAACAGAACAAAACAAGGTTATTGAGGTGAGTCCCCAAGAAAATACGAAAATAAAGCTAGAAGGGAACTACTACGAGCCTAGAATCAACTTACATGGAGTGGAAGAGCTTGAGCTTGCTTGGAGAGGATGGGGAACCAAACCCTAACAGAGCTTTCTGTTGGGAAGCAAGGAGAGCGTGAGAACGAATGTTTTCTGAAAGTGAGTGAAACTAAAGTGTTAGGGCAAATTAGGATCTTTGGCTTCCTATAGGTCAGCCCTAGGCTCAACTGATTTGGGGCAGCCCTTTTTAAATTAGAGCAGAAATAAAAAGAGGGTTTTACAAAACATCTCTAGAAATTTATCAATATAAATAACCAAGGATTTTTTTTCTTATTAAGAGGTATATTAACCTTTACAATACACCCCTACACTTTGAAATATTTAAATGTGGTTCTTTTTTATTTCATAACTCATAAAAATTTTATCACAAACTTTTGTGTTCAAAATATGGCAAGTAGAATATGAAGTTTCACTAATATAACATTTACCATATCAAAACTTTTTTTTTCTTTCGTTGAACCACATATTAACACTATATGAAGATGTTACTTAATGAATAATACCATGATTTTCTCACAAAAACACTCATTTATAAAGACATGTATCATCACTTCTCTAATTAATTAATTTTGCACCTCAAAATTTTATAATTTGAATGGTCTTTAATCAATCTTCTCAACAATTATAATAATAGCGTGTCATATGTCACAACTTTCAACATTTTGTAATAATCAAAGAAAAACATATAAATATTTTATTACAAGATAAAGGTGTTTAACTCAAACAAACCATCACAAATATATCATTTATCATCCAAATAACAATGTCTAAAAATAATAATCTTATTGCACTTGGAAACCACTTCATAACCTTGTTGAGCATAAAGAAAGTTTCTAAATTCAGAAACATGAAAAACTCTTTTTTTTTAAAAAAAAAATTGCTAGAAGACAAGTTTAGTTTTTACCTTACCATCCCTTCAATTTATCATATGAAGAATTTTTTTATCATCACACATGATCATAGGCATGATGTCAATTAATTCATTTTAATTTCATGTCATAAACAATATTTTTAAAATCATTAGTATGATAATTTATTGTCAGTCATTTTTTTTCATATGAATATCAAGATTTTTTTTTTCTTGTAAATGCATAATTTCATAACTCAATAATAGGTTTAGAAGTATCTTTATAATTATTTTCATACAAAACACTTAAAATATATACATGATATAGAATATCTTTATCAATGGTAAGAGTAGACAATATTAAAGCATAAATTAATATAACAGCAAAAACATTAGCTATAGACATGACAACAAAAATTTAATGAGAAGGAATTTCATTTATCCATAATTTCATTTATTGTTACCAATAGAAGTAACAACAATTGTACACATAAATTGTTAGGCTTAGTTGAAACTGATTTAATTATAACCATAACAAATACATTAGTTCATAAAATGTGTTTTCAGTCTTCCCCTTTATATTTTCTTTAATTTTAGAAAAGAATACAGATGAGTAACCAAAAATATAAATAACAAGAACATTTTTCTCTTTAAGAATGTCAGAAAATGATTACTCAAATAATATTTAATAATAAAAAAAAATATTAAATAATATAATAATAATTATTAGAGCAATAATAATACTAAGACATATGTATAAATTAGTGAATATTAATCTCAGACCCAATAATTCTTATAACAATACTAAATAATCGATAAAAAATAAATGAGATAAGGAGTAGAAATAGTTCGGGTTGAAGCACACATAACACTATCCTTAGTAAGAAAACGTCCCCACAGCACAAGGCAATACAAATACAAAATCATGTGTTTCAAATTATATGTGTTTCTCTCCCAATATACAACAACCTGTCAAATTGATTGAGTGCAGCTAAGGATCTCCGAACCTTATGAACACCACTATCTTAAAAGATAGTATATAGAAGAAAAAAAGAACACTCTTTAGTGTTTGTTGTCTCTATTATATCTTTTCACATGCACCTATGTGATATTTATAGGTAACAAAAGGAGACACAAGAGTAAATAGTAATAAGAATATAGGCGTTAGCCATAAATGACATTAACCCATAAAATTACAAGTTCATGAAAACTTGACTAAATGTAGGTTTTTTATTTTAATTATTTATTTTTTAAATTATATTAAAATATTTCCAACAATTTTATCATATGGATCCAAAACCCAAAAGACCCTATAAATACACATAGAATTTCACCAAGAAATACACAACCTCTCATACTCATTCTCTCTTATTCTAAAGGTCCAAATGCTCTTACTGAATTAAGTGTCAAAGAGTCTTTTGCATGTGAATCTTTCTTCTTTAAGCAACAGAGGATTCAATTATAGTTATCAATAACGCTCAAGTTACCACTTAGATATTACCAATGATTCACGCTTACAATTCCTATAAGAACAATTTTAATCCATACGTTCAATTGTAAGTTTATTTTTTATCCATACCTACATAACTCAATCACAAATATAGGAAAAAGTTAATCTCGGCTTATAGATCGACTCAAATGCTAAAAAATAACCAACCCAGATAGTGTAGCATTAAATCTCTCAACACTTTTGGAATATAACTACTCTTTATTCTTCTCATTTTTAAAACTTGTATGTATTGAATATTAAATAATATACTAAATTCAAATAATTAGCATACTTATACTAAAATGCTTGCATAGTGTTTTTTTTTTCTTTTCAATAATTATGGAATCAATAGTCAAAATAACCTTTACGATGGCTGGGACATTTTCGCTATTTTTTTTCATAACTATGAATATTAGAGTAAATTACGCCCACAATTTCTGAAATTTTCTGAAATTATACATATATTTTTAAATTGTACACAGTTTTTTCATTTTAAAAATATTATCATTCTTACATTATTATTTATCCCCTGCTTTAAAAGAAAAATACACCGGAACTCTTGCTATCTTTCCGCTTTAAGCCTTCGAAAATTTGTTTCCCGCCAGTTGAATTCGAATGTGTTCCCTCCACAATTTAAATCTTCCCTCTGAACCCTATCGAATCAAATAATCCCAAAACCGCTCTATAAATCCGGAATCAACCTTGTCTTTTATCTCGTGATTCACCAAACCCAAACACCTCTTTTCGCGTTTCAACTTCTCTTTCAATGGCATATTCTTCTTCTTCTCTTTCCCTCTCACCAGACACCAAAGACCTTTCTCACCCATCTGGTGAGGTTCATGTTATTGTGGGCCCCATGTTCGCTGGCAAGACCACTGCGCTTCTTCGTCGTATCAAATCTGAGCTGAACGCTGTCAGGTTATTTTTTCAATTCTCCCTTTTCTTTTTTCTTTACAGATCTTCATTGATCCCGTGATTTTATATTGGTTGTTTTGCTAACAGTTTCGTTTTCTTGCTGTGAAGGAATGTGGTGATGTTGAAGTCAAGCAAGGATACACGATATGCGATTGACTCGGTTGTGACGCACGATGGGGTTAAATTTCCTTGTTGGGCGTTACCGAATCTCTTGTCTTTCAGAGAAGAATATGGCCACGATGCTTATCAGAAGGTTTTTTTTTTTTTCGTTCTTTTGTGTTTACTGTTTTCGAAAGTAATTATTTTATCTTTCAATCTTTTTTTTTTGGGTTGAATATGATTTGTGAAAGGCTACAACGATCTCGAGTAGTCTTTTTATTTAAATAAATAAATTTAATTTAATTTTATCAAAATTCTATGTGTAACTTTCATTTTTCATGTTATCTTTTTGGTTTTGTATGTGCTATGGTGAAAATAAATTTTGTTCTTATTAATTTAATTACATTGCATTACATTTTAATGACAACGTTTGAAATGGTGGGTTTTTAGGCGAATTCTTTTTCCTTAACAACGCTAAAACATTCTATAAGAAATCAGTACTTATAATTAAGGTTTTGTTATTTGGCTATGACCATAATCATAATTTTGTTGGAAGTCTTGTTATTGGTAGAAAAATGCCTTACAAATGCAATTAAAGTAATTGCAATTTGGTGTTGAGGATTCCAAGGACAGCAGGGTTTTAAGGTAAAATCCTTAACAGAAAGGATGAGTGCAATATTTATTACGTAATGTTTGGTGGATGCAGTTGGATGTGATTGGCATAGACGAAGCACAATTTTTTGAGGACCTATACGAGTTTTGCTGCAAGGCTGCTGACGAGGATGGTAAAACTGTAATCGTTGCAGGCCTGGATGGTGATTACTTAAGGTATTGTTTTTGAAGATTGAAGTTAATCATTGAAAACGTTCTCATTTGATTGTAGGCCTTTTGTGAATTATTTTTCCTCAAATTCTTATATTTCAACTTACCCTTTTCAGGAGAAGCTTTGGCTCAGTGCTTCACATAATTCCTCTAGCAGATTCTGTAACCAAGTTAACAGCCCGTTGCGAAGTATGTGGCAAACGTGCTTTTTTCACCTTGAGGAAGACAGAGGACCAAGAGACTGAACTTATTGGTGGAGCTGATGTCTATATGCCCGTTTGTCGTATGCATTACATGAACAGCCAAGTTGCTTAAAGGATTGTTCTTCAATCTCAAACTGTCAAAACCGATTCCCTTCTTCAGTCAGCTGCAGATGTTTAAGGCTCATCGGAATTTTTCTTGCATGCTTCATTGATGCATTTGCTTTATCCGCCTTCTGTTTATATTTAAAAGTTTATGTATAGATGCAGTTTCTTCATGCTCCTTTCTTATCTTTTATGCTACTTATTTGCTTTTTCTGGAACTCAGGAAACAGTGTAACAAGTTTAGGCAGTTAATTGAATGCATCTTCAGGATTATTTTTCTTTTGCCTGTTTGAATCTGCATCATGCGAAATTCATTCTAATGTAAAATTGTGAGTTGAAAACATAGATCAAAACGCTCACTCTATTAGACACAGGATGAGCGAATTGTTAGAAACCGTTTTAAGAAACTTATATTTTTAAATAAATTTATGTAATTAAAAAATAAGGATATGATTTGAGTTTCTTCGCCTTGTTAGTTTGCGAATGAGAGGTTACTAGTTTTTATACTCGTGCAACGCTCGGACATTTCAAAATGTATCTTTTTAATTATAAATATAAAATTTAAATAAATGACAAAAATAAAAATTTTAAGATTTTAATTATATTTAATATTATTACATGTGTAACCATTATGTATATTAAAAGAATTAAATAATATTATATAATTTGATTTTTAAAAATTTATACCTTTTAATTTATATTTTTATTAAAAAAAACATAATTTAAATTATATAAAAATATGACTCTTTTTTCAAATATCTAAAGTTTTTAAAATAAAAATTATAATTGAGATAGCAATGTAAATGTTTGTATCCAAAAATTAAATTTAATAAACACTTAATTATATTAAATTTATAACTAATATTTTTTAATTAATTTTAATATTTATCCTTTTTAGTAATTAAAATATATTAATTGCATAAACATTCATGTAACTTTAACTCACAAAAATATTTAATAATTATATGTTTTTATGAAACTAATTATGATATTTGTGCTTAAGTGATGTATTTTGTTGATTAAACTAAATCTAAATTTTATTTTTTACTTTCATAAATTCATTTATCCATTTAAAAAAATACTGTAAAAAAATATATAAGTTAATTAATAACTACTAATTTTAATAAAATACTAATAATAATACAAATAATAATTATTATTTCAATATAATTAATTTCTTTATATAATTATATTTAAATATATAATTATGTATAGTTATAAATATAATATTTAATAAAAAGTTTAATAATATAAAAAAAATAATTAAACATAAATTATATTGAAATTGACATTGTTAAAAGTTACATTTAATATAATTATTACTATATTTGAAAAAACTATATTTGAAAAAACATTCACTTCATACCTTTCTTTTTTTTTCCAGAGGATTTTTTTTTTTATATAATTTATCAATTTGGTGTTTTGATTTCTTCAGGAAGAAGTGTTCATCCACGTGTTATAGTTTTAAAAAAATCCAAAATTTTGTCTCCTTACTAATACGGATAAGATAAGTTGATTTTTATTTAAGTTCCATGGTTTGATCAATTGAGTTTCCAGTAACCCATTTGTAATATTTATTTATTTTTATTTTATAATTATTATTTTTTGAATCGATTTTGGATCTCTTGATTTGTTTCATGAATGTTTGATAGTGGTAGAATGATTGGTTTTATTATAAATAGAATGATTGTTGGCAGAACTAGTAAGAATGATTGTAAACCTAATTTTTTCGAATTTAATAATGTTTAGATGGATTGTTTTACATGTTCAAGTATATATTTGATTTGAGTATTAAAAAGTCGTTATACATAGGGTACATCAAATGGAACAATGAATTCAATCTCCTTAGAAGAACTCAATACATAAAACATGTTTTCAATATAAAGTTCTCGTGTTTATAAAAAATAAAAGTAAAAATTTGAATGCAAATTACTTAAATCATGATATTTGTACCCAGGACATTTTAAAAGATTTTTTTTTTGTTATTATAAACAACAATTGTACTAAAAGTTAGAAAAAAATTTGCAATAACATAGTACTTAAACACATAGAACTTTAATATTTTGATTGTATCTAATATTATTATATTCAAATACTATTTAACAACTTTCTTCCGGTAATTAGAAATACATAGTTCTGCACCCATCTCTGATACTTTTTGTTGGATAATTTTCAATTAAGATTTTAAATTTGACTGATCCATGTACACCATGAAGAAAAATATATTTGAATCTCCCTGAATGAACAATTTTTTCAAAATATAAGGACAAATCATGCATAAGAATTTGTAATCTTTATAGAATAAAACATTTCATCAATTATAGTTTATAATTATGTCATTTAAACATGAATTTGGATTCATGACACTATTTACAACCAATTAAAATAATTTAAAATAAGTATTTCGATGAAATACTTTGAAAAAAATAATAAAATGACTTTGGTTACGACCTAAATAAAATTATATCATATTTTACTATAGAAGCAATCATATATTTGAAACTTATAAAATGATATTAAGAAAAATTAATCTATTTTTGGTATACGACCACTATTGCTTCTTATAATGATATTGACAATTTTAGAATGTCATATCCATTTTAGTAAAACACTCCAAAAATTAAGAATATGTATTAAAAAATTCTTCTTAACATGTAATACTTTAGTAGTATTTAATTAAAAAATTATATTTAGTATTAGGATTACATGTGTAACCATTATAACCATTATAAGTAAAAAAATATAATTGATATATTAGAGGAAAATAGTGTATATTAAAAGATTAAATAAGACTATATATTTGATTTTTTAAAAATCTATGTTTTAATTTATAATTTTAGTAAAAATATGACTTTTTTTAAATATTTAAAATTATTAATAAGCATTATAAATGAGATACTAATGTAAATATTTATACCTAAAAATTAAATTTAATATTTATTTATATTATATTTAAAACTAATATTCTTTGATGTTAATATTTATATTTTATAAGTAATTAAAATATATTAATCGCATAAAAGTTAGTTTAACGTTCTTATATTTAACAATTAAATGTTCTCATAAAAATAATTTTTATATATGTGCGGAAGTAATGTATTTGGTTGGTAAACTAAATCTAAATTTTACTTTTACTTTCATAAATTATTTATCTATTTAAAAATGACATCGTAAAAAATAATATAGATTAAAACTATAATAATAATAAAACATATTGTATTTCATATATAATTTTATAATGAACAAATAATTTTAGTATTTCATATATAACTTTATAAAGAACAAATAATTTTAGCTATACAATTGTAATAAAACAAAAATCAGATAGATTTAATTAAATGTATTTTTTTAAAATATAAAATGAGGGAAACTTATATTTATACAATATATATAAATATAATATATTTAAAATATGAAATTGAATAATCTTATATAGAAAAAATATATATATTTATAATATCTTTTGTTTACAAAAAATAATATAGAAATTGCGAACTCATAGTAACGTAACAATAAAATTTGAATATAAAAAATAAAATCAAACATGAATACATATAAATATATATAATAAAATATGAAAGAAATCATAAATTAATTTAGAAGCTTATATTAATTTCCTAAAAGAATATCCATTTTCAAAACAATAATTAACTTAAAGATTTCTTTATCTAAAAAAAATATTTGAATATATGTTTTTAGGAACCTAACATAATAAAAATTAAGTTTTTCAGGAAAGAAAAAAAAAAGATAGAAATTCTAAATTTTCTATAATTTTTTATTTGATGTCAAAAAATATACATTTGCATAAAAAAAATAACTATTAATGTATTTTTTAAATTCTAACTTAATATAAATTTCATTTTTTGTTCAAAATTTTTGAGAACTACCTTAGGTGTTGCTTGAACTTGGATATAGTTATATTTCACAAAACACAAAAATTTTTCCAATATTTGTTGGTGTAAAATCATAATTATTCATTTCTTCATCAATTTTTTTTATGCTTTAGTTTTGAAACCCATATTTGTGAATATATAACAAAAAAATATAGAGAAAAGTTATTTTTTATAAGAAATAATGAAATGAAACAAAATTATAACAAAATAGGAAACAAAAATGATTGTAAATTTTCCTATAAAATTTCTTCCGCATACCATTAAGGATATCTCATTGTTAACAATCAAAAAAGAAATTTTTTTGAAGTGAAATTAATTAAACAAAACTATTGCAAAACTTTTATTAAATATATACATTATATAATAATAAAATAATAATAGTACATCAACTATTTGACATGATCGGAAAACCTATTTCTCTTGGGAATGCTCTTAATTTAAAAATCTTTTTGTACCGTACCTAACCGAACTCAATCAAGTACCCGGATACCGCCAGCACAAGCCATCTAGGCAGGTAGCCGGCCGAAACCGACTACTTGCCTAGAAAGTTAACCAATATCAATACCCTATCTTCAATAGACCTCTAAGACCTGTTTTAGGACCAGGTCCACTCATGGCCCAAGCTGGGGCCCAAACTGGGGCCCAAGACAAAACCCAACCCATACAATAGTCAAACGTCATTAATGCTCTATAAATACACGTGGACCCCAGTAATTAAAGGTACGCATTCATTAATTGCTAATTTGACTCTTTGAGAGCTTTGACTTACTTGAGCTTCAGAGATTCTTCTGCAGGTAACCCCTCCTGGGTTGAAGCCGACATGTATCGAATGGGAAGAGGCTAACTGAAGAGATATCGGACTACATGGTAAGGTGACACTCGTGCCTAACTTATCTTATTTGTTCTTCTGCAGGAACAATTGGCGCCCAACGTGGGGCACGAGACAAACACCTTTAGTACCCGCTTTTCTCTGAAGATGGTTTCTACCCGCAGCAAAGCTGGAGCTAGCAAGCAAGTTGACGCTGGTCCCTCTGGACCCTCTGGCGTCACCCCTGACTTGGCCGCCATCTTAGACGGCCA
>Ga0214543_1006513_pt1 | contig 20729 bp, 16 predicted proteins | sample CNSS2metaG_FD_160094 | JGI IMG/M metagenome (GOLD analysis project Ga0214543, IMG submission 160094) | Root nodule microbial communities from cowpea collected in UCLA plant growth center, Los Angeles, California, USA - CNSS2 | ecosystem: Host-associated > Plants > Roots > Nodule | place: USA...
TATCTTGAAGATATTGGATTATTTAGAAGATAATTTAAGGAGATTGCAAAGGGTTAATTTGGAAAATTAATACAAATACTAATTGGTGATAATTTATCATATATCTTTAAGTAATTAATTAATTTAAATATATTAGATATTGATATTATCAACCAACTATATTTATCAAATAGTATATATCTCTCTAAATATTTTTAAATATTTATATTTATCTTTATTTTAAAAGATATTTGAGAGATTTTAACAACAGAAAAGCCAGTCCAATTCCTATATAAAGAGACTAAGGGAGAAGTCCCCAAACCCTCCTCGCATCTCACAGCCACACAGTGTAGGATTCACTACGCTGGCACCTGGCGGTAATTCAAGTGCTGCTAAGCGATGCATACAATTTTAGGTACAACCCATAATTTCTCTACACCTACGAAAACACCCAACATTCCCAGTTTCCTTTCTCTGCATATTTCTATGACTTCACATTTGATTCTCCTTATAGTTATATAATTTTACAACCTATAAACATCCATTAACATATTCCAGTGCAATTCAACCACTAACTAACCTCGTGTCATCAAAACCCCAAATTTCCAAACATTAAAAGAGCGTTCATACAATTTTATCAAATCAACTTCAATTCACATCATAATTTCCCAATTTCTAGTATCCAATAATCAATTCATTGATAAAGTTTCCTTCTTCCCCGATCAGAATCCACCTAGAACACACAAAAACATAAAAAATCGAGTCACTATGCTCGCGTCGCCTAGTGGTTGTTCATCACCGTCAGGCCCTTCATTCAAAAACCCAGAAAAACTAGGAGCATACATGCGTCGTTTGGCGGGTGGTTCTTGCCGCCAGGTGGTTCCTCACAGGAACCTAGAATTTCACAGAATAATGGCATGAGTCGCCCGACTTTGAAGACTCGCCAAGCGATTTTTGTAAAATTTCTAGAAACACGAAATTCAAGCAAAGGCAGAGAAGAATCATACATAATCATGCTTAGGGATGGAAACAGGTCGATCGGGCACGGATAGTGCCTACACGTTACCTGACTTGCAAGAAAAAATTGTACTTGTTACCCGCCCCGTTACCCGTTGGACGCCCGCATAAAAAATACCCGTAGATATTTTTCAATGCGCAGGTACTCATTGGATACCCGCGGATATTTAAAAAAAATTATTAACTTTTAAATGAGGTCCAAATTAAATTGCGGAAAAAAAAATTAAGCATACATCCAAATAGAAGTTAATGAACAACTAAATAAAAGTTAAAACATAAATTTAAATTAATAGTACCTAAAACATACATCCCAAATATAAGAAATTTAAAAAATAATTCTTCTAAAAATAATAGTCTAAGATCTATGTTTCCTCTCCAATATCTTCATGTTGACCACTTGATTCCTGAAACAAATAAAACACAAATAAAGTCATCAATAAATGACATAGTGACACTATTAGTAAAATTAGAATAAAATATTAAAAGTAAAACTACTAACATCATCATCAATTATCTCCTCTAGTATTGTATTAAGCTTCATCTTGTCCACTTTCAATTTTGAAGAACCTGAAAAGGAAAATCAATTCATTTGTCATAGTCAATCATTTGAATGAATATAAATGTTATTTGAAGTGCTAATTTAATTACCTTCTATGTTAGTCCATAGCCAATCTTGAACACACATCAATGCCTCTAAAGTGTCTGGTTGTAATCTACTATGATGTGGAGTAAGAAATCGACCACCAGTACTAAAAGAAGACTCAAATGCAACTGTTGAGATCAGAATGGCTAGAAAATCTCTTGCAATCATTTGAAAAATTGGGTATTTTAATCCATTAGCCTTCCACCAAACTAAAATGTCAAATTATTCATCTGAATCAGGTAGTGTCGGTTCCTCCAAGTAATAGTCAAGTTCCAACTTATAATTTGATGGTTCACTTTTCTTTGCAATCTGATGTTTTGCAAAATCTCTCCTCCAAACATCTTTTCTTCCATCAACACTTTGGCATATAGTTATGTTTGGATTTTGACATGAAGAAACTAACTTCTTACCTTTCATGTTTATTTCATACTCTCTTACCAAGTCCTTAAAAAGAATCTTCACCTTTTCAATTTCACAATCAGATTGATCACCATATATCTGAGGGAAAAAGTAATCCAACAAATCAATTTTATACCTGGGGTCTAACACAATACCTATAGCCATCACTCCACTTATCACACCCTAATACTTAACAAACTTTAAAACCATAGATGCAGTCATTTGATGAATAATAGAATTGGAAGAGTTAAGCCGTTCCATCAAAGCCAACTTAATTTGGCATACCTTTGGAAAAAAAATGTTCGCAGTTGGATAAGTACCAGAAAACAAGAGTGTCACATCATAAAATATTTCCAAATTTTGACAAATTTCATTTGCCATTTGCCAATCATGTGTATTGGGCAAAGCTTTATATTGACTCTCTCGTTGTGATAAACGATCAAATACTTCCTTGTATTGTATGGCTACTTGAAGCATTAAAAATGTAGAATTCCACCTAGTTCTTCAATCAACAACTAATTTTCTTTTGAATTGAATATTCAATTGAGCACCTGTCTCTATAAATTTCTCTTCTCTTTTTGGTGTAGCTGTCCAAAAATTAGCATTGTCTCTAACCTTTTCAATGACATTAGCAATTATGGACAAACCATCCTTCACAATCAAATTCAATATATGTGCACAACATCGCATGTGAAATAGTTGGCCACCCAAAATAAGAGACCTACTTGAGAGCTTATCTAAAATGCGATCAATCATAGCACCATTCGTAGTGCAATTATCGACTGTCAAAGTAGAAACTTTTCTATCTAGATTCCAATCCATTAAGCATTCAACCAACAATTCAGCAAGAACTTGACTAGTATGAGGAACAGGCACATACATAAACCTATATTTGAAAGACAAATTTAATTAATCTAGTCAAGAAGAACAAAGTTAATATGAAAATAAAATCAAAATAAAGTAAAATGTTATTACCTCATAAGTCGACTTTGTAGCCTCCATAAATCATCAATAAAATGAGTTGTTATAGTCATGTAGCCTTCATTTTCATTAGTAGCAGTCCACATATCAGTGGTAATTGCAACTCGACTTTGAATCCTTGACAACATTAATTTCATCTTCTCTTTTTCTACATTCTAATCCTTCATAATATCTTTTTTAAGGTGTTTCGAGAAATCACCTTGAATAGTGGTTGAACAGCATCACAAAATTCTTTAAAGCCTATATGATCAACCATTGACATTGGATACTCATGTAGAATTATCATCTTACGGAGTATATCTCTAGCTGTTTGTTAATTAAAAACATAGTTTCCAACAACTACAGTTTCACCACCTTCTTTATGAGTTTTTAAAAAGGATTGTCTGATGTCCCGTGTTGTCTGAAGCTTGCAACTCTTGAAATGGCTTCCCAAATGTGATGTACCTTGCTTTGCGTCACCCAAAAGACTTTTGGGGCAATAATTGCATATCGCTTTCTATTTTCCATCTACCTTTTGTCTCTTAAAGTGATTCCAAACATCTGACAGTAGTCTTCTTAATTAACAGTTGGAGTTGAACTTTCGGTTTCTCCTGGAATAGAATCTATAGGAACATCATTTTGATTTGAATCTCCTACATTTGCATTTAGTTCTACAAATGTTCCTTGTTGGCCATCATCCATAGGGAAAAATGTATCTTGATTAGACATTCTATAAATATTAAAACATAACAAAAAATTAAATTTTGAATATAAAAAAAAGACTAAATCATGTTTAATATAATCATTCATGTGACATGATTATGGCATAAAAGATGAATGAACTTGAATTGAAATAGTAAAAAAACTAGGTTCACGTCAATTCATAAGTTTTCTTAATCATGCATATATATTTCTTATTCAATTTTTTAATCATGCCCTTTCTCTGTCATTATATATTATATATCGATATTGATTTAAGTATCATATTCTTTGGTATGGTTTTTAATATCTTTAGAAAGAAAGAAAATTATGTCTTAAAATTTCATTTAAAGACAAATTTTCAAGTTTTAATGGCCTTGTTTTAGGTGGTTAATCAGTGTCAATTTTTAGCCTTTATCCCAACTTCCAATTTTAAAAGATGTATATCTCTCAATTCTCCAGATCCATAAATGACCTTAATCGAACAGGAAAAAATAATTGGATAGTTGAGTTTATTCAATAAGAAATAATCAGAGTCATGAGCAGTTCAAGTTCATGTATTAACCTAGAACTAAAATAAGAGATAGAAAACATACCCCTTTTGAAGCTTCACCCGAAATTTAAAGGATTGGAGGACAACCTTCGAAAGATGCAACACGAGAAAACTGGGAGCAGAGAATGAAAGGAAAATGGGTTAACAAAAATGATAATACCCAAAAGGGTTGTTGAGTAAAAACGGAGTTGTAGAGGGAGCAAGAACAATTTTTGGGGATGAATGTTAAGTGTGTAAGAGAGAAAATGAAAGAAGAAGCATGGGTTTACCTCTTCGACAATCCCAGAGCACTTGGACGGCAGCAATGAGCCAAAAAAAGAAATGAACTTCAGCATCAACCTAATATCTCATAACCTAAAAAGGATAAATATGTAATTTCATTTTCTTAACAGGTAGCGGATACCCGCGGGTACGGGTATATGATACCCGACCCCGACCCGTTAAGAAACGGGTATTAAATTACCCACTACCCGCTACCCGTAGCTCCCCTAACATGGATTTCCTTGCTAAAACTTGAGAATTTTAGAGCTTCTTCTTGGTCAACAATACCTCCCTTGACACCTTCAACAACAACCCTCAATCCTCTTTGAAACACAGCCCTTTATGCTCCAGAATGCTTCCAAGATGTTTCCCTAGGCTGCCTTATGCCTCTCTGATAGCTAGGGTTTCTCTACTCCTAAAAGAAAACTTAATTCGAGTGTAACAAGGTTCAAACACACAACCATCCAATTCCAAAGCAAACACACAACCAATTCAACCAATTCATGTTTCGTGATAATTCCTATAAATTTAGGATTATATTATCACTCATCACAATCAATTATATTATTAAAATAACGAAAAATTAAAATAACACTCAATCATGACTGTAAACTACCACGTGGCACGACATTAACCTGACACGTGACAGATTATAAATTTTTAGAAAAAAAAATTAAAAATTAAAAATTAAAAATTAAGAAAATTTTAAGAAAAGTTGAAAAAAAATAGAAAATTTAACGGCTTGACACGTGTCATGTACGAACAAGGTGTTAACTCCAACTTAACGGAGAGAACCAAATTGAACTCTTTTAAATAATTAGGGTACTAAATTGAACCAACCAAAAATATGGGGACCAAATTGACCTAACTAAAAAATTAGGGGACCAAATCAGTAATTATACCTTCCATTAAAGAAGATGCAAAGAACCTAAAATGACACGTTGATGGAAGAAAATGTGATAATCTTCTTCGACACCTAGTTGATTATCCATAATGGAAGAAGATTGATGAAACATTTTCAGACTTTGGTGCAGAGTTAGGAAACTTAAGACTTGGACTTGCTATAGATGGTATAAATCCTTATGGGAAGTTAAGTAGCAAACAAAGTTCATGGCCAGTTTTGTTGATGATTTACAATCTATCTCCTTTGTTGTGCATGAAGAGAAAATATATGATGTTATTTATGATGATATTGGGTCCTAGACAACCTGGAAATGACATTGATGTGTACCTAAACCTATTGATCAATGATTTGAAACTATTATGGGAAGAAGGCATTAATGTGTACGATTCATATTGTCAAGAAACTTTATGTTTGCATGCAATGTTGTTTTGCATCATAAATTATTTCCCAACATATGGAAACTTGAGTGATTATAGTGTTAAAGGTCATTTCGCATGTCCCATTCGTGAAGAAAACACGAGTGATATTCAATTAAAACACGGTCAGAAAATTGTGTATACAAAACATCGAAAATTCCTTCCTCGAAATCATCCTTACCGTAGAATGAAAAAAACATTTAATGGAACTATTACGGATGAAGTTGTGACGAGACATCGCAATGGTGAAGAAGTATACAACCAAGTGAAAAACATTGATTTTATGTTCGACGAACATCAAAAGCAGAAGACCACAGAGAAAAACATTTGGAAGAAACGGCCAGTCCTCTTTAATCTTCCATATTGGTGTAAACTTGAGGTACGACATTGTATAGACGTGATGCATGTTGAAAAACATTGTATGTGATAAAGTCATCGGGACTTTACTAAACGTAAAAGTAAAAACCAAGGATGGAGTAAAAGCACAACAAGATTTGGCCGACATAGGCATCCATTCTAGGTTACATCCACAATCAATTGGAAGATGCACCTACCTGCCCCCAACCTGTCACACTTTTTCTAGAAAAGAGAAGAAAATTTTTTGTCAATCTGTAAGAAGTGTGAAGGTTCCCCAAGGTTACTCTTCAAATATTAGTAGTCTTGTTTCTATGCAAGATTTAAAGTTAGTTGGTTTAAAGTCCCATGACTGTCATGTGTTGATGCAACATTTGTTACCAGTAGTTATTCGAGTCATCTTACCTCCTTTTGTTAGAGGTATTCTAACACGTTTGTGTATGTTCTTTAATGCAATATGCAAGAAAGTTATTAACCCTCGAGTGTTAGATGATTTGGAAAATGAGGCCATTAGACTATTGTGTCAATTGGAAATGTATGTTCCACCCTCATTTTCCGATATCATGGTTCATTTGATAGTTCATCTAGTGAGGAAAATTCAATTATGTGTGCCGATTTTCTTGAGATGGATGTACCCAGTTGAGAGATACATTAAAATCTTAAAGGGATATGTCAAATAACAGTATCGACCGAAAGCTTCAATTATAGAGTGGTACATTGTAGAAGAAGCCGTTGAATTCTGCTCAAGTTATATGCCAAGTTATGAACCAGTTGGAGTTCCTAAGAGCAAACATGAAGGTAAATGTGAAGGCAAGGGTGTTCTAGGAGTGAAGATTCAAAGTGTTAGGAGAAAAAACTTTGATCAAGCTCATTTGTACATCTTAAACAACATTGTAGAAGTGATTCCTTACATTTCACAACACATTGATGAAATTAAGTCTGCACACCCACGTATGAGTGAAAAATGGGCGCCTAATGAACATAACAAAACTTTCTTATCATGGTTTAAGAAAAAATTTTATGTGATTCCAAATGTTTCTAAAACTCTATTGAGGCTAGCTCGTGGATCGAACACCGATGTGATCACGTATGGCAGGTACTACATAAAAAATTACTATTTCTATTCAAAGATAGAAGATGACAAAAGTAAAATTCAAAACAGTGGGGTTACGCTTCATGTTGAAGGTGTACATTTTTTTAGATCTAAGGACAAAAATCCAATTACGGCATCCATGAGTTACTTCGCAATAATACAAGAAATATGGGAAGTTGACTATGTAACTTTTAGAGTGCCAATTTTCAAGTGTAAATTGGTTGATAACAATTCGGGTGTGGGGACAAATGACCTCAGCTTCACTTGGTGGATCTTAACAAGATTAGTTATACGGATGAACCATTGAGGCAAGAGGCCTTGAGGTAGATAGAGCAACAAATGGAGGAAAAAAATGAACCAACACAAGGGAATTATGGAGCAACACTTCATGGAACAAATTCAATAAAAACAACAAATAAAAAGAGCACTTGAAGAAAAGCTTCTATCCATGCAACAACAGAATATGGAGATCCTCACTCAAGGTCCAACAAGACATCGTGTGAGCACAAAAGACTCATGCTTTGGTGCAGATCATACTTACTACACAAGTCAGTATGAGATATTGGTTGATGAAGATCCTCCGTGCGTAATGGACATAGGACGACAACTTAGTGAGCGAATCCAACCTGGCTCACTTATTAGCGAGCCAAAAAAATTTGAACCCAAACCACCCCACCACGGTTTGGTGGGTTAAACAGGTTGGCTCACGGGCTCACTTATTTAAAAAACTACAATTTTATTTATTTATTTTCAGTTAAAACTAAATTATAATTATAATTAAAATCTAAATAAACTTCAATACAATCCAAATACAAACTAAAATAAAAAATATACCAAATTATTAATATGTTGGCTAAAAAAACAACCTAACCTAACCAAAACGCAAATCCCAACTTAACAAAAAACACGTGTGTGACCCTTTTATTTGTGGGTTGGTGACCCTGCCCGGCTCACCACGGGTTCAACCCGGCCCGAACCCGTCGTGGGTCGGGTTGGCTCGCGGGTTCCAACCCATTTTGACAACTCCAACTGTCATGTCCCATTATACATCAATCTGAATGATGCACTAGAGATCATTACGGGAGACAAGATGTTAAATATTTCAAGTTTACAACTACGGTACATGTAAGATTTTTTATTGTATTCCATATTTAAAACTTGGAATTGGTACTTTTTAATTTATACCTAATTGTCTTATTGTACGTACATGGACAAAGTAATTGTGGAACAAGGTCAAGCTTTCATGTATGGATTCATTGAACATAAAATCATTTAAACTTTTGGAAACGCACATGCTCACATGAAAAGTTATTTGCAAACATGGATGGTTGAATCAAATAGAGAGATCTACATTGTGCCATACATTTATGGGTATGTGTTATTGCTTGTAATATTTTATCAATTATTGTTAATTATTCAACTAAGTAGTTATGATTGATGATAAGTCTCATTGGCAACTATTGTTCATCATTCCAAATCAATGCACAATGTATGGTTTTGTTCATTGCATTGGAAGATTAAACATGCTTTTAAAAATATGTTACAAGAGTAAGAGTTGTCTTTTTTCATATTATGTACTTAGTTATATTTAAACTAACCTATATTTTATGTTTCAAAAATTTCATTAGAGTTGTGAGTAAGCCTAGAGCATAACAGATTAAAGTATTATACCCAAAGGTTGTAACTCATTCATTTAGCAAGTTATTAATTTTCGCATGTCAACTGATGAACTTGATATGTGATTATTTTCTTTGTCATATTTAGTGTAACAAGTAAGAAGATTCATGGGAATGTGGGTATTATGTCATGTCTAAGATAAGAACAATCATTCGAACTACAATTAAAGGTGATTGGATAGAGGTAATAAATGATATGCATACATATGAATTTGTATTATTTTTTCAGTGCTTCAAGAATTCATCACCTCTAACGGATGACACTATCCAAACACTAAGACATGAGTGTACATCACATTTATTGGAACAATGGAGTTAGGACCCACAATAACATTAGAATTTTTGTTTAAAAACATTGTAGGACAACAATTTCTTGATGAAACTTTTAGTTTTGTGGTAATTGTAAGAGTTTAGACAGCTTTACAATTATTAGTTAAGATTGTAAATCCACCATTTTGCTGGAATATTTGTGAACTGTTCTTGAACTTTTCTATTTTTCAAGTGTGGGAAATTGTAAATACAACAAAACACTTAAAAAAACAACTGGTATTGACGTCTGTCCTTGTATTGACAAACGTCAAAGACGTCGACTATTGCACTGCCCGACATCACACGTCATTTGACGTCTATCACTGCAAGGACAAATGTCAACTCTAGTTTTTTTTTTTTGCCTCTAGATGGCGCTAGTTAAACGTGGGGTTAGGATTGAACTGACGTTAAGGGACGTCGATCACCTCTATTTTCGACGTTAAGTAACGTTAGTATTTATTTCAGACGTTAATTTTAACGTCACCCAATATGATGTCGATATTTTCACAGACGTCAAAAGCCAAAAATAATAGATGTTATAAGCACTTTTTATGTTAGTGATTTCTCAATATCTCATTTTGTATCTTAAGCTAAGGAGGTTTGTTCTGTACACAAATAGCACCATTTGATACATGATAAGTGTTAATTTCAAATGGAAAATTTACTTATTATTGACACTTATCAGTTAGATCCAAGTCGGTTCTCAAGTATTCATCGTTTTAGGTTCATGTTTTGGATCTGTTTACAGATTGTCGGTTCTCTTATCTCAACCTGGAGCATTACATCAGATCCATATGTCAAGTTGAATGGTAACTTTCCTATGGTGTTATGTGGAATGCATCGGTATGCCCATAGGACCTCTAAAAGTTCCTTAGCCCAAGTTCCTTTGGCGTTCTCGATTCTTCGTTTTAGTTCTACTACCACCACCTTATTGGTTGTTTTAGCCTGATTGTTCGTCTAAGGGTGCTCTACTAAGCCTGTGATGTGTTTTATGCCTAGACCCTTGTAAAAATCCTTCAATGTCTTATCAGTGTAGGCTAAATCTTTTGTTGGCTAAATCAATAAATCAAATTTCTCCATACAAATGCCTGCACCTACCTTGACGTTATTGTTGCCAATGCTTATGCTTCTACCCACTTGGTAAAGTAATCTAGTGTTATAAGGATGAATTTCTTATGTGTTGGTGCAGGACATAAGGGTCATACTATGTCCATCCCCCACTATGTGAATGACCAAGGAGAAGTGAATTTATGTAGCTAACCAGCTAGTTGATGCCTATCGTTATCATGCACCTAACATTGTTCACACTTCTTTCTGTATTCGTCTGATACGACTTTCAGAGTTGGCCAATAGTAACCTGATCTCAATATACGGGCGACCATGGCTCATCGACCATAATGTAGTCCACAAACGCCATCATGGATCTCTTTCATTACATACTTAGGTTCGTTTGGGGACAAACACTTTATAAGGGTATAAGTATAAATCGTCGTCAATTATTACAAGTTGTGCAACCCGCCTTGGTTCTGATGGTTTAATAAATTCTCCCTCTTGTGGGTTATAAATGAAAGCACAGATTTCACTTCTCCAATCTTGAGAATCAATCTCAACGTTTGCACACGTTATGTGTAACACCGTTAGGTGTGAGAGATTTTGCCATACAATTATGTTCAACTGACATCTTTTCTTACTTCCTACAACTTTTGACAAGCAGTCGGTCCTTGTTATGCTTTCTCTTGGTACATGCTTGAGAGTAACTTTATCAAATTGACCAACCAATTGCTTTAGCACATGATAATACTACAATAGAAGTTCGTCTTTGACTTGGTAGTTTCATGTATATTGACGAACGACCAAGTGTGACTCACTTCTGTAATTTACCTTAGTTGCCTTATGTATTTAGCCAATCATATCCCTATCATGAGGGTTTCATATTTAGCCTGATTGTTGTATACTTTGAAATGGAACGCCACTGCTTGTTCCACTATGATATGTTTAGGTCCTTCGAGGACTATGCCTGCACCTCCACCTTTCTGCCTAGATGACCCGTCTACATGTAGATATCACACGTTTGACTCAACTACTAAGCTACCCAGTAGATCTATTGAGAGGTATAAGTGGGGGTCTTCTCCCTTGACTGGTTTGCACAAGATGGGTGGTGCGGTTAGGGCTTGTTTGATCTCAAGAATGCTACTTCACACTCATCGGACCATTTGTCTATCGTGTTTTTCCTCATCGCCTTCACTATAGGCCTTATATACTCGACTAGTCTTGGCAAGAATCATGCTAGAGATGTCAGCCTCCCCACTAATCTTTGAACCTCCTTGAGGTTTTTAGGCTTATCGCACTTGTCAAGATTTGTCTTGATTCCCCACTCGGAGAGCAAGAAACCTAAACACTTTCCTCCACTAACTCTAGAAACAAACTTTAAAGGGTTAAGGAGCATGTTATACTACCTAATCTGTTGAAACATTTCTTCCAGGTCTTGAACATGGTTCTTCATAGAGTTATACTTGACCACCATATCGCTCACGTAAATTTCCATATTCCTATCGATTTGCTCTTTAAAGATCTTATCTATCAGTCTTTGATAAGTGGCTCCCACATTTTTCAGGTCGAGCGACATTGCTTCATAACAGTAGTTTGCGCTTTCGGTGATGAAAGCAGTTTTGTCTTTGTCTAGGTGGAACATGGGAATCTAGTTGTAACCAGGTTACGCATCTAAGAAGCACAACATTGTATAGTTAAACATTCCATCTATAGGTTGATCGATTATAGGCAAGGGAGAAGCATTTTTAAGGAAGGCTTTATTGAGGCCATTGATATCAGTACACATACACCATTGTCCACTCGCCTTCTTCACTAGGACGATGTTGGCCAACTATGAGGTGTACTTGATTTCTCTGATAAATCTGGCTTGAAGAATTTTGTGACTTTTGTCTTTATGGGTGCCCTTCTCTCTTCTCCATTCCTTCTTTTATTCTGTGTTATTGGCCGAGAATCTTTATATATTGCAAGCTTAAGAGTCATAACACCTGAGTATATTCCAAGCATATCGGACGATGTCCATGCAAACATGTCTTTATTTTCTCCAAAATCAAGGTTAAAAGCTTGTGCTACGTCTATGTTAGCTCTCCACCGATTTGAGTGTACTGTAAAGGCCCCTTCAATCTCCATCAAACCTTCCTTTCTCTAGGCTCAATTTGGTCATCATTGCTTGATCGAGGGTCAAAATCCAACATAGGTACCACATTTTCGCTCTTGGTCCAAGGAGGGTAGTAAGGGTAACTTTTAACCCATTGTGTAGTCCTTATCCCTTTTCTAATCAACATGTACTGTCACCACATCCCCCTAATCCAAAGCGAACTTCATGGCGAGGTGTGGTATGGATACCATTGTCGCCAAACTATTCAAACACGGTTGTCCCAACAACACACTATAGGAAGTTTGCTTCCACTGGCAGATATCATACCTTGGTCGTATTTCCTTTTTGGTTTTCATCTACAATCTCATATGGAGGTCTACATAGCCTCTTATGTAAATCATTTCCTTTGAGAAACTGATGATCTGCTCGGTATAAGGTATTATCAATTATTCAACAATGTCTAGTTTCCAGAAAGTCTTTCCATATATAATGTTAACCGAAATCCTTTTATCCACAAGGGTCTTTTCTACACAGAAGTCGGTCAATTCAATCAATATAACCATAGGGTCATTTTGGTCAGGGTCAGGGGCTTTAAAATCCTCATTTGTAAATATTATGGCCAGTATTGTCCTTGTAGGTATCCCAACCATGTTTACCGAGCGCAATGCTTGGATGTGCCATTTTTGTACTGCTGAAGTATGAACTCTACATGTGAACCAATAAAAAATGTTGTACGTTATACCAATTAGATTAATTACTCAAGTAAAAACCCTCGATTCAATCATAATCCCAAATTCACAATTTAGCTCTAAACACACTTGATTTCTCCGAAATTTAGCTCCAAACACACTTGATTTCACCGAAATTTCCAACATCATCAATGAGCATATATTAAACATATATACCATAATAGATTCAATCAAAAAACTCAGTATAATTCCAAACAAGCAATCATTTCAAATGCCAAGTTCTCAACATCACAAATCACAATCAACAATTTTAGTGAAAACACAACATATAAAAGCTCTAATTAACTTCCCTCACCAAAAAGATGTTCACATTTTTCCACAGCTTCCTCCCACGAAACCACTATCTACACATGCAAGGAAGATCAAATCAATGATATGAGAATAAGGCCGAATTTGCCAACGTGCAAGGATAAATTTGGGGATGAAAAGGACCATATGCAATCTACAAAAACGCAAGAACGAGTGAAAAAACATATTCAACTCTAAAAATGGGCAGAACCGAAACCTACTCCATGCACGATTTCAAACAGTGGGTTTCGTAGCATTCTTCACGGTGACTACAAAAACAACCTCTGATCAAGAAGAATATGAGATTCGGGTAAGTTCTCGAAGTGAGAAGATTGAGGTTTTAGAGAGAAAGTTGTGTAAAGGAGATGAGAATTACGTATATGTTTTCCAAAAGTAGGTATTTTTGGTTTTAAGAAAATGGGTCTTACATCCAATTTCGTTAAATCTCATCGGAATATTAATCAAAATTCGATTTTTAAAAATTCAATTTTTGAATTTTTTTTTTACGTTTTAAAAATTAGGGATGTGATGAAATAAATAAATAAAAACAAATACAAAAGTTATAGTGATAATTTTTATAATTATGGTTTTTTTATAAAATTAAATTTGAAAATGTATATTTATTTAGTTAAAATAATTTATTGGATAAAATTTTTGGTATAATAAGATAGAAAAGTAAAATTAATTAATAAGATTATTGTGGGTGAAATGATTTGTAAAGAAGTTTAATGTAATGTTAAAAATTATAAATATGATTATATGTAATTGTAATTTTTGTTTTAAAATAGTGAGTAATGTTTAGTAAAATAAAAATAAAGAGTAATACGTTGTAAGAGAAATGATTTGAAAGAAAAAAGAGTTATTTGAGAAATATTGTCATTTACGGATATTAATTTATCTAAAAATAAGTGAGTAGTATAATAGATAGTAATTTAAGATAAGTTCGTGGTAATTTTTTTCAATAAGATATTTGAAGTGAATGTCATTGTTTTTATTATATTTAAATATTGAAATGCAAGGAGAACTTTTTTACATTTAATGTATTTGTATTTAATTATTTAAATGTGGCAATGACTTTTTTGTATTTAATTATGTAAATTTTTATTGATGTGTGTGGGGTGTGTGTAGCTTATCTCACACACATGCACACGCTAGTGAGACTAAGCTAAGAGTGTTTAAAAACTCAGGCTCACTTAGTCATTAATCTCACTCGCTCAACAAATTACCCTAAAGAGGTACACTCATTCAACGATCAATTAATTTTTAGCTCTCTTAATTTTGAAAAATTTACTTTACTCAACGAGGAAACTAACTCGCCCAATGACCATGTACTAGAGACAAAAACCAACAAGTTTGTCCAATAAAGCTAGACCTCACCAAACAACCCAACCACCCTAAGATTATAAATATCACTTGCCTAACAACCCAAACTCTGGTGCATCATTTCCACTAGTTCTAAGTTGTCCAACGGGTGGAACGTCTTAAGCTCTCTATAATTATATTTTTTCACACTCGCTTAGTGATTGAATGACTCATCCAACGAGTCTGCATAAATTCATAAACCTGATAGATAAATCAATTTGCTCAATTGGCTCCAACATATATATTTATAACTTTTTCAAGCCACATTATGTACAATTCAATTCTGAAATAGGTCACCATCAACTAATTAATCCAAATTAATATACTTATCATCTTATTGTTTATCAATAAAATAGAATCATTCAACTCACAACATCAAATAGTATTCAACACAACAATCAATATTTACATTATATCTCATCACAAATATAATTCACATATTCAAATCAACCAATCATAACCAAATAAAACAAGCAAATAGTTAACTTTCCTTACCTGGAATTGAGCTTTTAACTCACTAGTTCCAAGGTTTTTAACTCTCACAAGATGTTCTACTTATACATAAAAAGCTCATACGAATGATTTAAACACAACCTAAGAATCTTAGTCAAACAAAGATTTATTTTGAACCCCTAAAATTACATACAAAATCCTCTAGAACATGTATAAAAAACTATTAAAAACTAACTCAAGAAAAGTGATACAAATGAAATTACTCAAAATAAAAATATGATTAGTTAATATTACAATGAAAATATGATTAGTTAATATTAGAGCACTCTACGAGAAGACTCTTATGATGCATTCCAATTTTCAAACAAATCAACTAAGTTGGTAAAAGTATTATAAAAAATTTAGAAAAACTAATTTTTTAGAACAAAAATTAAGAAAAAAAACTCAATTATACACGCCCGGTGGGACTCGAACCCACAATCGCTTGATTAGAAGTCAAGCACCTTATCCATTAGGTCACAGGCGCATATATTATTCGTTAAAAGTCTTCAAGAAATCAACATAGTAAATATAATTCATGTTTTAATTATTAACTTTTTCAAATGATAAAATGCTATGAAAATCCATATATATATATATATATATATATATATATATATATATATATATTTTTTAGAGACAAAATTATATTTTTTTTAGTACATGGTGGATTGTCTTCTTGGATAAAACTATCATTAATATTATTTAGAGTTTACTAAAAGAATAAAATTGTAAATATTTAGTGTCATTATCTTTTTATGAAATTAAATATAAATTACTTATGATGTAATTAAGTTTTACTTTAATAAGTAAGTATCATTGTTTTAAAATTAAAATTGTTCAACTGATTCAAAAAGTCAAAAATCAAGTTTTTTTAAGATTTATTTCAATTAAGTGGTTATTTGTTTATGTAATATTTAGAAAGATGATAGAATTTGATCAATTCAAGAAGTGTTGGAGAACTTACAATACATGAAAGAAAACATAACAATAATGAAGTAAAAAGAATAACTCATGGTTTGATTTGATAAATCAAAACACAAAGAAAGACAAGAATAAGGTGCAAAAGAAAAAAAAAATGCACTCCATCTTGAAGTTGATTCTCATTAGTGTCACGAGGATTCACCACTTGAAAAAAAAAATTTCAAGATAAGAACGAAAGTAAAAAAAGAATTCACTAAAGACTCTCTCAAATACATCTTACAAAAGTGATTTTACACATTCTTCACAGGTGGCTTACAAGAGGGGTTTGACTCTCCTTTTATAGATTTATGCCTTGGTCAAGAAGTGGAATAGTCATATTGGATGTGTCTAAAACAAAGAGAATCATAAGTGTAGTCATAATATTACATAACCTAATACTAAATCGATTAATGATATATTTAACACTTAGTTAACTCCTAATTTAACAATGCACATAGGTGACTCTCTAAACTTAGGATAAGGCATATGGTAATTTTAATATCTAAGGAGAAACTCACGATTACTCTTCCAAGAAGAACATGTGACTCATGAGATAAGAAATAGTCATTTGAAGAAGTTATAATCATCATTGCACTTTGAAAGTGACATATGTTGGTTAGAAATTCTTCATATGCCTTTTCCATATCTTAAGTTAGTCAACCATGTGTCCCTTTTTGTCTCTTGGATCGTAGAATATTCTAAGAGAATCCAGAAATATTTTATTATCTAAGAATTTTTCAAAATTAAGTGCTTCTTTATTTTTTTTATAATTCTTTTAGTCTAATTCTTGTGAATATCCTTTGATTTTTTTTATTTTTTCTTCTTTATTTTTTGTTGTCATGTTTCTTGTATTTATTCTTATTCTCCATCGTTGAAAAGTTTTTCTTTATCCTTATTTACTTATTTACTTGAGTTTTGTATTTTAAATAAAAAATCACTAGTCAAACTAAATTAGTATTTATATTTATATATAATTATTGTCAAATGATAAACAAAATAAAGAAGTATTGAAAACAAATTGATTGATTTTTTTAGAAGTGATGTCAATATAGAAACTTATCGACAATTAGATCAAATTAATAAAGAAGGAAGTCATGGTTGGCAATTAAAAGGAAAACTAAGTTAAAAAGGTATAATATTTAAGCACGGAAGTGTAGCACTTTGAGCTTGATGGAAATTTAAACACTACAACTAAAATGACTTTAGACAACACTAAACGAAATCACGAGTATAAAAATGCGGTCTAAACATAGTAAAGACAACATTTATTTAGACGTGGCTTAAAGACTATCTTAAGCAACATTTATATAAATGTTGTTTGTAAAAAGTGTGGGCTAATCCATAAAAACGTAGTCTAAAATATACAAAAAATTAAAGTTTTTAGATTAGAAATATTCATCCCTCCTTTTTTGACTGAAAATGCAAAACTTAGTTTCAGAAACGCAAAAAATTGAATTTCTTCCCTCCCTTTGATTTTAGATTGAAAACGCCAAGAGCTCAAAATGTTGAAAATGTGAAGTTTTGAAACCCACGTACATCAAAATAATTTCTTTTTATGTGGATTTTAAGCAACAATTTTAAAATTATTGTCATATTGAAAACCGTGGCCTATTACCTACAGTTACGCTCACCTAGACTACGCCTACAAATTGTTGTCTAAACTTTAGCCTACGACTTTTGTGGTTTAACTCACAATTTTGTATTGTTGTCTGAAGCGATTTTTGTAGTAGTGAAAGTTGAAAACGGAGTTATTGCATGAAATAACAGAGTTGGAGTTGTTATTCAAAAAGAATCAAAGATAGAGTCATTCTTGAAAAGATAGAACGAAGGTTGAATTATCAAAGTACATGTTACAGAGAGCGATGGAGTTATACTAAAATAAATTGTTTCATGGACATGTATTTATGCATAACAAACAAGTGAGTTGTTGACAACTATAATGTAAATTCAACTTTTGAATATGTTAATTACAAATAATTGTTGAAACACATGTTTATAAATATGGGATTTGTGTATTATTTTAACACTGAAAAAAATTTACACAGATGGTTGGTAATACTCCAATAATAAATGAGAAATTCTATTAAATTTGTATTCATGTATTTCCATATTCATGTACCAATTATTCAAACTTATAAATCCTTTCATACATTTTTAAAAGTATTTCTTGGTTATTTTTCAAAGTGGGGTTAGCTCTAGAACCGATAAGTCTGAATAGACCTAAAATACTATGTTGAAGATTTTCACAAATTTTCATATTAGACACTAAAAGGGGTCGTCTAATGGTTTTACAAAATGGTTCACAATAAATTTTCTAATTTTTTTACAAATGGCCAAGAGATGCAATGTGTGTGAGAGACAATGAACACTTTAGTTTTTATACTAACTCATCCCTAATCTAGGGTATGTTCAATTCTTCAATTCAAGTTGCATAGGGTTCCACTAAACAAATAAGTGTTTTTAAGTATTCTTGTTGTTGTTGTTAATTTTGCGTTACATGAGTCCACAACGTTTAGTAATGTGTACACAATACCTCTTTAGTATGAGTAAACAAAGTCTCTTTAGGCGTACAATAATAAAATGTTTTTACAAGATTTCACACTTTATACAGTGGATATAGAGTGGATATGAAATAATCACAAACATAAAGGATATATAAATTAAACACTCTCTTTTACAACTCATTTAGAAGACGCTATTTCTCAAACACTAGAAGCTTTAAAAATTGAAAGAATAAAGTTTTATGTATGTATAAGTGTTATGTTTCATCAAGTCTCCATTTGTATTAAAAACTTCTACTTATACGGATCACAACAAGATTCATTATGACTCGGTGCTCGTACATTGTCTTTAACTCCAAAGCTTTTTGCATATTTATGTTTGACTTTAGGTTGACATTTTACTGTAATATTCTTTTTGTTGAGTGACACATTTTATCCAAGAAGTTATGTTGATTGTACTAAAGTAGGTTCTACATAATCAAGATTTATTACAAATTGAGATTAACAATACATATATGTTACAAGAGGTTCAAAAATAGTAGACACATTTTCTTATAAGTATTTATTGTAAATGATCATATTAGGATTAATAATTTTGTATTATATTAAATTTTATTAAAGTTTTAAATTCTTGATGTAATAGATCATTAAGAATTTATTTGAAAATGCTTGAGAATTGTGTTTATTATGCAAGGTATTTATTATGCAAGTAGTGATTAATACGTAGACCCTTTTTTTTATAATGACTAAAAGTACATTTGTCATAGAAAGTAATACATTCTATGAAGGTTGATATTTTAATCATCGGGTAAAAAGCATATAAACGACATTATTTTTATTTTATTTTTCTGTGAGAGGTCTTTAGAATCGATATAGAAAGTGAACTTTTTATAACGGTAGAACAATTATTATATAAATATTGAATTTTCCTTGTTTCTATATCTATATTAGTTATAAAACCAACATAAAATATCATTTTAAAACATCATAAAAAATGTTTGCTATTAGTGTGTGTAATCTAGTATCACATTCAATATTTGTTATTTCAAAACTTCTCTTAAAGATATATGTGAGGATTACATCGTCTCGATTTCAACATTGTTGAGGTCTTAGAACTTCCTCCTCCACTTACAAAGTCCAAAACAAATAAAGGAGCCTTGAGGTAATATAACTCCACCTTGGAAAAAGAAGAAGAAAAAGTGGAAGAAATGAAACTTGTTATTGAAGCTAGTATCATAGAAGTTAATGTTAAAAGGTAAGCCAAATATCGACAAGTGAAGATTTGGACCTTATCCTTAAGTTTAAAGATATTTTTTTCCTCTACATTGCACTTCAATATGTCCTCAAGAACCAATTTCATTGTTTATACAATTATCCTAGAAGAAGGTCTAAAAAGTATATCCAAATAAAGTATGCCATCTTTTATATCCTCTCAACATGAAAAAGCTCAAAAGTTGAGGAACAAGACTTTTAGTTCATTATGCCTCAACCTGTTTGACTTACCACAATATATGTTTCGTACAACTATAACTATTTTTTATGGTCAGAACTTCAAGAAAAATCCAACTGAGATAGACTAAAAATGCCCATGCCTAGAATATTAAAATGTAGTTTATTCAATTAACCCAAGCTGTTTCTTCTAGATAGGGATGACAAATAAACCTGTTCTCGTATGTATTGTTTGAAACTATCCTCGTTTTGACGAAAAATCTCCTCATTGACTGAGTATAGGTATGTGAAATATCTGACTTTTTCAATTGGGTATGGGGATGCAGATACGGATGTACATATTCGCCCTGTTCCCATACTCGTTCATGTCATGTCTCCGTCCCCGTTTAAATTATTAAAATATTCATAGTCTATTAAGTAACATGTAACCTTATATATATATATATATATATATATATATATATATATATATATATATCTATATATATATATACACACACACACACTACACACTTTA
>Ga0214543_1006515_pt1 | contig 20728 bp, 14 predicted proteins | sample CNSS2metaG_FD_160094 | JGI IMG/M metagenome (GOLD analysis project Ga0214543, IMG submission 160094) | Root nodule microbial communities from cowpea collected in UCLA plant growth center, Los Angeles, California, USA - CNSS2 | ecosystem: Host-associated > Plants > Roots > Nodule | place: USA...
AATAAATAAATTAACAGTAGCGGAATGTAACTTCACAGTGCACGTTCACACAATATGAAATTGGGAAACTTCCCATTTTCACACGTTCACTCACGGTAACAGCACACGTTCCCATTCACAACAAACCATTTTTAAACTTTTCATTCAATGCCAAATGTACTGTTCATTCAATGCCAAACTTTTCACGTTCACGCATGCATTGTATTGTTCATTCATATTCAATAATCCTTCAAACTTTAATTAGGATTCATACAAATTTGGTAACAAACATCATAAAAGGAGAATCATAAATCCTACAACCTATGCTCTGATACCACATGTAAAACTTATAAAGGATCTTTAAGATTTATAATTCTCACACGATAAATCATAATAGGGCACTAACCTTGATCCCTGAGAGATCCTGTGAATATGCGTTCTTCAATTTATAATCTTGTGTGTTCTTCAACCACCGTTTCCCAATCTATCTCTCTGCCTTTCTTTTTCTTCTCACATGTTCTTGATGGGTTACTGTGAAAAGAACCTTATGGCCAGAGACAGAACCCCAATTCCTTTTATAAACCAACGTCCATCAAGTTGGTTTTTATTTTATTTTATCTTTATTTTATTTTATTATCACTTCCCATAATAATAACCAATAAGTCTTTATATTTTATTAAATCACAATTGGGCCCATCATAATATTTCAAATGAGTCACTAATAGAATTAATTCGTCAATTAATTCTAACATGTCCAACTAGTGAGGTTGAATGTGAGGGTACTGATAAGGAGGTTGGTGTTGAATTTCATGGAGAGGTTGGAGTTGGTAACGAAGGTCAGGGTCAGCAGCATAATGGAGAAGTTGGTGAGGGTCATGAGCATAATGGAGAGGTTGGTGAGGGTCATGAGCATAGTGGAGAGGTAGGTGAGGGTGAAGACCATAATGGAAAGGTTGGTGAGGGAGCTGATATTGATGAAGAAGGGTCAGTTTAAGATGTGGTTTTGGACGACAGTGATGCAGAATTATGTGAAGATAGCGATGATGGGTTTGTGATGGATGATGGACCACGAAGAAACATTCAGGACATTCTTAATAGATGGAGACAATTTGTTGAAAGATTTAAGCTAAGTTCTGAAACAGGGGTTGAACACATAGGACCTGGCGGTTTTGAGGCAAATAAAATGTTGAAGACCATGAAATAGATGAAGAATATAGCAGCAAAGATTTAGGAAGTGATGTTGAAGGGAAGGAAAATTTCTCAAAGTTCAAAAGTGATGATATGTGTAAGAACTTCAGGTTCAAGCTTGGAATGGAATTTTTTTCATTGAAAGAGGCCAAACAAGCAATTAGAGAGCATGCGGTTTTGAATGGGAGGCAGGTTGAATTTGTGAAAATGGACAAAGTAAGAGTCAGAGCTGTCTGCAACAAAAGTTGTGGCTTTATAATTTTGGTAAGCAAAGTTGGCTCATGTCATAACTTTAGAGTTAAAACATTTGTTGATGTACATCAATGTGCAAGAGTTTTTAACAACAAAAATGCCAATATAGAGTGGGTATCGAAAGTTGTTATGGATAAGTTTAGAAATGTTGGTAATATGTCAGCAAATGAAATTATGGATGACATTAAGAAATCACACAATATTGGAATTAGTCCATGGACAGCTTTGCAAGCTAAGCACAAAGCACTGGATGTACTAGAGGGGGATGTTGCTAAACCAACTCACAACAAATTTTAGCTCCATCATACAAGACACCTGCTGGAAGGCCAAGAAAATTAAGAAGGAGGGAAGCAGATGAAATTGTCAGTCACTCAAAAATCAGCAGAAGAAATTTGAAGATGAAGTGCACAAGATGTGATCAATTCGGTCACAACATAAGAGGATGCAAAAATCAACCAAAAAAATGACATGGGTAATACTATTTTATATTAGATCTGACCTTCATTTAGTTGTCATTAATTGTTGAAAGTAATGCATATTTGGTGTTCTTGAAAAACAGGGGAAAACCATGATCAGGAAGCAATCTTCAAGAAGAAAAGGACCTGCAGGTACAAGAATTGCTCCACCCATGAATACCAGCAAGAATAGTTCCACCGACAACACTCCAGGAGCAAGGACGAGAGGAATGGCACCAACTTTAGGTTCTCAACCTAGCTCCAACAACCTCACTGCCTAGAGCATGTGAATGTCTAAAGACTTTGTATTGTAATGTGAAGTGGACCACACTTTTGTAATATGAAGTGGTCCACACTATTATTGGGTGAAGTGTTATAGAATTGTGGTCCACCGCTTTTGATGTATTATTGTATTTTTTGCTTTTAAATATTGTGGTCCAACTTTTGATACAATACTTTATGTCACCACTTTGAACAACTTTTGTTAATTTACCATATTTTAATGTTCAAAAGTTATGACTTGTGCCAACATTTTATGTCTTTTAGTGGTGAAATCAGAATTGAACAAATTTTGTTATTTTACCATATTTTAATGTTCAAAAGCTATGACTTGTGGCAGCATTTTTTCGGTGCTTTAGATCCAATACATGTTTGACATGAAAGAATACGTCGTGGTTTAATTTACATGCGTATTGTTCGGTTAATTGAATTCAGCAGATCATAATGTAGTAATGGGTACTAAATCAACTCAGTTTTCTAGCGTTAAAATAAAGAAGAAGGTGAAACTGATTGTCAAAAAACAGAACTTAAACACTAATGCAAGGGTCTGATACATAGTCAAATACAATGACAACAAGCTATTAAAACACAAACTCTGTCAATTAACCGAACAATTCCTCTTTAAACAGAAAATTACACAAAACATTAATGTCAAAATCCAAGCCACGACGAAAAAATAAAATTGTATCTTCCCTGCTGCCATCTCTGCCTCTAATTTCAACTTCAACTTGGTATTTTTCTTAATTAGTTGTATCACATATTTGTCGTTAACAGCTACTAATTCATCATCTTCTTCCTCTATTTATGGTTTGTCTTGCATCATAGTTTCTTCACCATCATGAACCCGTTCAAAGTACTTACAGTTATCATCACTCTACACTTAAAACAAAAACACATTACCAAAACCAATCATAAATAATTTCTCTAACAAAAACAGAATTAGAAGAACTTACTCTCCAATTCCTGCATCTCCAAAAAACATCTTCCTTTGTTCTTCGTCGTGTTTGCTTGCAGAAGCACTACTCTTTCCCCACAACCACATAATTTGCCTCTTAGACCCGAGAACAAACTTGATGCACGAACACTCTTCGTTCCAGAACTTTCGCGAATGTATGCAAAGCTCTCGCCATGAGATTTCATCACCAACAACCTGACTTTAACAAAATAAAAAGAACTTTACCCCATTCATTGTTTACGAACCCTACATGAACCCCAAATCAAAACCACTTACCCGTTCTTCAACGAAACCACACTCCAAGTTCATATCGACTTTCACAGATGATTTTCGACGTTGCTCTACGACCTGAAGCTTATGCGAGCCTTACCTGGTGCAGATCGATCAATGGTGCTCCAACAAAGAAAGTCCCAATTTTACTCACCCACAACCCTAGAAATGTCTCCCAAGCATAAATTATAAAAATCAAGTAATTAAATTTTAAATGTTTTAATTGCAGTAACAACTGTTGAGGTAAAAAATTGCCACGTCATCTACGTCGTTTGCCAAGTCATTAAATATTTAACACCATTTAAAATGGAGGATACTTTTCACTCATTATAAAAGTAAAAGGATCATTTTTATATAAACTTTGGCAGAGGGACGATTTCCAATTTAGCATGTTAGTACAGGGATGAAAAACATACTTATCCCTAATTTTTTCCCTTCTTTGTTAATGATAATGTTCTTTACATCCTTTGTGACATCCTATTTAATAAAGAATTATAATAAATAAAACATCACATATTATAATAAAGTACAACATGCGACATAAAGTATATGAGGATTTACAATTATAGTTATCCCCAAATATACTAAAAAAGAAATATCAAAAGCACATAACAATGCCATAAACATGTATTAAAAGTAAAACAGTTTATCAAAAGATTTGCTCAACCGAGCAAGGAATTACATAAGATCAGTTTGTTCCAAAGGTGCTCAAAAGAGAATAACTAAAACCTAGTTTAAACAACTTCATCTCCACCATTTGAACGATCACCAAGAGTCTCCATATCTGCTCACACCAATATTGGTGATCATTGCAAAAGGGAAAATACCATAAGAAAACATAACACAAATAGGAAAATGGTAAGCTAGAGAAAATATTTTGAACAGGTAAATAAGTAGATTATGAGCAAGCAAGTTATTAAGCACAAACAGCATGTGATAGCAACCAATATAAGACCCTCTAACTCAATTATCCGGATACATGTAATGAGATTGGATTCACTGGTTGCTTGCACTTATGGTGGCCTCTAGTGCTCTGTAGAGCTATTGCCAATGGGTTTCACCCTATCACTCACAAGGTTAGTCTATATTTTGAACAGGTAAATAAGTAGATTATGAGCAAGCAAGTTATTAAGCACAAACAACATGTGATAGCAACCAATATAAGACCCTCTAACTCAATTATCCGGATACATGTAATGAGATTGGATTCACTGGTTGCTTGCACTTATGGTGGCCTCTAGTGCTCTATTGAGCTATTGCCAATGGGTTTCACCCTATCACTCACAAGGTTAGTCTATGATCATCTAAGGCCATTATCCTGCCAAAGACTAGGACCTCTTACTACTCTCACCATATAAATCAGTCTACTCTCTGTGAGTATGACTGATTCACAAGAGTGTTAGGATGAAACCTTGCTTGAATCCTTATTTCATTACATACATTATTAGACTAGCACCACCATAAAATCTCCCTAGGAGACTCATGGAATTACGTGAAGCATATACCATATACATATTCTCACACATCCATTATCATTTCATACCAAGTACAACAATTTCAGTTCAAGATATCCCATAATACATGCATAGTCACATACTTCATGCTTTCTCAAGGAGTATATCAACCATAAATTAAATAAGAGAATTAAAACAAGTCTTCACTATTCTCACTTAGGCTAGAAGGTCCCGCTCAAGCGACAGGGTCCCCTCGCTTAAGTTAGAACCATCTCGCCTGGGCGAGAACTCAAACAACAAGCACAGTGCACATCTGCGAGTTATCGCTTAAACTAGACTTTCTCGCTTAGGCAAGACTCCTCTCGCTTGGGCAAGAATCTAGTTCATCCTCATACAAATACAAACATCAACCAGACATTTTAAACATGAATCAAAACCAAAAACAAGCAAGATACTTTAAAAATGTTAAAAATTTTAGCTTCCCTTACCTTGAAACTGGAAAACAAATTTACGGGAAGAGAGCCCTAACGAAAACAACACCACAACTCCAAAAACATACTAAAGAGTTGAAAAGTATGAACACAAGGACAAAAATGAGGCTCTAAGGAAGAACCCAAAACTAAACTAATTCAATCGAACTGGAAAAGTAGGAAAAGATGAAGGTTTAGAGTTCAACTTACATGGAGGGATGAAATGTTCAGTTTGATCCATGTGGAAGTTAACAACAATCTTAGCTTCAACCTCTATTCGAAGGAGTGGTAGCACTCTGTTAGAGAGAATGGATAATAATACCTGTGAGGAGTAGAGGAAATTGGGGGAAAAAGTAGAGTGGGAAAGCTGAAAAGTTTTTCTGAAAATGAGAAAGCTAGTGGGCTGACTTTGGGCCCCTTTTTAATTAAACTGGGCCCATACATATGAATTAAAAAGTGGGCCTTACATCCTTCAATCTTCTTTTTACTTTATCAATCACTTGTTTGTTTACAGGATCGAAGTTCAGGACAAATGATTGACATTGGATGTCTCAAGGTCTTTATCATCTACGACATTCTGCACATGTTGGCCCAATTATGGATTCTCCATCTCTCCTTCATGCTTAACTAGATCATCCAAGTTTTGCCAAAATGTAGTAGTTTGTTCCTAATATGTCCAATTTATCTAATTTGTCATTTGAGTCGTGTCAAATAGGGAAACATATTCATAGATCATTTCCTCGTAGTGTCTCACCACTTGCTTCATCCCCTTTTGTCTTAGTTCATTCTAACAATTGGAGACCCAACTATGTTAAAAATAATATAGGATTTCAATATTTTATTACTTTTATTGATGATTATTCAAGATGTATATGATTATTTTTAATGAAAAATCGTTTTAAGTTATTTTCTATGTTTAAATCCTTTTATAATGAAGTCAAAAATCAATTTGGGATTTCTATTCGAATTTTACGCAGTGATAATGGTCATGAATACATTTAACATTCTTTTAAACATTTTGTGGCTTCTTACGGTATTCTACACCAAACCTTGTGTGCTTATATACCTCAACAAAATAGAATGGTTGAGCATAAGAATAAACATCTTGTTGAAACCACTCACAATTTTAATTCATGGTAAGGTTCCTCGGTATTTTTTGGGTGATGTTGTTCTCACTGCATGTTATCTTATTAATCGTATTTCATCTTCTGTTTTAGATAAAATGAAAACTCATTCTACTTTGTTTCCTTATGAACCTCTTCACCTCTTACCTCTAAAAGTTTTAAGGTCTACATGTTTTGTTAATAATTTTAGTCATAGTCTTGATAATTATTTCCTAGGTCGCACAAATGTGTCATTTTAGGATTCACTAGATCACAAAAAGGATATAAATGTTTCTGTCTTTCTATTAACCGCTTTTTTATTTCAACTAATGTGACATTTAGATAGTCTTCTCTCTACTTAGTCTCTTTATTCTTCGTGTGTGTCTTCTTCTACTATAGTCAATGTTTCTATTATTTATGATCCTCATGTTGTGTCATGTTCACCTTCGAATTCTCTACCTCCACCAATAGTGATGGTGAATGGCCTAACCACAACTAGAAGGATCCAAGAAGATTGGGCTTCACCTTAGTTGAGCAGGCCTAAGTTGATGTTCATCTAGGCTAAGGAAGATGTGAAGATTTAGTCTAGGATTCTTTTGTAAATATTAGAGGAGTAATATTTTGGGCTTTGTATTATGGCCCTAATAGTATAGGATTTTATTTAGGCCTTGTATTTGAGCCATAGTTTGGGCATAGAAGGAGTATTATGGGCTTGTACCTATTGTAATTTCGGCTTGAATTTGAGTTAAGAAATGTTGCTCATTTGTATGCACAACTCTCTTGTTTGAGCACACCTTAGAGTAGAATCCTCTCTAGAATACTCTAGCTTTCTACTTAGGAGTTGGCTTCACCTCTATATAAGAAACCTCACTTAAACCGAACTAAAACACTTCATCCTCTTCTCCATTTCATTGCTTATGCATTAACACTCATCCATGGAGACTTGATCACTGACTCAAGTCTTTAAAGAGCTAGGAGGAAGGCCATTAAATCCTTCAGGTGTATAACAGTGACAACATTCTCATCATTCACTAGATGACTAACTTTTAGTGCCTAATCCAGTATTTCCTCCATCTTCAACAAATGAGTCTGAACTTCCAAATGCTCTACCTGTAATTACTTTGAGTTACCATAAATTATCTCAATCTTTTTATAACTACCTTTTGTCTATTTCTACTATGTCAATTCCATAATTTGAAGGTGATGTCTTAGCCCATCCTAGTTAGTGTCAGGTCAAGCTTGATGAAATCAATACTCTTTACAATATTGGAACTTGTGAGCTCGTCCAATTACCATATGGGACCGTTGTTGGTTCTAGGTGGGTCTTTGCCATCAAAGTTGGTTATGATGGTACTATTGATTGTCTCAAAGCTCGTCTTGTGGCCAAAGGTTACACACAAATTTTTGGTTTGGACTATGGCGATACTTTTCTCCAATGACAAAGATGGCTTCTATTCGCTTAATTATAGCAATCGTTGCTCTGCAACAATGAATTTTTTACCAACTAAATGTCAAAAATGCTTTTCTTAATGGAGATTTGTAGGAAGAAATTTATATAGAGCAACGTGTAGGTTTTGTTGCTTAGGGGGAGTTTTTTGGAATAGTACGTTGTGTCCACAAATCTTTGTATAACCTGAAATAGTCTCCTTGGGCTTGGTTTAGAAAATTTAGTTGTGTTGTTCAACAATTTGGTATGACTTGTAGTGAGGCAAATCATTCAGTCTCTTACCGTCATTCAAGTGCTGGGTGCATCAATTTAATAATATATGTTGATGATATTGTTCTTAGAGGAAGTGGGCACCATGCATCTCCTAGATGAATCAACATATTTGTCACCACTTTCAAATCAAATATCTTGGTAAACTCAAGTATTTATTAGGGATTGAGGTAGCATAATTCAAATATGGTATTGTTATATTTCAAAGGAAGTATGCATTGGATTTGAAATAGTCTCCTAGGGCTTGGTTTGGAAAATTTAGATGTGTTTTTCAACAATTTGGTATGACTCGTAGTGAGACAGATTATTCAGTCTTTTACCGTCATTCAAGTGTTGGGTGCATCAATTTAATAATATATGTTGATGATATTGTTCTTATAGGAAGTGAACACCATGACATCTCCTAGATGAATCAACACATTTGTCACCACTTTCAAACCAAAGATCTTGTCAAACTCAAATATTTATTGGGGATTGAGGTAACGCAATTCAACAAATATGGTATTGTTATATCTCAAAGGAAGAATGCATTGGATTTGAAGGAAACTGACTTAATGAACACAAAATCTATTGACATAGAAATGGATCACAATACTAAATTCCTCCCTAATCAAGGAAAGACTTTTTTAGATCTTGAGAAGTGCAAAAGATTAGTTGGAAAATTGAACTATCTTACAGTTACTCATCTTGACATTTCCTTTGCAATTAGTGTGGTGAGTCAATTTTTTAATTCCCCATGTAAATATCATTGGAAGATAATCATTTATATATTAAAGTACATTAAAGGACTCTTGGAAAATGTTTGCTACATGGTCATAATAATAATACTAAAGTTATTTGTTATTCAGATGCTGATTGGGCAGGATCTCCTTCTGATAAAATATCTACTTTTGAATAATGTGTTTCCATTAGAGGTAACTTGATTTCTTGGAACAACAAGAAATGAAGTATTGTGGCAAGATCTAGTGCAAAAGAAGAATATAGAGGTATGACATCGACCACTTGCAAACTTGTTTAGCTTAAACAATTACTTAAGGAATTGCAAGTTAGAGATGTCACTCGAATGACAATCAAGTTACTCTCCCTCCATATTACCTCTAATACTATGTTTCATGAAAGGACCAAGCACATTAAGATTGATTGTCATTTTATTCGGGAAAATATTATATTTGGAGACACAAGACTAAGTTTGTTAACTCAAGTGATCAATTAGTATATATTTTTACTAAGTCTTTACAAGACCTAGAATCTATAAAAAATACAATACAAAAAACACAAATAGCAAAATCCAAACACATGTCATTATCTTAATCACTCCCCGCTCAACTTTCCATTTCAAAATTTGATCTTTCTTACCTCTTTAAGTAGTTTTTAATATAAAATAATAAATCAATACATGTGGCATCTTCTTTGCTTGCCACGTGTACAATTTCAAAATATCACTTTTCTTTCCCTCCAAAACTATTTTCTCTCTTTATTTTATAACCTTCTATAATAACCACTAAAACCCTAGTCATTCAATAAAAAGGAGACCCTCTCTTATTTTTCTTTCACTCTACTCTCATCTCCTCCACCCCACTAATCTGTTCTTTAGCCCTACCATGTCCTCTAAAACCCTAACCATTCAAAAAAAATATAAATTGATATGTTCTATCTCTTTTTGTCTCACTCGATTCTCCTCCATCGTTTGCCCATCTTGCGCTCTTACCATGGTATTATATTTTCGTTTCTATTTTTGGAGGATTGTAATGTGTTTTGTTTAAATGCTAATAATTTTTTTCGTTATTCATTAGTGATTCATTGTTTGTGTCTCTGTATGATTTTCCCTATGTTTTTTTGGTTTTAATTAATGGATTAAATTTCTTCACTGTTTTAATTTTTGTCTATATTTTTTTTAGTTTTGAGTTCACTGCTTACAGTTTTTCACTTGTTCCATTTTTTTTTCATTCTCTGTTTTTATAACTCTGAATTCATATATTTCTTCATTGTTTTCATTTTATTATTTTTTTAAGGTTTTTTTTATCTTTTTTCTGTTGTATATATTTTGTATTTTATTTTATTTTGTACTGAGTGTTGATTCTGAGATATCTCTTTTGGGTGGATGTTTTGCATGTTTCTTTAGTCTATCAGCCCTTTTGAGGGAGTTTTGATTCACCAAATTTGCATGTTTTCTTTTGTTGTGCTTATTTATATTTGGTTTTTGTATGCATGGGTGGTTGATGAGTTGTTAACATCATTTGATTGTCAATATGAACTTCATGCCACCTACAACTAAAAACCTCATTTTTAGCATATAAAACCCAATTGTTTACCCATTTTCTTCTTGTATCTCTTTGTGACATGAATTTTGATTTTGTTTTCTTCTTTTATATTTGTACAACTTCTTATCTACTAATTCCACTCTTTGCATCTCCTTCTTTTAAGTGTTTTGACAGATTTCATGCCTTGAATATGATATTGCCTGTGTGTACCAATTTTTTTATTCTCATTTCTAGTTAGTATGTTTTACGTTCTATTTGAGTTGATGTTGTTTTTATTCTATTTATTAAATTTGTATCATGATTAGAAATGTGTTTCTTTTGCCTAATTTTGTTTAAGGATTATTTATTTATTTTAGTTGGTTTTATTAATAATTAATCTCAAAATAAACCTTACAATTTTATGAAAAAGTTGAATCTCGAGAAACAGAAAGAGACTTGAGACTTCAAATACAAGAAGTCTACAATCGAGTTTACTTTCTTAACAGCCAGAACCAGATTTTATTTTTTAACTCATTTTATACACACTTTTAGTAGTTATACACACACACACATACATACATATATATATATATATATATATATATATATATATATATATATAAAATAAAAAATTTGAATTAGGCTATTCAAAAATTCAAAAGAAGAGAAAAAGTTGACGCTTTAATTGCATCACAAAAAGGAGTTATGAATAAATTTATAAAAATAGATAAGAAAAATGATAGAAAAAAAAGATGTATAAAAATAATTGCTTCCTCAAAAAGAGCAACAAAATGAGAAATAGTTATTTTTGAAATTATGCTCCAGTATTCTTTTATATTTATATTTCAAAAGCTCAAAAGTCCTAAAGTTGTCCTACCTTTGCCTTGGCCCCATTATAACCTGTGAAAAGTCCTCATGATCTTTGATTATGTAACATCCCGTCAGGATATTACGGATTTTGATAATAAATAAAGAAATAATAAACAGTTTCATTTAGTAATACCCCATTTCCCAAAATTCGGGAAATTTAAAACTTTATTAGATTAATAAATAAACCGAAATCCATAATTACAAAATTGAAAGTGATATCAAATAGGCCATGAGCCTTTACAATTTATTACAAATCCAAAGATATAAAACTTAAACATGAAACTCCCATGATATCCCCACTCCGTGGCTAAGCCTCTTCAGCACCACCTGCATCAACATCATCTGCTCACGTGTACCGCGCACACGATCATCGCCAAATACAAGCAGATAAGGTGAGCTTAACAAAATAAGTATACAAATATATTCATATATATATATATATATATATATATATATATATATATATTTCTCTATATTTTATACAAATATAAAATATTACGTTTCAGTTATATATTTCATGCAACACGCCAAATAAACCCCTCCTTAGATTTCATATCCCCTGGCCACAACCAGGTAATTCGTGTTCTACCTCTTTTAGTGATTACCCTAAGGTGACTTGCTGCCATACCTATTGGTCACAACTGATAGAGCACGTGCGGGAAACCATTGCTACGGATCAAACATCGTAACGCCAGGTGGAGTTCCCAAATACGAACATAGTTCGCAACGTCCTAAGACTACCAAACTCGTAAGTTAACTACTTAGGAGGGCAATCTCTTTGGACCCATCTGTACTGGCCACAACCTGCACACTCACACCGGCAACACTCGCCAACCCGAGCTCAACTCAAGGGTTCCTCGTGTTCATCCACCATCCCAAGCTCAACTCGAGGGATGTCATTCCGAGCTCAACTCGAGGAATGCCACGTGCTTAACCCCTATCCCGAGCTCAACTCAAAGGATACGTTCCGAGCTCAACTCAAGGAACCAGCAATCCCACCTTTGAAGCTTCACCAAAGCCTAGTAGATCACGCATGTAGAATCCAACAACTCAAGGCTGCAGCATCAAAATTGTCTGGCGGGGGACATGTACCGCCAGGCACAGCCGCTTCCAGACCGCTTGGCGGGGGACGCGTACCGCCAGGCGCCAAGCGCCTCATTTCATGTTGCCTCTGCAACTATCGCCTGACGGGACATCCTTCACCGCCAGGCGAATCACGTCATACAAAGCCTCTAGAGTAGAAGCTACCGCCTGGCGGGCTTAACTCTGCCGCTAGGCGCCACACCAGTATCTGCACAATACTGTATTGGTTTGAATTTAGGCACTGTTTATTCGCATCCAGAATTAGTTAGTCACTCAAACAAGTTCAATGGTTATATCCAAGTTCTATAGTAGTGCCCACAATGCCTCGCATCCATTACAATTACTATATCAAGAATATTCACTTTATCTCATATTATTATTAAAATTCTTAGCCTCAAGTTTACCGCTCTATTTGCATCCAATGCCAGGCCAGCCTCGGTTCAAGTGACAATATTCTCAAAATCGCAGAGCCTTCAATGTATCAACAGCCACACAAAGAGAGATATCTCTGCAATAGCGCCTGGCGGTAGATCCCATGCCGCCAGGCGGTGCGTATGAGTTCTGGATTTTCCAGAATGCTCCTCCCTGCAACAAATCCTAAATCTCCCCATTCAACCTTCGTCATGTCCAGTTTCTCTTCGTTCACACACTAACTCACTCATATACAGCCCAATGTGCAAACCACACTCATCCCCATCAGCAAAAATCCCCAATATTTCTAACCTTATCACTGTTTCATTCGAAATAATCATCCCTTACATGAAATTCAAATACAATTCAACATTAAATCAGCCTTCAATAATTAACCCTGGTTTTCCATCTGATCAAAAATCACCCAAAATGCCCAGAATAGCAAGAATCGAGCCATAGACCCGCGTCGCCTGGCAGTTCAACCAAACTCGCCAAGCCCTTCATCCAGAAAAAAATCCAGAATTGGGTTGAACAGCCAGCGTCGCCTGGCGGTCAAGCAAGTGTCGCAGGCGGTTCCATCTTTGGAACCCAGAAACATCAAGATTATCATGCGTCGCTTGGCGGCTATGAATAACTAAAGATCACACATTCACACAATTTCCAGAAACACGAATTTCAGTGCAAACAGCTAAAGATCACACATTCACAGGTTATAATTCATACATTTAGACATAGAGCAATAGATAGAATGTGGTTTAGCTCCCCTAACCTGGACTCCTTGCTTAAAAGTAGACACTTGAGAGTTCCTTATAATCACCAATGGCCTCCCTTTGGCTTTCTCTCCCAATTCAGCTGCTTTACGTCAATCTGTCACACCCCTCCAAGTCCGAATTCTCTCCCAGACTATTGCAGAACAATTACAGCTCCCAAAAACCCTTCTCTCTCTCCCTTATTCCCTCCTTAATTGCTTTTAATTTTGAGTTAATGGTTCTAAAACGAAAAATGGCTTAATGCATGTGATAATTGCCATTCAATGGTTAATTATGGTCTACTTTCCAGCCCTTCTAGGATGCTTCTCCAACTACGTTTTCCTTAACCCTTCAAATTCAAGCCAAAACTCCATTTAACAAAAATAAAGTTTAATTTAGGTTCCCTAAGGTTTGAACCTACAACCATGCAATGCCAAATCAATGTCAAACCATTCCACCAATTCATATTTCATGATAACTAATACAATTCAATGATTATATTATTCTACAACATGTTCCCCCACATATAAAAATATAACAACAAGTAAAACACATAATTAACATACATAGGACTTGAACCCAAGTCCTCTCACACAATAAAGTACTCTCAACCACTTGAGCTAGTACTTTTCCACATCACACAAAATATCATAAAGGCTTCCTCTACCCGCTTTTATTAATTAATTAATTATTTAATTAATTAAATTATACGAGTCTTACAGATTGCGTGTTTCCTGAAAGTTTGTGAATATTGAAGTCTTGTTAAATATCAAGAGTGTTTACTTACATGAGTATTATGAGCAAAAACACGAGCCAAAACACTTGAGCAAATTTAGGATAGAAAATATACATTTTAAACTTGAGTGAATGATATCTTTCATATTTGATTTTCTTGTAAATTCAAAATATTAACTTGTGTGAAAAATAGAATCTTTCCGTTTGTATATGCATGATTATTTGATTTCTAGAAGATTGATTGGTTTCCAGTGATGTTCATCCTTTGATTCATTATTGATATGCAATAAAATAAACCATAATAAAGTTTTGAAATTACTTAATTTTGCCCAGGAGTGCAAAAGGATAAGTGTGTGGGTGTGATGAGTTCATACAAGTTGGTGATCTTTGAATGAACAATATAATAATAGTATAGATTTAGGTGAAGACAACAACCAAAAAAAGAGAATTAATTAGTGACAAGGATAAGTCTGATTCCCAAACTCATGATAACAATTAAAAATATATAAAAGGATTAAACGAATTAACTTTATTATCCATTAAAAAAGAAATGTTAAGTGAAATTAATTTTGACAATTTAATAAATATTTTTGCATAAAAAATCTAAAAAAATAAATTTTAAATAAAATGTTTCATTCTTAAGTTTAATTTAGGTCTCCAAGTCCTTGAGCCTCCCCTGGGTGGGTCAATGTCGATTGTCGAGACAGACAGACCTAAACCGAAAGTTTAATAATATATTTTTTATATTTCAGAAGAAATCCCATAGGTTGACCTTGTCTCATATGGATTTATGGGGTTTTTGGTGGTGAGCTTTTTTAATAGGGAGCTTTTCGGCTTCGTGTGCTTTTTTTGCCCCAACACATGGGCCAAGACTTGGCCAAACACTATGAGTTGAGGCAAATTGAATCTCTAAACGATGTATACAAAACATGTTAAATGAAAATAATAAATATAGACTACAATATGTTATTTTGAATGTAAGTGTTGAAATTAGAAGAAAAAATCATATTAACTTTTAAGTACTAAATATTTTCAAAATTATTTTACCATTAATCATTAATTTATGGTTTAAATTTTATATATCCAAATATAATACATGTGTTAAAATAATTAAATAAACTACAATAAATAGAATAAGATTACACTATTATAATATTGAATAAATTATAATAGAAGTTGTAACGTTCCATTTAATAGATAAATCTAATTAAACAAAACATTGCATAATTTATAATATCCCAAGAGCATAAGATTTAAAGTATAAAGGATTGTACAGTCATTCAAAAGAGTTTGCTCATAAGCCAGATATTACATAGGCCACAGTGCCTTAAAATAGTACTCGGAGTAAAGGGATCCCACCCAAGATAAGTTATGCTGCGGAGTTTCCATCACCTTGATGACCACTAGGCGTTCTCACATCTGCTCACATCAATAAATTGATGATCATCGCAAAAGGAGAAAACCACACATAAAACACACAAGCAAACAGAAAGGGTAAGCTAAAGTAAAAAGGTTTTATCATACAAATGAACATGCAATTTAAAAGTCAAGAATACATGAATCAATAAAACATGTGATAGCAACCAAGAAAAACTCTAAGACTCAATTATCTGGATACATATAATCAGTCAAATTCACTAGATGTTTGCACTTGTGGTGGCCTCTACTGCTCTGCAGAGCCATTGCCAATGGGTTTTACCCTACCACGCACAAGGTTAGCCTTCAAACATCTAAGGACATTACTCTGCCAAAGACTAGGGTCTTCTGCTACTCTCACCACTTGAGTCAGTACGCTCTACATGAGACTAACTAGCTCTTTAGAGTTTCAGGATGTAATCCTTACTTGAATCCTTAATTATATACTGAGGCACCACCATGAAACATTACTAAGAGGTTTGTGGAATTACGTCTATTACCTAAGGCACCACCATGAGCTCTCACCAAGAGGGTCATGGAATTACGTCCATTACATGAAGCACCACCATGAGATCTTACCAAGAGATTTGTGGAATTACGTCCTTTACCTGAGGCACCACCATGAGCTCTCACCAAGAAGGTCATGGAATTACGTCCATTACATGAGGCACCACCATGAGATCTCACCAAGAAATTCATGGAATTACATCCTAATCCATACCATAGTCATGTCTCACCAACCGAACATAGAATTATCACGCATACCAAATCTTAAGCCAATATTCAACCAACCATCTAATTGTGTTCAATATGCAAAATCATACCAAACTCATCAATTCCAGTCCCAATATATCATATAGAGCATATATGGCATCATAACTTGAACTGTTTAAAGCACACATCATCCAATCATGTGAAACACATTCATATACACTCAACTCTATCAATCTTGCTCAGGCTAAAGAGCTCTCGCTCAGGCGAGAGGAATCCCTCATTCAAGCTACATGCTCTCGCCTGGGCGAGACTGCAAATAGAGGCACGTCGAGGTCTCGCTCAAGCTAGCCTATCTCACTCAAGCTAGCCTATCTCCATTAACCATCCACTCCAATGTAGTTTTGGCTGCCTATAACTCATACTCACCATTTCACCCTTTCAAACTAGGTGATTTACCCACCACCAAATAGTGCAATGTGACTTAACCAAGTTATAGCAACAACAATCCCATACTCACTCCCTATAGCCCATTTAACTTATTCGCGATTGGATACTCCTATACTTAACCAACTTTAATACACTCTTTCATTATTCAATCCTTATGCCCAATTCCATCTACTAGATTTAAGTACCCCTCTACATTCTTGGCCTTACTAACCCACTACTGCATATCATGACCAACAGAATTGTCCTTCCTAAATTGGTACCCATTATTTCCTCTGTTATTTGTGTGATCTAGTAATTGGTCACCTTCCAATCCCTCTATCATGGCTTCTCTAAGAGCCTATGATTCACCACAATTCAATAATTTCTCTATACACTTTTTAACACCCCTTCCTTTAATCATATCCTTACTATTATAATTTATCTAAATTCTCGACACTTCATGAGTGATACTTTACATCTTTTACACCTCATTTCTTACAGGTGAAAACACCAATGCACAATCCCTGCTTAAAACCAATTTACTTCTTATTAATCAAATATCCTAGTTCCCATACTAACTCAATTATAACAAATTCTAGTACCCTATGTTCTTCCAGTTTCATTGTCCTAATCTCTGTTGCATTCCACTCACAACACATTCCCTCACGACCAAATAGTCCTATACACGAAAATTGGTCTCTAGACTCATCATCACCTGGCGGTAAGCTGCGGGCCGTCGGGCGGTACATCAGAACCCAGATAACTACCAGGTTGTTGACCTTGCGATATACCCAATATGTCCAGAACTCGATCCAGACACCAATTGCATTAAAAGACAATAATTCACACCTAATTCACTATACTAACGTTCCATGATATCATTCTCTCTACTCACGCATACCTTGGCCACAATAATTCATGTTCGAGTCCTTCCCCCCCTTTTTTAGAAAACAACTCTATTCATGATTGCTCATACATGATGACTTACCATCATCATCACACTCAATTTTCTCAATTTTCATAACATTAAACACATAATATTATTCACAAAATCACATTCAGGAGTCAAAATAGCCCACAACACGAACCACAAGCAAGGAAAAACGAACCGTGTCGTGCCACTTGGTGGACATTCATCCCTGCCAGGCGGTTCATGTCAAAATGCAGCAAAAACCAACCCAGTCTGATGCATCGCTTGGCGGCTCGGGCTTTACCGCCAGGCGATTTCTGGGTAAAAACCCAGAAACCTTGAAAAACAACGTGAAAATGACATTATTTACATGCAATACATTATATATGAATCAAACACATAAGGTATAGCTCCCCTTACCTGGATTCCTTGCTAAAACACGAATTTGGTGTGTGTATCCTCCAACCAAACCCTTCCAACATTTGATTCCACTCTGATAGCGTTGTTTTCAGCCTTACCACTCCTTCAATCAGTACAACTCCTTTGAAATCCCTTGCCTAGCCTTCACACGAAAATGTAGCACTCTCTTTCTCCTCCAATTGCCTTCTCTTTATCACTTACTACCTTAATTAAGTGTAATTAACACTAAAATGAAAATTGCTATTAAGTTTCATGTTAATGGCTAATCATGAGCCATTATTTGGTTGTCTCCAGCCCACTAGGCTACCCCTCTTGGCAATTAGGGTTTCTATGCCTCTTCATTCCCATGCCAAAATAAAATTAAGCAAAAAGAAAGTTCTAGTTTCTTTCCTAACAAGGTTTGAACCCACAACCCTTCAATCACAAAGCAAGTGCACAACTAACTCAACCAAATCCTGTTTCGTGATAATTCCTATAATTTTAGGATTACATTATCATGACTCATATTCAAATATATTATTAAAAAAATGCATAAGTTAAAATAACATGCAATTGACATACATAGGACTCGAACCCAAGTCCTTTCACACAATTAAGTACTCTCAACCACTTGAGCTTGTACTTTTCCACTTCATAACATACCACATTAAATTCCTTAAAGGCTCCTATTACCCGCATTTATTAAATAATTATTTAATTTTCTCGGGTGTTACAAATTATGTCCTAATCCATACCATAGTCATGTCTCACCAACCGAACATAGAATTATCATGTATACCAAATCTCATGCCAATATTCAACCAACCATCTAATCATGTTCCATACGCAAAATCATACCAAACTCATCAATTCCAGTCCCAATATATCATATAGAGCATATATGGCATCATAACTTGAACTGTTTAAAGCACACATCATCCAATCATGTGAAACAAATTCATATACACTCAACTCTGTCAATCTTGCTTAGGCTAAAGAGCTCTCGCTCAGGCGAGAGAATCCCTTGCTCAAGCTACCTACTCTTGCCTAGGCGAGACTGCAAACAGAGACACGTCGAGGTCTCGCTCAAGCTAGCCTATCTTGCTCAGGCGAGACTACTCTCGCTCAGGCGAATGGCCTTCAGTTAGGGGAGTCCTCGAAATAGAGAGGGAGGTGAGCTGCTGCTCTCGCTTAGGCAAGAGCTCCTCGCTGAAGCGAGAGCTTTCGTTTTGAGTGACCAACTCGCTCGCCTAGGCGAGTTCAGTAGAACTCACTACCCTCCCTCGTGCAAAACTAAATTCAACCCATCATAATAGTGCAAGCAACATGTTATCATGCAATAAATAGTATACATCAACCACCCAAAGTGTAAAACAAGTCATACGGACATAATAACTTGAAAACAGTAGAACCCTAGCTTCCCTTACCTAGAAATGCTAGCAAACTGCACAAACACTCGAAAAGAGCACCACTGAACGTGGCAGCTTGCGGAACCGGAAAAACGACCAAGGAGAACGAAACTGAGATTCTAGCTGAGTTCCAAGCGGAAATAGAGCTTCCAAACAGAATGGGAAACGTAAAAGGAATAAGGTTCTAGAGTTCTACTTACCCGGGAGTAGAGTTCGATTACCCAACGGAGAAAGTAGTTCAAACCCTAGCAGAGCTCTGAAAAGAGTGAAGAGGGAGGCTGAGAAAGGGGTTGTTTGCAAAGTGAATGCAGAATGAAGGAAAACAAGTGGTTGTAAGGGGTCTTGGGATATCCTATGGGTTGACCTTAGACCCAACAGATAAGGCCAAATCCTTAAACATTAAGGACAGAAAAAGTGGGCCTTACATAAGCGAGTTCAAATTAATTATACTAATAATGTTTAACTTTTATACAAAAGAAAAAAAATAGAAAAAATGTTGTTAAAGTATTAAAAACTAGATATAGATTTAATTCCTCTTGTGTAAAAGATAAATATAGGATAATATATTTATAATGAAAAATAACGAAGAAAATATAAACTAAACCCAAATATACATAATATGTAACTAACACAAGATATAAGATATTATAACTAATAATATCATGTTTTAACTATATCTAACATCCTCTCAAATGAACAATATTTTTAGAGACTTCTAACAAAACAAAATCTTAAAAGATTATTTATCTTGTACATTATATTTTATCCAAATTTTAAATTTAATAATTCTTTTATGAATACTAGCGAACACACCGGCGTTGTCGCGTCTGTGTATTCGCATTTTTTAATTTTTAAGAAATTTAAGATCAATAATAAAAATAATTTAAACAAAAATAACAAAAATAAGATATGTAAAAAAAAATAAATAATAATTTAAAACAAAAGAGATTTGTAGAAAAATGATTAAAATTAAATTATTTATAAAAGAATTAATTTTTAAAATAACTAAGGGTAAAATGGGTATTATGAAATGTAGACACAAAAAGAGAAATCCCATTTATTGTTATAGATATATATACTATTGTTTTTCAAATATTCATAATTGTCTAACATACATTTTTAATATAAATATATGTTAAAATACATACTAATATATATATATATATATATATATATATATATATATATATATATATATATATATATATATATATATTTATATTTTTATATATTATTATTTATAT
>Ga0214543_1006517_pt1 | contig 20723 bp, 11 predicted proteins | sample CNSS2metaG_FD_160094 | JGI IMG/M metagenome (GOLD analysis project Ga0214543, IMG submission 160094) | Root nodule microbial communities from cowpea collected in UCLA plant growth center, Los Angeles, California, USA - CNSS2 | ecosystem: Host-associated > Plants > Roots > Nodule | place: USA...
CCCTTGTCCAAAAAGGTTAATCCTTGAGAAAGGGTACAAGAGTCGTCTTAAATTGCATCCTAGCATGATTAAGATGTACCAAGATCTCAAGGAGACCTTCTGGTGGCAGTGAATGAAGAAGGATGTTGCACAGTTTGTATCAGCCTTTTTGACATGTCAAAAGGCAAAGGTGGAGCATCAGAGGCCTGGTGGAATTCTACAGCCCTTAGAGATACCGATGTGGAAATGGGATAACATCTCGATGAATTTCGTGACCCATTTGCCACAAACTTTTAGGGGGCATGACACCATATGGGTTATAGTGGATCGATTGACTAAGACTGCCCATTTCTTGGCGATGAACTTGAGGATGTCCATGGCCAAGTTGGCCCAGCTGTACATTAAAGAGACCATGAGGTTGCATGGAGTACCTTCGAGTATAGTCTCTGACAAAGATTTGCGATTCACTTCCCGGTTTTGGCAGACCTTCTAGAGTGCTTTGGGTAGTAAGCTAACCATGAGTTCAACATACCATCCTCAAACCGATGGCCAATTAGAGAGAACGATCTAGTCACTCGATGACTTGTTGAGAACATGTATACTGGATCACTTGGGTGCGTGGGATGAAGTTTTACCTCTGATAGAGTTCACCTACAACAACAGTTTTCATGCGAGCATTGGCATGGCGCCATATGAGACTCTTTATGGCAGAAAGTGTAGGACTCCTCTGTGTTGGTATCAAGATGGGGAAGCAGTGCTTGTCAAACCTGAGTTGTTGGAGCAAACCACTGAGAAAGTGAAAATGGTGAGGAACAGAATACAGGCCTCGCAGAGTAGGCAGAAGGCTTATGCGGATCGTAGGAGGAGACCTTTGGAATTCGCTGCTGAAGATCGTGTGTTCTTGAGGGTGACCCGAACCACTGGTGTGAGAAGGGCTATCCGCTCAAGGAAGCTCTCTCCTAAGTTCCTTGGCCCTTATCAAATCTCGAGGAGGATTGGGCCGGTGACGTACGAGATAGCTTTGCCTCCTCAGTTGGCAAATCTCCATATGATATTTCACGTGTCACAGCCGAGAAAGTATGTGTTTGACCCGTCTCACGTATTGGAGGTCGAGAATGTACAAATCAGGGAGGATCTCATTATGGAAGTGCCACACGTGGCTTTAGAGGATAACAAAGTTGAGGAACGTCGGGGAAAACCAGTCAGTCTTGTCAAAGTCATCTGGGATCGAAGGACATGTGACTCTACTTGGGATTAGAGGAGGATATGAGGAAGTCACATCCGCATCTGTTTTCCTGGTAAGCTTTCATTTTCGAGGTCAAAAATTTTTGTTGTTGGGGAGAATGTAAGGCCCAATTATTTCTACTCTAATATTTAAGGGTTGGCCTTAAATCCGTTTGGCCTAAGGGCTGGCCCATAGGGTGCTAAGGCCCCTATAGCAACCTAACCCCTCTCATTTCAGCTTACTTGCCAAAATCAGTACTCTCACACTCTCTTATTTTCTCCACAGAGGCTCTGCTAAGGTTTAGCCCTTGGTTCACTTCAAGCTAGCTCAATCTCGTATCTACTCCACGTAAGTTGTATCTCACTCACATTCTTCCATTCCTAGCTTGTTTTCGTGACTCCAATGGAGGGTCATTGTTATAACCTCATTCCCTATTTGTCCATCATTTTTCTAGCTCACTAAACTATCCTAGGAGTTGTGGTGCTTATCTGTTCGTACTCACAACCCCCACAGTAGCATTTCCAAGTAAGGGAAGCTAGGGTTTCGACATTTGATGTGTTTTTGCTTGCTCTTCAGTTCTGTTTCGTGTTTATGGTGTGTGTATGTTGCTTAATATGATATGATAGTATATTCCATGTTGTTCTGGGTGAATTTGTGTACGGGCCTGCGTGAACAGTAGAGGAGATCTGATAATCTCGCCCAAGCGAGTGGAGCTCGCCTAAGCGAGGGTATCAGAAAATCCCTCCCAAGTGTTGCGTGAGTTGTCGCTCAAGCGACGAGCTCTAGTCTTAAGTGAGAGGTCATCTCGCTCAGGCGAGGAGGTCTCGCCTCAGCGAGAGAACGTGACAGCATCATTGTTCCCTCTTCGAGCTCTCGCCTAGGCGAAGGGAGCTCGCCTGAGAGAGAGAGAACACTCTCGCCTGAGCAGGACTCTTTTGCTTGAGCGAGAAGCTGGGCATGAATGCACTGGGTTCTGTTTTCTTCTCTGTCATGGTATGTTTGCCACATGTTTGGGTGAATTAATATGTTAAAAGCATGGGATGAATGATGTGCATGTATGGGATTGGTTCATGGATCGAATATGATGAGTTTTGTATGGATTTGATATGGGATATGAATGAAGGTTGGTTATAAACTTTGGCATGAGATTGGTATGCATGATAAATACCTATTTGGTTGGTGAAACATGATTTGTATGTGGTTAGGACGCAATTCCATGATAGTTTCATGGTGGTGCCTCATTGGTTAGGATGTAATTCCATGAGTCTCTAGGTGAGACCTCATAGTGGTGCCTCAGTTGGTTGGGATGTAATTCCATAACCCTTGTTAATGGGAGTTCATGGTGGTGCCCCATCTATATAATTTAGTAAGGATTCAAGGTAAGGTTGCATCCTGACACTCTAAAGAGTCAGTTAGTCTCACATAGAGCGTACTGACCCTAGTGGTAAGAGTAGTAGGAGACCTGAAACTCATTAAGAGATAATCTTGTGTGTAGGGGATAAAACATTGTAACATTTAGCTCGGTAGAGCAGCTCGGTAGAGCAGGAAAGGCCACCACAAGTGCAAGCATCTGCTGAATTCGATTAATTATATGTATTCGGATGAGTCGTGTCTGAGTCTGAGTGTATTGTTTGCAAGTCATAACATGATTGGTTGGCTTATGCATCTTGAACTATAAAATTGTATGTAACTGTATGATAAATCATTTTCTGCTCTAGCTTACCCTTTTGTTTGTTGTATGTTCTATTTGTGTGATTTTCTCTTTTTACGATGATCATCAATTTATTGATGTGAGTAGATGTGAGAAATCCTCGTGGTCAACAGGAAAATGGTGACTCCACTGCATAGCCTGCTGGGTTGGATTCCTTTTGCTTGGGTTTTTTTTAGGACTACGGTTCATGTATTGGCTTGTCTCTGGACTTCATTTTGAATTACTGTTGATTCTTACTATACTTTGTTACTAGCATCATAGTGTGCCTTAATCATTTCTTGTTCCTTTTGGGATAACTGTAAGAATAGCGTTTATATTTCAAGACCGTGCTTACTAATCATATGTGATATTTCTTTTAATTAATGTTATTAATTAAATAGGATGTTACAAATGCATAATTCAACTAATAATGTTATTTTGCCTTTTTTATTTAATTACAGCACACCCTGTCTTAATATAAACTTTTCATCAACCAACAATATCTAACTTCATGTTTGTTAATACTAATCAATACAATTACATTGACTTTGATCATTTTTAAAATTGTTAAATTGCAAACTAAAAGAACACCATTCCGTCTATTTTGACTCGTTTCGTATTGGGCTGTGTACTAAAACACGTGTCATTAGTCTGTAAGAGAAGTCTGAACACACATTTTGAAAACTTCAATGTCAAGTTCCTTATATGTTACGTTGTTGTTTGTTATTCTCTTCTCAAAGACTTGCTATCAGAGAATTCCCTTTCACACGCAAAAACCCTAAAATACCATCTTCTCACTAATTGTATACCCACCATATAGATTCCACTCTCTCAGATTCCCATCTAAGACTCAAAAACTTTAATATTAACTAAATTGATTATCAAGTCAATATAGGAAACAATGTTTTTTATATATTTTGAGATAGTGTAGTCCTCAATAAATATATGAAATTAAGAGATGAAGAAGGTGATAATGAAATTCGAATCTTTGAAAATTTAATACGAAAATTGTTTGATTAATCGAAGGTTAACTTTTATCTCTAAAGAAAGCAACAAGTTTAATAAATGTTAGTTAGATAAATGTATCGAGAAAGAAACATGATACATAGGCTAACATCAATATTTTAATTAAAGAAATATTAAAGAGAAATTATTATTTGATGATTATGAAGAGACACATTTTTAAATAAAGAGGTACACATTTTCTTATATATTATAGATCTATTTTATTTTTAGTCATTGTGAAATCTCTAATACATTACAAGAAAACTTATTTTAATTTATGTTTTTATTCTTAGCACCATGTCAAGTTATGTGAAAGTTATGAACAATATATTTTGTTAGTAAACATATATAGAGTAATTAATTTATTTCTTAGGAACGCACATTTTTATTGGAATTGTCACTCTAAATACATGTATTGTTGTGTTTGTGTGTATGCATTTTTGAATATTCTTGTAGTTTTCAAATTCATTAATTTGATTTATAAGGATAAAATGAGATGCTAAAAATGTTTAAAAATAATGAGTAATTAGTGAAATTATTAGAAAAAAAATACAAATTTTTAGAGCTGTACAAAACTATAAACACATAAAATAGAGAATATAGGTTAAAAGATTTAACTTAGTAAAATTAAGTAAATTATAAAGGTGAAAAAAATGTGAGTTACGGAAATATTATCAAATAAATTGTAAATAATTTTTAATAAAAATTTAATCCAAATTTGAAAGTACAACAAACTACAATGTGTTGCCAAATATAATATTTAAATAATTTTTAGTCAAAATTTTAATCCAATTTTAAAAGTATAACAAACCATTGCTATTTTTGTTTTTTGTTATTGACTTTCGTTTCTGGCTATGAATCTTAAAATGGTGGACTTTAACCTGTCATTCATGTTCTTGTTTTTGCAATCCTCATATTTGGACATCATTGACATGCATTTCACTGCCATTTAATTTGATGTATGGTTTTTAAATTCTCCCTAAATTACACTAAAGTTCAATTTCATTTTTAATTTCAGTTTTGACTCTTTGTCCCTCTCTATCTATAAATATTAATTTGATGTATGGTTTTTAAATTCTCCCTAAATTACACTAAAGTTCAATTTCATTTTTAATTTCAGTTTTGACTCTTTGTCCCTCTCTATCTATAAATATTTTTCCCATGTTTTCAAATTACAAGAACAATAGTGAATAATGAAATTTAAAAAAATAAAGAAGAGACGGAAGATAACTTAAAAAAGAACAAATACAATGGGAATAGTAAGAAGTACATATATTAAAGGCGGTAGAAAATAATAAATAAAATGAATAAGTAAAAATCAATTGAATAAATGGATAAAAAAAAGAGTAAAATTGAAATTGGTGATAGTTTTATATAATAATCCTTAAGAAATAAGTTAAGAGTTGTTATGAAATCAATGGATATACATTGACTTACCAATAGTTACTCATCATTCATTGCTATCGATGTTATTTAAATTGTTTGCATTAACTACTGTAACCCTTAAGTTGTATCTGTAAAATCCCTACTAGAAATTACTTAATTCAAATAAATAAATAAGAAATTGAAATCAATATCATCACTTTTATTATTCCCAAACGTGGGAAAATTTAACATATTTTTCAATGCGACATAATTTAAATAAAACCAAATAACAATCTTATTACAAGTTTTTGAAATCCAACAAAATGAGATCACATCATACAAAAAACCCTATCTCAAGAGCCCCCAAGCTAGCCCTCTCTCTGTCTCTACGCATCACCAGCATCACTTGTAGCATTATCTGCTCCTGTGTAAAGATATTACATTATCATCGCCAATCACAAACAAAAAGGGTAAGCTTATAAAGAAAAGAATAACACATAATAAAATAGAATAAGATCAATACACACATCTGATTTATCCTAGTTAGTTCTTGGCCTAGTCCTTAATACCCCAAAGCTTTTCAGTCTTCAAATCACAAAACAGTTAATCTTAGACTCAGAATTTATGATGCTCACACGAACGTACCCGCTCGTGGTCCTGTCTCTACGAACCTCCCCACTCGTAGTCCTGCTCTACGAACCTCCCGCTCGTACTCCTGCTCTACGGACCTACCCGCCCGTAGTCCAACACATGTTATCCACCAGCTACGTATCTCTCCGCACGCAGCATCTCTCAAGTGTGAGCACGGAACATACGAACCTACCTCGCTCGTATCCCCACACGAGAGTAACAGGATATGAACCTTCCCACTCATATCATCATGTGTTCACCACCATCCATGAACCTACCCGCTCATGGCACAACATCTCTTGGTCCAAGTTCACATCCATGCGTACAAACAACACACACCAAACTACACTAATCTCGCTTAGGCTAGAAGCCTTCGCTCAAGCGATCAGGCCTGTCTCGCTTAAGTTAGGTTCTCTCGCCTAAGCGAGCCTAGTACAGTGGTACTCTACAAATTCTCGCTTAGGCAAGTCCTTCTCGCTTAGGCGAGATCACCCTTCGCCCAGAACCAAAGTCCCTCGCTTGGGCGGCGAGTTTAGCAAAACACAAGAATTCGGGATTTCTCACTTAGGCGAGATACTCTCTTGCCTGAGCGAGATGACTTGTCGCCCAAAGCAGGACTCTCCGCCTGAGCGAGATGCTCGAACAGAACCACACAACCCTCACGATTTCTCGCTTAGGCAAGACACGCTCGCCTAAGCGAGATAAATTGTCGCCCAAAACAAAGGCTCTCCGCTTGAATGAGAGGCGCGAGCATAACCAAGTTCAAGGCTCTACTATTTTCGCCTAGACGAGCCTTGCTCTCTTGAGAGAGAATATCAGACATCCTCCATGTTCACGCACGCAGACACCATAACAAATGCCCAAAACACCTTCAATCATTACTAAACAATCTAAAACAGTGCATAAATCTTATGAACATGATTTAGACCCAATTTGATCACCAAAATTTGAGATTGAACCATAAACAACATATAGTACAGAAAACCCCCATCATATACATACAAACGCATAAGGGATTACTCAAACAACATCAAAACAATCAACCCTCTGAATCATACCATATAGAGCACAAAAAATTTAGGGCAAAACACATTCATACATACGCATTCCAGAATACACGAAAAAAACTCACCTTACATGGAAATCCTTGCTCCAATTGTCTTCTAACCTTAGCTTTGTGATACCCAAGAACCCTCCTTTGCTCTTCCAAAAGGTGCAACTCTTCTCTCAACCCAGACTAAATTTCTCCTCTTATGAAATTCGTACTCCTTCTAGCACTCTAGGTTTTCCAGTCTCTAAACCCCTCTACTTGCCTCATTTTGTCCTTTTTATATGTCCTTAATTATGGTTAATGGCTAAAAAACGAAAATGGCTTTTAAATGTCTATAATTGCCCTTCATAAACCATTATGAGCTGTTTTTCCAAGCCTCCCTTGGCTGCCCATTGTCACTAGGGTTTCTCTACCCTTTCATATTCATGCCACAATTAGCTTAGCAAAAATAAAAGAGTTACCACAATTAGCTTAGCAAAAATAAAAGAGTTAACTTCATTCTTAGCAAGGTTTGAACCCACAAGCACTAAATCACAAAGTAAGTGCACAACCAACTTAACCAATCATATTTCATGGTAATTCCTAAAATTTTAGGATTACATTATCACTACTCACATTCAATCATAACCTTAAAAAAATGCACAAAATAAAATATCATACAATTGGCACACATAGGACTCAAACCTAAGTCCTTTCACACAATCAAGTACTCTCAACCACTTGAGCTAGTACTTTTCCACATCACAAAAATTAACATTAAATGCCATAAAGGCTTCTACTACCCGCATTTATTAAATAATTATTTATTTAATTATTTAAATTTCTCGGGTCTTACATTATCCTTTGGGTTGCCTTTTGTATCTATAAATAAGGATTTTTCCTATTAGTAATGATACACAAAAAAGTTTCTCCTCATTCTATTTTCTTCTTCTCTTCTCTATATTAATTAGCTTTATGTTATAACACGTTATTGGCATGATGCTCCAATCCACTAAGTGTTTGAGTGCTAGTGGGAACATTTTCTCTCTAAGGACAGTGCGCTACGTGTCTCAATCGAGGCTCTTTCTAATCCTTTATTCATTTACAATTTTATCTTATATTCTTATTTTTGTAATAAGAATTACTTGACTTTATCAATTTTCATCTGTGTTATTATTATTAACTTTTTATTAAGATGATAATTATTATTAGTATTTTATGTTAGTTCTAAACATGTCAAACCTTGCAGAATTTGAATTTGTGGCCTTTGATATTATGAGAAAGAATTACTTATTTTGGATATTAGATGTTGAAATACATTTATATGCAATGGTTGTTGATGATGCCATTAGAGAAATGAATAAAGCATCTACATAATTATTTTGCTCCTGCAACAACAATATCATGAAAAAGGATTTCACAAATATTCTGAATTTATTTCATGCCTTCTTGTGGCTGAACAAAACAATGAGCTTTTGATGAAAATTTATGACACCCACCCAAATGGTTATGCTCCATTTCCCGAAGTCAATGCAAAATTATCTATGATTCATATTTTCATGGTCATAGTCGTGGCATTGGTTCTGGTTGTGCTAGGGATCATGGTTGTGGACATGATCATAAAGGAAACTTCAAAGAGACATTTTATCATCAAAAGTGGAACAATAATGAGAAAATGGGAAAAGAAAATGTGAAAATAGTGGCAAATAAGATGAAATTATAAGTTATCATTGTAGTGATAAAATGCCATTATAGTTGTACTTGTTGTACACCAAAGCATCTTAAGAAATAAGAAAAAGAACATAGAAACACAATTTATTGTAAGGATGATGATTTTTATTATGGCCATATATGGATACCACTTGATATTGTTATTTCCTTGCTAAACCAGATGAAAGCATTGATCACCTCATTGGTGATGAGAGTGTTAATAAATATTTTTTTTCTTTTTATAAAACACTACAAGACATGCAATTTTAGTAGGGGTTTATTAGGTGGGGTTATAATAACCTCTAGTAAAAACTTTACTTAGCGGAGGTTTTAATAAGGAAAATAATTTTTTGACAATTAAATTTTGACCATTTTCTCTTACAACATAAGTTGGCATCTCCTAAGTGGCTACTCATTTCTTTATATTTCAAAACCACTTAAAAAATGATAACCTTAGATTGTAAGAGAAAGTTGTTAAAATTGAGTAGTGAAAATATCATTGTCCTTTTAATAAACCTTGTTAAGTATCAAAAGTTTCTTAAAGAAACCCAGTAAAATTTGAATCCTTCCTTGTTTTTCTCCTTTTTCATTTTTTTATAATTTTTTAAAATTAGATAGAGTTTCTCGTTTCCGTCATGCCAATTTTATCCTAGGAAGAAGGACATCTTCTCCGCCAATTCTCTCTCGATGCTCCATTATTCTCCCTCGATGTTTGAAGATCAAGGTAATGAAGAGTGTTCTCTCTATTTCCGATTTCATTTCTCTGTTTGTTATCACTCTTTCTCTTTCGATTTCATCTTCGTACTTTTAATTTTGATTTCGTTTTCATTTTCCTTGTTCAATTTCAATTTTTCTACGTTCGATTTCAGTTTCACTGCGTTTGATTTCACTGTGTTTGATTTCTATTACAATTTCACTACTTTCTATTTCAATTCCTTGCTTTTGATTTCATTTCCCTACTTTTAATTTCGTTCTCTGAAATTTCGTTAGTTATTCGAAGAAGGCGGATGATACTGAGTATTTATCAGAAACCTGAGAGGTATATGCACAATTTGGTGGTGTCTTTTCTCTTGGGTTCCTTTTGTGGCAATATTTTTTCTTCTCTTAAAATCTATATATTCTCATTTGTGGACTGATTCTTCTTGTCATTTAGAGTGCCAATGAAGAAGACATTGACAATTTTAATTAAGGATCTGTGAATTAGTTTTCTGTAAAGCGTCCAATAACTAATATTGATCCAATTGGGAATTCAACAGTTATTGTTGGAAAGGTATCTGCCAATTACTGATGAATAAGGTTTGATTTGGTGGCATTTCATAAATTTTGTGTGGATGAATGTTAGGAATTCTTTAAGAAGATTACTCCTACTTGGATGAATGTTTCCCTGGTAATGAAAAAGGATCATGAAACTCATACATCTTTTGGATAGGTGCTTGAAATGTAATTCTATAGTTTTCCTTCTCTTATTCATGTTATCCTTTCTTAAAAACTCACAACAACTTGATCTTTTTATGTTTTTATGTTGTATCGTTGACTTAGGTATGCTTATGTGGTTGCATCTACTCTTCATGGTTTTCGTAATCTGATCTTTTGGTATGCAAAGTTGTATAGACTAATAAATATAATGTGTTTAGTTGATAGTGCAATAACTCATCCATTTCTCAAGAGTAATAATAATTATTTTTCTCTTGTTTGGCTATGTGAGAAGTCAATATGATCATTATCTATGGTACTACAAATATATTTAAAGGCTCCAAAAGAGCTACTATACTTCTACCAAGAAGTTTAATAAAAACTTATTAAGTTTCAAGGATATTTGTCTAAATGGATATCATATTAAGACAAAAAAATGAAGGAAATATGAAATATCTTCGTATCACCAAAATTGAGTTGAAAAAATGTGTATTTGAGAATTGAGCTGAATAAAAAATGTGTATTGGAGAAATTATTAGCCGTCTCTTAAGGCTTGTACAACATATATATTTGTACAATTGAAATGCAAGTCATTGTAAGCCAAAAGCTTATGAATCAAAAATGAATTTCTTGTTTGACACGATCAATTAGGTCATCTTAGATATATTATGATGCAAAAAATAGTTAAAAACTCATGTGGACACCCACTTAAGAGTCAAAAACTTCTTTAGTCCAATGAGTTCTCATGTAGTGCACATTCGCAAAGGAAAGTTGATAATAAGAACATCACTAGAAAAATTAGAAATGGGTCAATCTCAAATTTAGAATGAATATAGAGTGATATTTGTGGTCCAATACACCCATCATGCAGATCATTTAGATATTTTATGGTTTTAGTTGATGCATCAACTAGATGGTCATATATTTGTTTATTATCAACTCAAAATCATATATTTACAAAGTTATTAGCACAATTAAAGGTCCACTTCCCAAATTATTCGATTAAGAAAATTCATCTTGATAATGCTAATGAATTTACATCTCATGCTTTTCATGAGTATTGTTTATCAATTGAAATTGAAGTTGAACATCCAGTAGCACATGTTGATACTCATAATGGACTTCCGAAATCATTAATAAAATGTCTAAAACTGGTTACAAGATCATTACCTACGCGAGCTAATCCTCCAATGGCTACTTGGGGATATGCAATTTTACATGTTGCAATATTGATTCACCTCAAGCCAACAAGTTATCACAAATACTCTATTATGTAGTTGACTTTTTGTCAATAACCTAATATTTCTCATTTAAGATTTTTGGGTGTGGTGTATGTGTTCTAATTTCCCTACAAAAAGATTGAGAATAGATGTTGGATATGATTTTCCATCAATAATAAAATATCTTAAACTATCAATAAGACACTTATTTATGGTTCAATTTGTATACTGTGATTTTAATGAATAAATTTTCCAACATTAGGGGGAGAAAGAAACAATTGGAAAAAGATATTGGTTAGAATGAATTATCATTATCTTATTTTGATCCTCATACAAAAGAATGTGAATTGGAAGTTCAAAGGATAATTCATTTACAAAATTAGTGAATCAATAATTAGATGTTTTTATTGGGAGAAAAAGGATAACTAAATAATATATACCAATTGCTAATGCTCCAAATAGAATTAATATTAATTCATAATACGCCTGAAGCATGGTAGGCCTATTGGTTCTAAAGATAAAAACTCTTAAATGAGAAAAAGAGCTAAAATACAAGATGACTTAATCGAAAAGGTGGAATTCCCAAAACATTTATTTGACATAATTAATGATTCAGTTCCAAAAGAATCTTAGATACCTGAAATTGTTGAAAATGATGAGATCTTAATAAATTACATTATGAATAAGATAATATGAAACCAAAATGAAATAAACTTTGACGAAACTTTTACATAAATATAGTGATGAATGTTATGAGTAATAATGAGGATCAAGAACCAATGATCATTGAAGATTGTCGACAAAGAAATTATTGGCTAAAAGGAAGAGATGCAATAGAAGCATAATTATATTTGTTGCTAAACAAAAGGGTTTTGGACATGTAGTATGCACACTAGAGGGTTTAAAAGTCGTTGGTTAGAAATGAATTTTTGCACAAAAAGAAAATAAGAATGGTGAAATCGTTAGATATAAAGCATGGTTAGTTGCTCAAGATTTTTCACAAAAATCTAGTATTGATATGTGAAGAGACATATTCACTGGTATTGAACGCAACAACATTTCAATATTATATTAGAAGAAGGTCTGCATTTACATCTAATGGATGACATTTCAACCTATTTGAATGATTCTGAGAATGATATTTATATGAAAATCCCTAAAAGATTTAATTTACCTAACAAGACAAATTCTAAAGAGGATTATTCAATAAAATTGAATAAGTCACTTTATTGATTAAAGCAATCAGAACGTATGTGGTATAATTGTCTTAGTAAGTACTTATTAAAAGAAGGGTATATAAATGATCCTACTTGTCCTTCTATTTATATGAAAATATTAGAAAATAAATTTTCCATAGTTGTTGATTATGTAGATGACATAAACATCGTTAGAACTCCTAATGAGCTCACAAAGACAATTGATTCCATAAAGAAAGAATTTCATATGAAGAATCTTGGAAGGGTAACATTTTGTTTGGGATTAGAAATTGAATATTTAAATAAAGGTGTTTTTGTATATCAACAAACTTATATAATGAAGGTTCTTAAAAGGTTTTATATGCACAAATCACATTCATTATGCACTCCAATGGTTGTAAGGTCATTAGATGTTGATGAAGACCTTTTTAAACCTCAAGAAAATGATGAAGAACTTCTTAGTCCATAAGTACCATATCTTAGTGCTATAACAATACTAATTTATCTTGCCAATTATATTCGACTTGATATAGCATTTATTGTAAATTTTTTAGCAAGATATAATTTTTCACCTACAAGAAGACATTGGTCTGGAATAAAACATATACTTCATTGCCTTAAGGACACTATGAATATGAGCTTATTTTATCCAAATGATTCAAAATCATATCTAATGGGTTATGTAGATGTAGGCTATTTATCAAATCCTCACAATGGTCGATCACAAATAGGATATTTGTTCACATGCGATGTCATAACAATTTTATGTCAGTCCATGAAACAAACAATAACAGTTACATCGTCAAATTGTGCGGAAATTTTAACTTTACATGAGGCAAGTCATTAATGTGTTTGTTTAAGGTCTATAATTCAACATGTGAAACAACCTTGTGGTCTATCATCGAGAGAAATGGAATCAACAACCATATATTAAAAAAATAGTGCATATATTTCTCAATTGAAATAAGGATATATTAAAGGTGATAGAATAAAACATATTCTTCCAAAATTCTTTTCCACTCATGATCGTCAAAGAAATGGTGATATAGAGATATGAAAGATTTGTTCATATGAAAATATGGAAGATTTATTTACCAAGTATTTGCCAAGGAGAACCGTTGAGCAATTGGTTCACAAGATTGGGCTCTATCATCTTAATGACGTAAATTTACATGAGGGAAAAAAATAAAAGAAGTGATGAATAATATTATATTGAAGAATAAAGAATGATGCACTATTTTCCTTCACTAGGTTTTTTATCCCAATGGTTTTTCCTAGTGTGGGTTTAACGTAGCACATTCTCTTATCAATGGACACCCAGGGGAGTGTTATGAAATTAATGGATCTCCATTAACTTGCTAATAGTTACTCATCATTGATTACTATTGATGTTATTTGTTATTTAACCCGTTGAGCAATTGGTTCACAAGATTGGGCTCTATCATCTTAATGACGTAAATTTACATGAGGGAAAAAAATAAAAGAAGTGATGAATAATATTATATTGAAGAATAAAGAATGATGCACTATTTTCCTTCACTAGGTTTTTTATCCCAATGGTTTTTCCTAGTGTGGGTTTAACGTAGCACATTCTCTTATCAATGGACACCCAGGGGAGTGTTATGAAATTAATGGATCTCCATTAACTTGCTAATAGTTACTCATCATTGATTACTATTGATGTTATTTGTTATTTAAATTGTTTGCATTAACTATTGTAACCTTTGAGTTGTATCCTTTGGGTTGTCTTTTGTATCTATAAATAGAGATTTTCCCTCTTGGTAATGATACATAAAAAAGTTATAATTGTCCATTATATAGTCACAACCACCTACCCCTAGCTTATCCTAGACGGTGTAGGACTTTACAAGATGTATTATTTTCATCAGTCCAACAACAGTCATAAGCAATTGTTGGATCGAGCACTTACACTTGACCAAAAGCTATAACCGTTAGTCAGAATGCAACTTTTTTTACTTAAGAGCACAACAACCTGAGCATCATGATTCAATTGTGACTCGACCTACTTGGCTTCTACTACAGAACAATTGATGCCACCTACAACAATACTAAAGTCTTTGTTCACCAATTTTGTCTTACTATTTCTTTGATAAATTATTTTATTCTAATTTACATTTCTTACATTATTTTTATTTCTCGCGTGTTTTCTTTTTCTTTTTTACTTCAAATTAATTTTACACGTGGATGAAAAACCTACCAATTTTATGAAAATGAAAAACACATGAATGAAAGGTTTATTTTAAAAGTGATTTCTCTAAAAGAAATTAGTTTACTGTGCACCCTTAGTTTATGTTTGTTTTTGAAGATGTGTTTGAAAAAGTGAATTTGAGGGAAAAGAAAGGTAAAAATGAAGTTGTCCTTATTAAGGCAGAAATGATAAGAAATAAAGAAACATGAGAGGAAAGTTTCTGGAAGTTATTGATTGATGTGATGAGTTTGATATATTAAAAAAATATTTTAATTGACAAAGTTGGTTGATTGCAATTTTACTCTTGATCATAAAATAATTGGAAATAAAATATAATTGGTATTAAATTATATTAAAATTGAATGAGTTATTATTCTAAAAAAATTGTAATCAACCAATTAAGTTGAAATAAATTGTAGATAAATATTTTGAACAAAGTATAGAAACAATTTTAATTGATTAAATAATTTTAAATTTAGATGAGATTCTTTAAAGTTAATATAAATTAAAATGCAAGTCATTTGTGAAAAAATGTATTGCTAGAGTAATTAACTAAAAGTCTACATGATTAATTAAAAACAATGTATTTTTGTAATTAATAGAAAAAGCAAGGACATCACGGTCATTTTAAGTCTGATGCGTAGGCTTTCTCACCTAGTCCTCACTCAAGTGTGAAGACGTCAAATCCATTTTCTCGCAAATCAGCACCTTTCGATCCTTTCAAAATGCACAAAAGAAACATGACCTTTCTTCGCTTTTCAATTCGTGTTAATAGTATTCTCCCAAAAACAAAGTGTTAGAATTTGAATGCGGTTGGATTTAAGGTATGTACGAGATCAATTGTCATGGTAGTAATATTAAAATTGTGTTTATTATTATTATTATTATTATTATTATTATTATTATTTATTTCATTGTCATATTTATTGAATTCATATGATAAGGTCCTTGATTAAAATTAAAGATTTATTATTATAATAGATAATATAATAATGAGAATAAGTCATGTATAATTTTTACTTAAATTATTCTTGATCATAGGGCTATTAAGGATGTGAAATCATTAATCTGAATAGATTAATATGTTTAGTAATCTTTATTAGATAAAGATTAAAACATCTCATTTTTTAAATTACAAATATAAATGGTACGTATAGAGTATGATCATTAAATTGACTCAAAGGAGAACTCCTAATAGTTAATATTATATTTGAATTGTTAATGGGAAATTCTTTTGAAGAAATATATAGTTTCCTTAGACTTGATATTATCATAGAATTAACGAGTTATTTATCATACTTTGATATTGAATATCTAATACTTTGTGATGTTAGTTGAATGATTATTGAATATAATTAAATTATTGTGAGATTAAAGATTAATCAATAAAGAATCCATCAACTCTTGGTAATGAGTTTAAGCTTCATATAAATAAAGACCTTGGCCAGGTATTATAAATGAAAGAAGAAAAGAGTTTCTTAAGCCATTCATCAAGTGTTAACTCATTAGAATTTAACATTTATGCCATATTCTAGAGTGAACATAGAGTTATCAAGAAAGAAGAAAATATTATATTAATCTTTTATGTGTTCTAAAGTAAAAGATACTTCATACTATCAAGTCGTTAAGGAATGTTGCTAGACGACAACCTTAATTAATAAATTAATGATTTGATTTACTATCGGTTTAGTAATGCACCTATGGGGTAACACACTAACGAGTGTGGTGATCTTTGTTGGACGGAAAATATATTATTGATTAAATTAAAGGGTTTAATTTTAAGTAATTGATATTTTTTTAACTAAAATATTAGTATATTTTTTGCTTGCACTAAAAATATAATTAATATAAAATCTAAACAACTAAAAATTGATTGGGTAAGACTTGGTCAATTAGATTAGTAAGCAAATAAATATTTTTATTGATATGACTAATAAAAATATGTGATATGTTATTAAAAGCAACAAACTTAGAGAGGTTTTAAAAAAAACATTACATGGGTGGTTTTCTATTTTCATGAGATGATATTAAAATTTACGTATATATATGACACTCTTGTGACATAAAGAAAATGCATGTTGGCTCTGCTTTTGAAAACAAGTAGGAGCAATTTCAAAATAGATCTCTCTCTCTCTCTCTCTCTCTTTGAAAGAATTGCTTTTATAAGATTATCGAGGTTACATTTTTTTCATGGGTCAATGGTTGACACAACAAAGGTCAGTCTCAGTGTGGATACACGTGTAAGGCCATCATACGTTTGAAAGGAAAATTTCTCAAAACTTGATTAAGGTATTTTTCCTTAATTTTTGTCTCCTTGGTATCTAGTATGCATGTTTTAGCCAAAATAGATCCAATAATTTCTGCTATGCATGTGATAAGTGTTAGTTTTAGTTAAATTGCATATCATTTAGACACTTGTATAGATCCAATGTAAAATTCAGTAAAACAACCCTTTTTGAATCAAAAAATAGAATTTGGAGTGAAGAAGTTAAAAAAATGGAATTTAACATATTTGTGTTGTTTTTGTAGGAAAATGAAAGAAATTAAGAAGTTGGTGCTAAGTCCCAAAGTTGCAGCTCAGTCATAAGAGATGAATTGTGAAGATTCAAAATATGAGCATGCGATTGAACAATGATATTGGTGTTAAGCCACATATGAATAAATCTTCATTGCAAGAAACCTCAAGCTCTAGAATGGCAGCTGAGCTTCAAGAGAAAACCCACCTAAGGAGGAAAGCTCTATTATTGATCATTAAGTTGACTGTCCAAGCTTGGAAGCAAACCCACCTATGAAGGAAACCTCATGGCTGATCAAATTGGATGGGAGCTAGAGCAACATTTAGAACTTGTATAAAAATAGAGCATGCCTTTGTTATTTTCATGATGATCTTGTAGATCATTTTAGAGAGAGAAACTCCATAGAGAGCTTAGGTTTATATTAGAACATCTTTTAGTAAGATATGGACGGAGGAAGGTGTTGGGTTTATATATATTTTTTCATATGGGTTATGGTCATAGTCATTGAGAGATTGTGGTTCTATATATATATATACACATATAAGGCATTTTACACCAAAACCTTAAGACAATGGTGTTATGAGTCTTTATTCTTATATAGTGTTTAACTTTGTCTATTTTATCCAATGTGGGACTTTGACTCACACTTGGACTATTCCCAACAGAAGGCTACTCCATGTACTTGCGGTAAACATCATTTTGAGCAACTAACTTCTTCCTAATTGGGATTGGATGTAACTTACAAACTCTTTGTACTCCACTTTGTTTGATATATATTATGTTCTTGTGTTATGTGTTGGTTATTTGATTTGTTCTTATTGCTTTGATGACTTGGCCAATTATTATACTTCATCGGCACAAGATACAATAGGAATTGGTTTAGTGTTTAGATCCAATCAAAATGCTTAGTAGATACCAAGGATGCATTTGCGGCTTTAGTTGGTTTAAAGAGCTTGTTCTTAATGTAAGGGTTCCTCTACCTAGGTGGGAATCACTATGCGTCTGACACCCATAGGTTCTAATACTACAGGAATGAGGTTAGAATTATAATTAAGGGTACTTCTAGGAACACTAAAATAAAGAACATAATTTATAGATAATCAAGGGAGGTATAGTTGAATTAAAGAAGCCAAGTTCAATCATAACGTTTTAAATTAGCATCACTTATCTTCATCTATATTCAAACTTATATTTTAAACTATCAAACTTTCATTGATGTGTTATTGCGAACTTGAAAGATTAAGTTTATTATTTTATCAAACTAAATCCCTGTAGATACGACCTTGTTGTGCTACAATTGAACCAGTGCACTTGCTAGATATTACACCCTTAACTAGGAGTCAACAACATGTTATGAATGCGATTTATGACCTTTGCCCATCTAAACAATAATAATTAATCTCCTAATTAAACTAAAATGAAATATTGGTATTTTTATATGAATATTTTTTTCAAAATAATTCTACTTTTTTTTAAAATAAAATAGAAGTTCTACTACACATCAATGTTAGATAACTTTTTTATATTTCAGTTAAATATGTTCTTATTATCAGTTGAATACGTTCTTTTTGTTTGTTTTATTTGTTTGTTAGTGTTGTTATCAATGTTGAAAACTCTATTTTTAATATCCTCTTATGTACACAGTTTTAGTATAATGGAATATATTCATTCTTTCTTCCTTTCTTATCTCTAGCTTTTTCTAACAGGATATCAAGAGTTGCACAATTTTTTACATCAATGGCCTCCACTCCCTTTTCATCCATCTTTTTCTTTGAAAATTTTTCTTCTACTCCTTCATTTCTTCCTTTGATTTTTAAGAATCCATATACTCACAATGATTTTGTTAAGTTAGGTAATACATGTATGAAAATTTTACACATTAGTTTTGTTGCATATTCTTTGTCATACCACGACACAATTCTTTTTAAATCAACTCTTTCATATGTCAAATATTACAAAGAATTTACTGAATGTTTCTAAATTTGTTCAAGATAATAATGTATGTTTTGAATTTCACTCTAATTCTTATTATGTTATAAACTAGAACACAAAGAAGATAATTCTTAAAGTAAATATCAAATGATCTCTATGTTCTTATGTGTTTACTGTTAATCATACTATTCTTGCTTATATTCCACCTTTTTTTCAACTTTGGTATTCTTGGTCATGCCTCAAAACAAATTGCTAAGAAATTTTTGAACATATGTAATATTTCCTAATGCAAAAACATCACCAATATGTTTTTTGAAACTTGTGTTAAGGTTGAATCTCATTAGCATCCTTTTTTTAGTTCTCAAATTATTTACTATCATCCTTTTAAACTTATGTATATTGATATCTTGGGACCTACACTTGATTTTCCTACTAGTGGTGCCAACATGTTTTTTACATACATATTTAAAGTATACTTGATTGTATCTTCTTCGCTCTAAATCACTAATTACATGTGTGTTTTCTCTTTTGAAAACACTAGATAAAAATTAAACTAATAATATGTTTATTAAAGAAGAAGATGAATATCTTATTCTAAATCTTAAAGACAAGTAAAGTTTAGGTGTCGATATTAAATGAAGAAAAGTTTAAGTATTATTTATGATAATGATTTATGGACAACTGTTGAAGACTTAAAGAATGCTTGGATTCAAGAGTTATATTGAAGACTCCATGCTTGGATTCAAGAGTTTCATTAAAGACTTATAAATTTAGTTGTTGAAGTTATGTAATCTGTGTATATTAATTAAGATAGGAAAAATAGAAGGTCACAAGTTAAATGGTAGAATTCAAGCAGCAAAGCACTGAGAATACTCACTAGAATAATCAATTATTCTTAGTGATAATCGATTTTATCAGTGAAAAATTATTTTTGAGAAACGTTGCGAGAATAATAGATTCACTACAAGAAAATGCTTCATTAGTAACCAATTTTAGTAACCAAAAGTTTTTAGTTACTATAATTATTAATTTAGATACAAGTTTACAAAGTAAAAAAATCATTGGTTACTAAAATAGTTACTATTATGAATAAAAAATTATAATTGGTCACTAAATTGGTTTTTAAAATTAGCTACCATAGTTTTGGCTACCAAAGAAAACTGGTCACTAAATATCAGTTACTAAATTGCTCTCTAATTAATTAGTGACAAATTTAGTGACCAATTATAGTTTTTTATTTATATTAGCGACAATTTTAGTAACCAATGAATTTTAATTTTGTAAATTGGTATCTAAATTAGTCACTAAAATTAGTTACTAATAAGACATTTTCTTGTAGTGATTTTGCTTACATGATCGAGATTATTAATGTTAGTTTTATCTTGGTTTTTCATATTCTAACCCTAATTTTGAAAATGGCTTTTATAAATAAAAAAGGGGAGTTCTCATGAAAAAACAATAGAAGTTAGACAAGTTTTGATGGACGTCCTTGGTGTAGGAGAGGAAGGAGATCCATGGAAGACACCAAAAAGAAGATGAAATGCAACGGAAATGAAGATAAGAGCAAGAAGAGCTCTAGGCAATGGAGGTTTTTGGTGAAGAT
>Ga0214543_1006519_pt1 | contig 20720 bp, 13 predicted proteins | sample CNSS2metaG_FD_160094 | JGI IMG/M metagenome (GOLD analysis project Ga0214543, IMG submission 160094) | Root nodule microbial communities from cowpea collected in UCLA plant growth center, Los Angeles, California, USA - CNSS2 | ecosystem: Host-associated > Plants > Roots > Nodule | place: USA...
GATCAAGGCCCACTCCATCCAATGGCTCTCCTTTCTCATGTGTTAATGGCTTCATATAAAAGCCAAAATTTCACTCATTTGTAGACACTCTTGAAATTTTATGCAATAGATGCAACTTGAGTTGAGATCACTCCTCCCTCTATTGCCTTTGAGAGTCACCACTTTCTAGAGATTTCCTCTCTCTACCTCTAGCCACCTTCCTTAGGCTAGCATAGATTAGGAAATCCTATCACCTCTTTCACCTTCCATTGCTTGCAAGTGCCTTCCAACTTTCCTCCATTCCTTCATCCATTTCCGCTGCCCATGGAGCTCTTCATGCACCTTTGGAGCTCCACCATTTAGCGACAAATACAGACTACGATTCGTTTTGGGGAACTCCACTTGGTGTCGCGAATTGCGGCCGCTGCAATTTATTCCCACCTGTAGTCGGAGGGGCGAGTAGACATTCGTGCAACAAAGATCGATCATTGTACTCATCAAAGGGTCTAGAACCAAGATGCGTCCACCATCAGGTTTGGGAGTTGAGGATTGAGGTGGGGTGCTAACCTGGGTCATAGTTTGAATTGCTTTATTACTTATGTTGTATTTATCTTTCTTGTATTTGAGCTCACCATATTTGTGTGTGTTTGGCGATGATCGTGTAACTTGTTACATGGGAGCAAATGTGGATGCAGGTGAGCACGTGGATGCTTAGATTCGGAATAGGGCTAGCTATGGGAGTTTTTACTAGTTTTCTTCATGAACTATTTTGTAATGAATATTATGAACAATTAATCTTTGTAATAATTGAATGTCGTATGGATTTTATAATTGGCGTGTTGAAATAAAGTTTTAAATTTTCTCGCATTTTGGAAAAAGTAATTATCATAAATGCGATTTTATACTTATATCATATTCTAATTATTTAAATTAGTAATATCTGACCGGAATGTTACACAGAGATACTTCAATTTGTACCAAATGAGTGACCAAAAGATGAGGAGAAAATAAATGTTGAATGGTGCTGCCAAAAGACTAATGTCCGAGAGCTTGATGGAAGGTTTAAGGTCTTAGTTGATGGCCAAAACTTATAGTACCAATTGTGGCAACTTGGAGGCACCTCATACAGTTATTTGGACATTTAAAGATCACTAAAACAACAACCAACAACTGCAAAATAGTGAAGAAAAATAGTAAGAAACTATGCAAACTAAAATGGTTAGCACACAATCTCTCAAAGGTTGTAGGATCGAAGATCTCAAAGGTGAGGAAGAGGAAAAAATTATAATGAAAGCACAAAGCTAAAAGTTTACTTCACATCCACCAAATAAGATGCTACCACTAGAATAGCAACCAAGCTAAAATTCATACCAAACACCAAATCAAATCCCAAACTCAAGAGCCAATGCACTTGAAAAGAAGCAAGAATAAAACAAAAAAACCTAAGTAGAAATGTTAAACCAAAGTTAATATAGATGAGACATGACTTGAAAGAGTAAAAAAGAAATGACAAGCAAGAAATTAAAACAAGAATGAAAGGCTAGCACAAGCATAAGGAACCTAGAATAACACTAGAATTGAAGAGAAAATATGAAAATAAGTACTCAAACATGAAGCTTATAGTACTAATTGCAACAGTGTCAAATGAAAGGAAGAATCCACTTGAAAGTAAGGCAACTCAAGGCAATATAGAGCACACACCTAAGCCAAGAATTATATCAACAAAGAGCACTTAAAACACAGCAAAATGCACACAAAACAACACTGAAAATGAATTTTCCAGAAACTGGCAGTCCAGAAAACGCTAATTGATACCTCAACTTTAAAGATTTTTATAGATGTCTTAGCTTTAACAGGAAAAAAAAATTAGTCGAACCATGTGTTCAAGATAAATCACAAATAGTAGGTGTGCATGCAGTGCAAACTGAAAAAACAGACTAGAGTAGAGTTACTCACGGAAATTGGGAAGATGTTCTATGAAATTCAAGTAGAATGAACTTCATTATGATCTAGAATCAAGCATGAATCCTAGAAGAACATCTAGAACACACAAAAGCAAGAATCTAATCGGTGAAAAGGATTAAAAACAATGAGAATAAACCTTACACATCCATAAGTATCACTTTCATGTTGATTGCTCTTTTGTGTGATGTAGGACTTGGTTCTGATCAAGCAAATGCAGAAAATAGCAAATGAAACGAAAATGAAGATGAAACAAAGCACTTAAAAATAACTTAAGACAAAACCCAAGATGATAAATTGAAAATAAATGGAAACCATCGAATGAAAATGAAGAACACACACTAGGAAGCAAAGAAAATGTTGCTGGAAAAATAAATGTAACTTAAGAACAAATTTGAACCAAAAATCATGGAGATCTACAATTTGAATCCATAGAATTAATGTAGACTCATAGATGTTCAGTTGATTTGAAGAAAACTTTAAGAAAACTCAAAGAAAATGGAAGAACAACACAAAAAATGAAAGGAAACATTGAAAATTGGATGAATAACACGAAAATTTCAAGAACAAAGAGTAAAAGACCGAAAACCTTACTCAAACCTTAGACTCCAAGCATGAGTGGCTCTTGATACCAATTTGATAGAGCTCCTTGCACGGTTTTTGGAGAGGAGAAGCTCCTTGATGCAGCAGAAATGGAATGGAAACAAGGTTGAAGGCCCTTGAGCTATTGTATGGTGTGGTGGAGATAAAGTTCTAGGAAGGAGAAGTTATCCTAGAGGAAGGAGGCTAGAGGAATCTAAGGAGATTCCTTGCTCTCATGACTCTCAATAAGGCAAATGTGTGGAGTGCTCTCAACATCAAGGCATTTACCATTCAAATTAAGAGTAACCTTACAAAGAGTGTGGTGTCTCTCATTTATAGTAGAGAGCATCTCCTAAAATAAAATCCAAATGCAAGACTAAATGGAATGCAAATGCAAGGTGGTCATGTGAAGCACATGTGTCTAGAGATGGAGCTCCAATGTGTGGTGGGTGGCAGGAACTCCATAGCGAAAATGGCATGGAGACAAGTGTTTAAGGCTCTTGTGGCAATGTAATTTGGAGTGGTGAAAGGAGAACTAGACTAAAAACTAGACTACTGAGAGGTTCAATGACATAGTCAACCATATCATGGGTCTAGGAAAAGAATTTGACAAAGAGGAGCTAAACATCAAAGTGATAAAGTGTCTTGATAGAAATTGGCAACCAAAGGTGACTGCCATATCTAAATCCAAGGATATATCCATCATCACCATAGTTGCACTATTTGGAAAACTAAGAGAGCATGAGATTGAAATGCAAAGGCTAAGTGAACTTGAGTCAAGTGAGAAAAAGGTAAAAACCATAGCCTTGAAGGCTAGCCTGAAGAAGAGTTATAAAACCAAGGAAGAGGCTGCTGAATCAAATGATAATGAGAACTTGAATCTACTAGTCAAGAGGTTTGGGAAGTGATGAGTCATTATTTTCCTCCATTCCACTATCCTTTGTGTACCCATTTGATAATTATTTAATACTTAATTGTTGTTCTTAGTTCATTTTCGTCTGTTGGGTTTTATTGGGCCACTATTCCGAATTTGGGTTAATTTCACATTATTTGGCCTAATTTTCCTTTTTAATTAATTTTAGGTATTTGGGTGAAGCAATTTTAGAGCTTGGACTTTAATCTTCAGATGAAGAGAGTTGCCACGTTTGCGCTATGTCAATCAACCCGTCCACATCATTGGGCCAACATTTACAGCCCATAGTGGCATTTTTATAATTTTGAGGGGCATAATGACATTTTTGTAAATATGTAGTGGCACAGTGATTTGACTATGTCTTAAGTAGGCAGCTAGGTTTTTTTGGGCTCTCTTCTTCTTCTCCTTTGCAACCTCCACTTCGTTTTTAGGGTTTCTCCACTTCGTTTTTGTTTTACAGATTGAAGATTTTACAGATTTCGTTTTTCATCTATTTTCAATTCATTTTCGTTGGTTTGTTCCCTTTCATCTACTCTTTCACTTTCAATGCATTTTTTTTTTCTGTTTGAGATATTTTTCGAATACTATGACCAGGTATATTCGATTGCATTGATTCCTTAACGAAATTGAAATGAAACAATGAGATTGTTGGTCGTTTCTAGGTTGTGTTCGAATTTGTATCTTTCAAGTTGCGTTTTCATGATAAAATACATTTTTGATGTATGCTTAATCTCAAATTCATGTTTTGTGCATATTAATGGCTCGTATTCATGCTTAATGTTTATGGGTTCTGTCACAACTTGCTTAAATCTGTGGGTGTTAGCTGCCTGAATTTTGTTGTACTTAATGATATAATGAATCCATGGTAATTTTCGCTTAGTTGATTAACTTAGGGTTCATGAGAGCAAAATCTAATAGAACAAGTAATTTGGTAATCTATGATTGGTGGACTTTCAATTGAATCAAGGAATCATTGCGTTTTTATATAACTGTTACATTTCTCTGCAATTTTGCGAATTAAATTTTGTGTGAATCCATCAAAACCCCCTATTTTTTGTGTTTGAATCTGGAAATTAAGCTTTGGATGAAAATATTGGTAGTTGGAAGACGACTCGGTTCAACTTTAACATACTGCATTTAATTTGTTCTATTTGATCGGGTACGACCTCGATCAAGAAGTATCTTAAGAGGACAAGCAACAAAGGTAATCAAAGGAGGTACATTTCTAAACAAAATGATTCAAGTAATACTTCTAAATTCTCATGTTATAATTGTGGAAAACAAGGACATATCAAGATTAAATATCCTAACGTTAACAAAGAGAATGAGAAGGTTGGTGACAGGAAAAAGGAGAAAAAAGCCAAGGAAAGACGTGCCTACATAACTTGGGAGGACAATGATGATTCAACAAGCAGTTCATCTAAATAAGGAAGTGAGGAAGAAAATTTATGCCTCATGGCCGGATATGAATGATCCTCATCAAGCCAAGTGAGTTCCTTGTCATCTAAAGATAAAAATGACTATTACCAATTGTTGCATGACTTTGAAGAATTGCATAGTGAGGCTAAAAAAAATTGTTGTCATGAACAATCATCTAAAAGGATTAAATAGCTGGCTAGAAAACATAGTTAGCTAACTAGAATCAGAAACTAATTTCAAACATTTGGAAATGATTTACAGTAATTCAGTCGATTGTTCTAAAAAACAGGTTGCTATGGAACCTTGTGAAAATTGCACTACTTTTAAAAATCAAGTGAATATCTTTTGAAAACTTGTGCAAAGTTCACAAAAGGAAAATCAAACTTGGAAGTTGTAATTGGCTCTCAAAATTGTGTTTTTGGGAAGGTTGGACTTAGTTATACACCTATCCATGAAAAGAAAGCTAAGAAGATCTCTAGTTTCTTTTCTAAGAGTAAGCCAAATGCTATGCCATTCATTTCTTGCAACTATTGTATGAAGAAAGGTCATGTTCTTATGAATTGCTATGCTAGAAAAGATGATGTACTTAAGGGATTTATGAAATGGATCCCAAAAGGATCTAGAAAGGCATAACCATGTTAGACCCAAACTATCAAAGGGTACCATGTAATGCTATGTTGTTTTGCAGGTCATAAAACAGGAAAAAAAAGACATATGGTACCTAGATAGTAGCTACTCGATGCATATAATGGGTGATAAGTCAAAGTTTTCAAAGTTGGAACTAAAGGAAGAAGGCTTTGTGACTTATGGTGACAATAACAACTGAAGGATACTTAGAAATGGAGTCATAAGCAATGGAGCCTCATTCAACATACACAACGTGCTTCTAGTTGAAGGGTTGAAGCACAATTTGTTTAGTATAAGCCAATTGTGTGACAAAGGTTTGAAAGTTGTGTTTGAACCAAACCATTGCCTTATATATGATGCATGTGGTAGCATTGTGTTGGTAGGAAAAGAGAGTCAACAATATATACTTGCTTAATCTACATCATGCATCATTTAGCATTCATTGTTTGCTTACAAAAGAGGATGATAGTTGGTTATGGCATAAGAGGCTTTGCCACATGCATATCCATCATTTGAATCGGCTAAATAGAAAACAGTTTGTTGAAGGGCTACCAAAGCTTAAGTTTGAGAAGGATAGACTATATGAAGCATGCCAAAGGGGAAAGCAAACTAAGGTTTCCTTTAAACCCAAAAATTGTATTTCAATTGAAAGGCCCTTAGAATTGCTTCATATGGATCTATTTGGTCCTTTTAGAACTATAAATCTTGGTTGTAACTATTATGCATTGGTTATTGTTGATGATTTCTCTACATTTACATGGACATTATTTCTAGCTGCAAAGAACGAAACCTTTTATGCTTTTAAGAAACTTGCCAAGGTTTTAGAAAATGAAAAAGGTTCTAAAATAGTCTCTCTAAGGAGTGATAATGGTGTAGAGTTTCAAAATGAAAAGTTTGAGCATTTTTGTGAAAAACATTGGATAAAGCATAACTTTTCAACTCCTAGAACTCCACAAAAAATGGAGTGGTTGAGAGAAAGTACAAATCATTAGAGGAACTAGCTAGAACCATGCTTAATGAAACCTCATTACCTAAGTAGTTTTAGGTTGATGTAGTCAATGCAACTTCATATGTTATAAATCGTCTGTTGATAAGGCCAATTTTAAAGAAAACACCTTAAGAGCTATTCAAAGGTAGAAGGCCTACTCTAAATCACCTAAAAGTATTTGGTTGCAAGTGTTTTATCTTAAATAATGGAAAAGAACAACTTGGCAAATTTGACTCAAAAGCGGATGAAAGCATCTTTCTAGGTTATGCTATAAATAGCCATGCTCATATGGTTTATAACAATAGACTAATGATTGTTGAAGAATCTGTGCATGTTGTTTTTTATGAAACTAACCTAGTGTAGCAAGTTCAAAGACTTAAGATTGCAGATGAAGAAGATATATTACAGGAAAAGTAAACTGCTGCAGAACTAGAATCTACTGAAGGAAATCAGTCAGCTAAAAGGAAATTCAGTCGATTGAAAAAGCTGCAGACAACAACCTACCCAAGGAGTGGATTGAACCCAGGGGATTATCAAAGGACAATATAATTGGTGACATAAAACATGGAGTATCCATTAGACGCAAGCTTGTATTCTTTGAACATGTTGCATTTGTTTCTCAAATTGAACCTAACAATGTGAATGATGCTTTATGTGATAGTAATTGGGTTATTGCTATGTAAGATGAACTTAATCAATTCACTAGGAATGATGTGTGGTCTCTTGTTCCTAAACGTGATGCAATGAATGTGATTGGTACTAAATGGGTGTTTAGGAATAAAATGGATGAAAATGGTAACATTGTTAGGAATAAGGCTAGGCTATTTGCTAAAGGTTATAATCAAGAGGAAGGTATTGATTTTGATGAAACATATACACCTATAGCTAGGCTAGAAGTTGTGAGGTTATTGTTAGCATATGCATGCATGTGTAATTTCAAACTTTCTCAAAGGGATGTAAAAAATGCATTCTTGAATGGTTTCTTAAATGAAGAAGTGTATGTATCACAAACCCCTAGCTTTGAAGATCACCTATGTCCTAATCATGTTATCAAATTTAAAAAGGCTTTATATGGTTTCAAACAAGCACCATGACAGTGATATGCGAGGTTAATCAACTTTCTTTTATATAAAGGATATGCTAGAGGTGCGGTTGATAAAATACTTTTCATTAGAAAGCATGCAAGTGATGTAATACTGTTCAAGTATATCTAGATGATATAATCTCTGATCAAATAGTAACTCCATGTGTGAAGAGTTTGTTGCAGCTATGCAGAGAGAATTTGAGATGTCTATGATGGGTGAGCTAACCTTCATCCTAAGGTTGCAAGTGAAGCAACTCAAGCATGTGACATTTTTAAGCAATCAAAATATTATTTTGACCTATTGAAAAAGTTCAAAATGGAGGATCACAAAGAGGATGTCACTCCAATTGCTACAAACTGCCTTATAGATGCAGATGAAGCTGGACAACAAGTTGATTCAACTAAATATAGAGGATTAAATGGTTCTTTGCTATATCTAACTACTAGTAGGCCATATATTCAATTTGTTATTTGCCTGTGTGCAAGGTTTCAATCCAATCCAAAGGAATCCTACTTCAAAGCTGTAAAAAGGATTCTCAAGTATCTGAAAGGGACAACTAATGTTAGATGATGGTATCCTAATAAATCTATCATTGTTCTTAGTGGTTTTTCATTTTCTGACAATGCAGGGTGCAAATTGGATAGGAAAAGCACAAGTCGCACATGCCATCTACTTGGATCAAGCCTAATCTCATGGAATAGCAAGAAGCAAGCATATGTAGCACTATCTACAGTTGAGGCTAAGTACATAGCAACTGGACATGCATGTGCTCAAAGCATATGGTTGAAGCATCAACTTATGGATTATAGTGTAAAGCTAGAAAAGGTACTTCTTTATTGTGATAATACAAGTGCAATTAACCTAACTAAGAATCCAATTCAGCATTCTGAAACTAAATACATTGAAATCATGCATCATTTCATAAGAGATCATATTCAAAAAGGTGATATTGAAATCATGTTTGTGAAAACTGAAAATCAATTGGCGGATTTATTCACTAAACCACTGACACGTGATAGATTTAATAAGCTTAGAACTGAATTAAGTATTCTTGACATGAAGAATGTATGTTGATATCTGTTTGGCTTGTTAATTTTATTAGATCATGTGTGTGATACATTTAAAGTGGTAAAATCTATATAATTTGTGTTCTGAAACTGTTTCAATCTACTAATTCTCACAAAACAACACATCTATTTCATTTAAATTGGTCTGGTGTGAATTTCGTGTGATCTAAAAATTTTTAGTGAGCTAAAATTGTAAAATCAACACATAGATTTCACTTAAAACTGTCACTGCACCAAAAATCAGTTGTCTGGTACAGTTTTAGTCGACTAACTTTGTATTTTTATGTGTTAAAATCAATTATGCTGATGTGGATTTGCTTGAACTAATTTTAATTGATTGACCCAGTCAATGTATCCATAACATGACTACTTTTGGATTATAGTAGTAGCATGTAACAACTATTACATTAGCTAAAATCAACTTTTCATATTGCATTGACCATAAAGTGCTTTAATTACATGATTTCCAATGTGCATGCATTAGATGTGAATTGTTCATAAAACGTATAGGAAACACATCACTACATACTTTGATACAGATTCCTTCACATTTAATTGATTGTGATTTCATGTACTACATTGAAAGCAGAAAATTTGTATAAATTAATTGACTAATTTTGAAAATCCACATGTTGATTCTATAAATACCTGCAAAAGCATCATGCATTGGCATTCTTATCTGTTAGCAAGAGTCAAACCTACAATTCACTATGCCTAGAAGATAGTGAACAACCCCCTTAGATGATGAAAACTTCACCCCACCTATTCTATCCTCTCCCAATGCCTTGAATCATGGAAGACTTGAATTATGGTTTAAAGGACATGAAGACAGAATTCAAACCTTCTTGATTGAAATCAATAGGAAGCAAATAATCCTTCATAAGGTGATTCGCATTTCATGGTTGAGGGTAGAGAATTTTGGAACCCTTGAGCAACATCTCAAAGCTCAAAAATTGAAGACATTCCTTGAGCTTTCGGGCAAGGTGTATCCGGATTTGGTAAAGGTGTTTTATGCCAACCTCAAGTTCAGCAATGGCATTCTCAAAACAAGTGTCAAAGGTGTGGAGATGGAAATCAGTAGGCTAACATGGAAGGATGTAGCTGGCCTAAGACAAAGAGGTGTGCAAATTCGCAAGGGTGAAACTAGTATAGTGGATGAATTCAACAAGGTGCAATACTTCAACGAATGTGTGAGAAATCAAGGTGAGTAAACTAGAAACTTTCATGTAGGAAGGCTACGTGTTGGGTGAGCAATCATGGAACCTTGAATGAAGGTGAACTTGTGGTGATTGCATTCAAAATGGTGTGATGATGGACTGAACATACACAATCCGTGACAACATGATGAAGGCAAAGAGGCTCACAAATTTTAAGCTTCCATATGTGGTGCTCATCTCCAAGTTTATTGAGCACTTTGGTGTGGATGTGGAAAGAGAGCTTGAGGTGTCTACTGGTCTTCTAAATCATGTTTCCACACTAAATATCCACAAGATGGGATTCACCAAGATAGGCAACATTTGGCTGGTTGAAGGAGATCAAGGTTCAAACATTGAAGTTGGAGCAAATGACCATAAAACGGGAACTAGTGAAGGAAACCAAGGGGATGATGAACCCTAACCCATGGCAATTGAGCTCTATAACCCTCTTGAGAACATTGGACCTGCATATTCCTAGTTTGAGAGAATGGTTCTCAACCAACTTCAAGATCTCAACATGGCATAAAATGCACATCATGCATTATGCACAAGGTTCCAAGACTTAGATGACCAACTCCATAATGTTCATGACCTCATTTCCAATGTCTACAATAGAGACAACCATAGGAATGAGTGGAGGGGATGACTCATAGGTCATGCATTGCATTTTCGTGCTACATTTGTGTTTGTGTCTGTCTGTTCCTTTTTTAATCGACTATTTTCAAATTTCAATCGACTAATTATATCAGTCTCAACTTCATTATTTATTTTTCATTTCTGTTTTTATTCTGGTGTGTTTGTATTCGTATCGGGATCCTTAATACACCCTTATGTTCATGCTTTAATAAAAAATTTCATCTTTCCAAAGTGTTTTATGCATTTACTTACTTTTGATGAATCCAAAGGGGGAGAAAAATGAGTAAATTTGAGTTTAATCAGAAAACCTGATTTAAATCTACTGGAAAACTACTAGAATAATGTAATATTGTAAACTTAATCTAAAATCTGAAGTTAAATCACATTATTAGTGATAGGGGGAGCATATGCATATGTGATATGTATGTATGCTTGTGTGCTTTTGCTTGGATGTATGTTTGGCATTTTGGTATCTTGTATACAAAAGTTTTTTTAGATTTCTCTATGGATCTTAGCTCATCAATTCAACTTGAGGATGTTGGATTCATCAATTCATGGGGAGAATGTTGGCACAAGCAAGCTTGAAGCAAAGAATTGATAAAGCCCTTTGCATGAAGATTGATGAAGATCCACTTGAAGATTAAGTTTTATTATGTTAAATATGAAAATAACATTTTAAAATGTAATGTTTTGGTGTTATATCATGTTGGTAGGCTATATGACATAGGTTAGATGTCTTGTGTGCCTTAGTGTGTCTCTTTTAATATGTTAAAATGACTTTTAACAAGTTAAAAGGCTTGTAGTATATAGTTTCTGGTATGAATGCATTCAGTCAGTTGAATTATTTTTCAATTGACTGATTTCACTTAAGTCAAGTGAAATTAGCTGACTATACAAAAAATTCAATCGACTGTTTTCACTTAAACCATAATATATATGTTGTGTTTTTGAGAGCATATGTATGTTTTTGAGTTTTTGAGCACAAAACTTTGTCATTCTTCTCTGGAAACTATCTCTCTCTCTGCAATACACAGTTGTAACTCGTTTTTTGAAGATCTAGGTTGATCTTGGAGGTATTTTGGCTTGTAAGTAGCTTGAAGAAGACACGTATGGTTGGCTAGGGACAACCACCATCAGGTTTTGATATTCTTATGCCTCTGGTTGGTTTGCCTGATGTGATTTCAGGTCTGTAATTGTGATTCTTGCAGGGTGTGTGTCTAGATTTTTGCGTGAGTGAAAAATCTTGTGAGTTTCTTTGTTCAATAGTGTAATCTTAGTGTGTGATTTGTAAAACTTTTAAATATAGTGGAAACCAGGATTAGGTTGTCCTGGAAAACTGGATGTAGCTCTGTGATTGAGTGAACCAGTATAAAAATAAATGTGCAATTCTCTCTCCCTTATCTCACTCACTTTTAATCTCTTTAAAAGCTCAAGAAAACCAACCAATTCATTCTTTGGTGTGATTTAATGTGTTCTTGTGTAATCTGAGGTTGTATACTTGTTAGAAATATTGATTGGAACAAGTCTTCAGTATTTTAGCCGACTGATTTGTTTCATAACTCAAGAACAAATTATTCTGCTATTTTATTTTTTAACTGATTGAAAGTGTACTGGTCTGCTGCTTTTACATCCTAACTTGCAAGTCTATTTGATTCAATTGAAAAGAGGTTTACAATTTTGAAGAAGTTTTAAAACGCCAATTCAACCCCCCTTCTTGGCTTAAATCACTATTTCAAAACTAACACGCTGCACATTGCTCCGATGAAGTGGTTGTTTCAAAAAAGCGTTGTGTCATCATTAGCCGTTCCATTTCACTACTAGCATTTGCCATGCGATCCCATTTGGTTCTGCCATCCTCCCTTTAGTTCATGGTGTTGTGTTTAGGGTTCCTCTACCTACATTCATGGTCTCCACGGGGGTTCGCAAAATTCTTTTCGTGGCCACTACTTGGCACCGCTTATCATTGTTGTCGCCCTCCCCTGTGTTCTTGAGGGCTACATTAATTGTTGCTCTACCTCCATTGGTGGTCTCCAAGGTGTAACTAGGGATGTCAACGAGGTGAGTAGGGTACGGACAGTAGCTCTCATGTACCCTATCCGTTGGATAAATATCTGCCCTGTACCCGTACCCATATATGTGTGGGTACCCACATATCTTTTTAATATCCACAAATATTTACGGGTACCCACGAGTATTTACAAAAGAAAATTTTAATATTTAATAATATATTTTAACCAAAAGTTCAAATAAAAAGACAATGCATAACATTTATAAATTTCAAACAAAATGCAAATAACATATTTCAATAGTGTTGAATGACAATTTACAAAGAAATAAATATTTTTTAAAAACCAATTGAAAAAAAATAGCCCATTCAAATCCAATGTATTAGTGTTTCAATCATGTTTTTTAATGTTTTTAATTTAAATTAAAATATAGCGGGTACATGTATTCACGGGTATGAATACTATGATACTCGTACCCACCCCATTAACATGTAGGTATAAAAAATACTCCTACCTGTTACCCGTGGGTATCCATTTACAATGCCTACCCATTGCGGGTTTTATCCGTGGATACCCACGAGTACAAATGTTTTTTTACATCCTTGGGTGTAACCAATAAGGTTTTCAAACTTCTAATGGTTAATTTTTTTTAATTTTATTTAGTTTGAATATTTTTTTATTTCTTGGAATAAATTTAATTTTTATTTGAGTATGTAATTAAGATTATATTTGTTTTTGTGCATAACCTTTGATATATTGAAAGTGTTGGTTGAGTCTGAGGGTATTCGACCTTCGACAATAATTTTAGAATTTATTATTTTAAGTGTCAATGTTATACTTGTTTTGCGCCTTAATTTCACATTTAAGATTCAATGTAAAAATTGAATCCTACTTTTATCTTTAATGATTTGAAAATTAAAGAAAGTCATAAAGAAAATCATTACTTATAAACTTAAACTGTTCATTTGGATAATTGAGAAACAGTGAATGCAACCATAAACGAAGTTTTTATGTTGTGTAATAATGGATCGAAGTTGGGTGCATGCTAGTCGAATCACTGATGTGTATCAGAATAGCATTGAAGAGTTTTTGAATTTGTTTAGTGAAATGCAACACCTGTGAAAGGAAAATATTATTGTCCTTGTGTTAATTGTTTGAATGAGAGATGACTCCAAATTGAGTTGATACGAGAACATCTTCTTAGTGATGGTTTCTTAAAGATTTATAGAGCGTGAATTTGACATGGTGAGCTGAAGTTCTAAACCTTTCAACCATACCTTAACCTCAAGAGTCGAATGTATATTTTAAAGATCGCATGAGGATATAATTAACAATATTGGAGAAGAAAAATTTAAACGCGCACATGTGTATGATTCATTGAATGATGATTCAGAAAAATCTTTATATCCTGGTTGTAAAAGATTCACACGTTTGTCAACAATATTAAGATTATTTAACATCAAGGCAGAAAATGGATGGATTGGTAGAAGTTTCACTGAATTTCTTGAATTGTTACATAAAATGATCCCAAAGGATAATACGTTGTCGGCCCGTCACGATGAGGCGAAGAAAATACTATGTCCAATGTGTATGGAGTACCAGAAAATACATGCATGTCCAAATGATAGTATATTATATAGAAAAGAGTTTGAAACATTGACTAAGTGTCCAAGATGTGGGGTGTCACGATTCAAAGTGAAGGATGATGACATCGATGAAGATAACATGAAGAAGGGTCGTCCTACAAAAGTGATATTGTATCTCCCAATCATACCACAATTTAAATGTTTATTTGTCAATGTTAGTGATGCAAAAAACCTTATTTGGCATGCAAATGGAAGAAAGAGTTATGGATTGTTATGACACGCAACGGATTCACCTTAATAGAAGAATATTTATACTCCCTATCCATAGTTTGGGAGTGATCCAAGAAATTTGAGGCTTGGTCTTGCAACTGATGGGATGAATCCTTAGGTAATTTAAGTATAAAGCATAGTTCATGACTTATTTTGTTGATCATTTACAACTTGCCTTATTGGTTTTCCATGAAGAGAAAATACATGATGTTATACATGAAGATATCAGGACCAAGGCAACCAGGAAATGAGATTGATGTTTATCTAGCTCTATTGATAAAAGATTTGCGATTGATGTTTACCTAGCTCCATTGATAAAGGAGTGGAGTGTTTGATGCATATGGAAATGTCAATTTTAATTTGTGAGCCATAAACCATATTGTAGTATGGTTTTGTTCATTGCACAATAAGACAAGCAAAGAAGTGAAAACTTTAATACAAAGGTATGTGTGAATTACAAAAGTAATATTGATACGATCCTATCTAGGAAAGAACATGATTGTTTCTAAATTTGAATCCTCAAGACATGAATAAATTAGATAAGAATGCAAAATAAAACAGAGATGAACGACACAAAAATCTAGCAGATTAATAAGTCAAGTGAATATTCGCCACAAAGATGTTAATCTTTGATAAGAACCAGAGGCCTAAGCCAAGAATGAAGAGAATCCTCTCTTTAATGAAATAAAATTCAATATATGACTAAGAGTGTCTACATTAGTTTTTGGTACCTCTATATATAGGCACATAAATTGAAGACATGAATAAATCAGATAAGAATGCGAAATAAGACAAAGATGAACGACACAAAAATCTAGCAGATTGATAAGTCAAGTGAATATTCGCCACAAAGATGTTAATCTTTGATAAGAACCAGAGGCCTAAGCCAAGAATGAAGAGAATCCTCTCTTTAATGAAATAAAATTTAATAGATGACTAAGAGTGTCTACATTAGTTTTTGGTACCTCTATATATAGGCACATAATTTTTTTGGTACCTCTATATATAGGCACATAAATTTGAGAAAACCTGAGAACCCCACAAGAAGGTCCAAGCCCAAAAACATAAAAACATAAACGAATTTATAAAAGAAAGCCAAAAGCCCAAAAAACATAAAAGCATAACTAATTTCTAAAAGGAAGTCCAAAAACATGAACTAATTTTCCTAAAAATTATCCTTCAAATGTCCTCCAAGCCACAATCTTCATATCCTTTGAATTTCCAATTACACGTAGCATCAGGAGCCTTGAATAGATTTTATCTTCCAATCTCTTGCTCTTTGCCTTTGTCATAGGTCCGTTGAATTGTAAAAGGTCCTTTTCAAGTTCTTCTTATATGGAATCTAGGGATAGTCCTCTATCATTCCATTCTTCTTGAAGAGAATTTTTCCTCAAATTCGTCTCACTTGAAGATTCCTTATCAAATATGTTTTATCACAATTATATTGTAAATTACTAATGACTTTTCTTTTTAATGATATTAATGTCAATGATTTCTTTCTAAGGTTTGTAGTTTGCATTGAATCTATATAATATCAACTAAATTCTCTTAGTTCTTGATATATTAATTACATAAATTTCATATTTTAGTGCAATAAGCAACGTGGAAGCGAAAATGGATACTACATTATGTATTGGATGTGGACCATAACTCGTGCCAACATTATTGATTCATGGGTTGATGTAAGAGTTTCTTCAGTTATTGTTGTTTAACTTTGCTTCTTATGATATTCTATACCATAATTAATATATATATTCCATATTTTAGGTTTTTGAGGGTGACAAATCTATATATTATCAACTAAATTCTTTTAGTTCTTGATATATTAATTACATAAATTTCATATATTAGTGCAATAAGCAACGTGGAAGCATTGAGTGTGGATACTACATTATACATTGGATGTGGACCATAGCTCGTGCTAACATTATTGATTCATGGACCAATGTAACAAATTCTATAGTTATTGTTGTTTAACTTTTTTTCTTATGATATACCATACCATAATTAAAATATATTCCATATTTCAAATTTTTTAGGGTGACGAACCATTGGGAATAGATAAGCTTGAAGAAATTCGCAAGGAACGTGCAATATACTTTTTGAGGCGAACAAATTAGTTTTCATAACCATGTTTTATTTCAATGTTTTAGGTTTCGGTTATAGCATAATAATTTGATATGCTTTGGTAAATTGATTGTACCTTAAAATAAAACAATTTGAATTGTATGGAATCTGGTCCTTTTACAAGTTATTAGGTATAGGTCTAAAAACATATTCATGTTTAAAAAAAAAAAAAAGCTAGGCCCTATTACATCAATTTTTGCCTTAACCGATGTAATATTCTTCATCTGATATTACACTAACCAATGTAATTTCTTCATCTCCCTACTTAATTACATTATATATATAAAATTTAAAACCAATAAATATATAATTATAATTAATATATCATAAATTTCCTAAAATATCTCAATAGAATAAAATCTTAAACTTTCTAAAATATTTTGACACATAATAAAAAAACTGTACTTATATTTTACCTATATCATTACTTTTAATATTTTAATATATAATGTAAATTTGTTTCGAAAACAAAATATAGATGAATACTAATTTCCTTTATCATATTTATTTTCCTTTAATAGATCAATTTTAATACGTATTCTTTCATCACTTTCCTATACATACTTTTTTTCTTTAAGCTTAATATATAAATCATTAGTATTTTTTAGGTATAATTACTAATTTGGTACTCCGACTTTTTGATTAAGTTCAATTTGGTACCCATATTTTTGTTTTGTTCAATTTAGTACCCCAATTATCTAAAGAGATTCAATTTGGTCCTCTTCGTTAAGTTGGAGTTAACACCATGTGTGTACAGGACACGTGTCAAACCATGAAATTTTTAATTTTTTTTTAAAAAATTATTTATTTTTTCAAAAAATTTTAAAACTGCCACGTGTCAATTTATCATCGTGCCACGTGGCAGCTTATAATCATGACACATGGCAGTGATAATAGTTGTTTTCAATTTAGTACCCCAATTTAAATTTTTGGTTTAATTTAGTACCCCAATTTTTTAAAATGATCCAATTTCGTCCTTTCCAATTTGAGACCAAATTAGTAACTAAGTTTAATTATAACTTATATATAGATGTTAAAATAATTGTTTTGAATTTATACATCAAATCACTACACCTAAATATTCAAATTATTTTATTTTTTACAAGTGTAAAAAAATTCATGTGTAAAAAATTACAAAGGTTAAAATGTAAAAAATAAAATAATTTAAGTATTTAGGTGAAATGATTTGATGTATATATTAGAAAAAGTTATTGTAACATGTATATATAAGTTATAATTAAGCTTATTTACTAATTTGGTCTCAAATTAAAGATGACGAAATTGGATCATTTTAAAATATTGGGGTACTAAATTGAATCAAAAATTTAAATTGGGGTATTAAATTGAAAACAACTATTATCACTGCTACATGTCATGATTGTAAGCTGTCACGTGTCATGATTGTAAGCTGCCACGTGACACGATGATAAACTGACACGTGACAGTTTTAAATTTTTTTGAAAAAAAAATTAAAAATTAAAAAATATAAAAATTTCATGACTTGATACGTGTCCTATAAGACCCGAGAAAATTAAATAGTTAATTAAATAATTATTTAATAATTGCGGGTAATAGAAGCATTTAAGGCATTTAATGCAAGAAGCTATGACATGGAAAAGTATTAGCTTATGTGGTTGAGAGTACTTTATTTGTGTGAGAGGACTTGGGTTTGAGTCCTATGTATGCATTTTTATGTTATATATTGAATGCTTAACGTGATAATAAATTCCTAAAATTGTAGGAATTATCACAAATATGAATTGGTTGAATTAGTTGTGTTTGACTTGGTAATTGATGGGTTGAGGGTTCAAACCTTGTTTAGTTGAGAATTAATTTATTTTCTACAATTTTCGTTGGAGAGGGGAGCAAAGGCAAGGAATTTGGGATTTTTTTTCCAGAAACCGCCTGGGGGCGGCCTAACTCCTGCCGCTAGGCAGCACATCAGAGGTGTGCCTTGTTCTTGATTCTGCCAGGAACCGTTTGGCGGCGATGAAGATCTGCCAGGTGGCGCGACGCTATTCGCGAGTTTCTTTTGATTTGCTATGTGCGTAGGGGTCATTGGGACTTTGGATTGTGATCTTGTGTTGTGCTATGTGTTAATAGTATGAAATTGTGAGAATTGGGGTCTGTTGGTGTTTTGAGAATACTCTTCATAATTATCATGGTTACAGTTGGGGTGTTGGAAGGGGTAGAATCCAAATTGTATTATTATGGTTCATAGTATGTACGAATTAGAGGATATAATGTCAACGGAAATTGGGTCAGTAAACCATGAGTGAATTATTGCCTAGTATTGAATTTGGAGACTGAATTGAGTCTTGGACGTCTTGAGCATGTCGCGGGTATAGTAACCTAGGTTTTTCTGGGTTCTGGTGTACCACTTGGCGGCACTCAGCTTGTCACCAGGCGATGACGAGGATAGTGGCAAAAAAAATGTTGTGCTGGTTTTGGTTGGTCTAGAGGGAAGAGGTTGGGAGTGAGTTGGAATAGAAGTTAGGACAAGGAAAATGGAAGAGACTCGGGTGCTGAATTTCTTTGTAGTTGAGACAATAGGAGAATTAAAATATTGAGTTTTAATGGAAGTATATGAGGTTGGAATACTGACTATGCATTGGTGGGTTAACTTGTAAGGTATGAGGTGTAAATGTGTAGGATATGATTTATGAAATGTTGAGAACCTAGATGCCTTGAGATAGGAATGTGTAATTGCTAAGAAAATAAGGGAAGGAAATAGAGGTGTACAAAGTGTTAAAGATAGAGGCCATGTAGTAAAGGTGGGGTACACAAGACATTATTATACTAAACAGATAGAGAACTCCCAGGGGTGAAAAATCATCTAATATAATGGAAAATCTGGGAGGGACAAGAATATGAAATAGTGGTTAGAGATATGAGATTCACGATGCTGCATATGCGAATTAAGGTAGGATGAGAGGGAGGTGCAAGTATGCGCAAGATGTAAAACCCGTGAAATTTAATTAATTAAATAAATAATTAATTAATAAATGCGGGTAGGAGAATTAATTATGACATTAATTATGAGTGGAATGATGTGGGAAAGTACTAGCTCAAATGGTTGAGAGTACTTTGGTTTGTGTGAGAAGACTTGGGTTCGAGTTCTATGTATGCCATTTTGTGTATTATTCATTGTTATTTTAATATTGCCTAACCCGGTGGTGTAATAATATGACAATTGAATTATGATTGTTAGCATGAAATCTGAATTGGTTAAGTGGTTTGATATTGATTTGGGGAATTTCATGGTTGTGGGTTCGAGTCTTGGAGAACTCATATTAAACTTTAATTTTGATATTTTTGGGTTTGGTTTGAATTTGAAGAGTTGAGAAACATTCTAGTGGAAGGGCAGAATAGAGGTGGCTGTGAAACTGACCATAAAGGGACAATGAATGGGAGTTAACCACCATTAAGTGGTAATTTCGTTTTAGGTTAATAACCTAGGTTTAGGCACACTTTAAAAGGTAAAAAGCAAAGGTTTGGCAAGCTGAAAATACATCAGTGAGAGAGAGCACGAAATTTTGAAGTGTCAATGAGTTTTGAGGGTGATCTTTGGGGCTGCATTGAGAGAGAAGGCTAAGGAGCCAATTGGTGAAGGGAGAACACTAAGTCGTCAAGCTTTAAAGCGGAGAAAAACCAGGTTAGGGGAGCTTTCTACGTTGATTTTGTTGTATGGTCTGAATTGTGTGAGAATACTATGTAATTTAAGCATGTTCTGTGTCTGTATCATGGTTTTGCTGAATTCTAGAATTTTTCCAGAAACCGCCTAGCGGGCTATACTTAGCCGCCAGGCGGCTCATCCATTTAAACATGTATTGTGGAGTTTCTGGAGCAATGCCTGGCGGTGAATCCCTGTACCGCCAGGTGGCTCGAGGTTCGTGAGCATTCTGGGTTTTTTCTGATGAACTGCCTGGCGGTGATGAATTTCCGCCAAGCGACGCGGGACTGAGTTTTGGTTTTCGTCATTCTGGGAGTTATAACATGATTCTGATCGGAGGGAAATCATGGGTTGGTGAGTTAGGGATGATGTAACGTCGTATTTTATTGAGATTCAGTATATTTAGCATATGATTTTGATGAAACAGTGTGAATATGATTGTAGGGTTATGATTGAGAGTTTTTAGATGAATCAGTATTGATAGCGAATTGGGGTACCGCATTGTGAACTATTAGAGTTAAAGTTAGAGGGTGATGTCATGATTAAGTATTCGAGGGGGAAGGTAATTCTGGGATGCAGAGAGAAGTGATGGAGAATGAAAGAA
>Ga0214543_1006526_pt1 | contig 20708 bp, 16 predicted proteins | sample CNSS2metaG_FD_160094 | JGI IMG/M metagenome (GOLD analysis project Ga0214543, IMG submission 160094) | Root nodule microbial communities from cowpea collected in UCLA plant growth center, Los Angeles, California, USA - CNSS2 | ecosystem: Host-associated > Plants > Roots > Nodule | place: USA...
TGATTGTCAAGTTATATATATGTTGATACTTTAATCTTTAACTATAATCTTTATAGTAAATTACTCAAGTAACCGTCTTATAAACAATTTTTTCTAAATTAGCATGAAAAAAATGTATAGTTTTTTTATTTATATTTTGTTGAATAGCATGACAGAAAATTTGTAATATTAGTCATGCTTTCTTAGACTAATGGATACTTTCTTGGAAATAATTCTTCATATATTGGTGGTGAGCATGATCAAAACATTGATTCTTGATTTTACTATGATTGTCATCTCATGGGTTACTTAAAAAATTATTTAAATATTTGAATAATAAAAAAAATAAATAAATAATTTTTTTAGGTGGGTTGGTGAGCCAACCCACTTAACCCACCAACCCGTGGTGGGTTGAGCCAGGTTACAAAATTTCTGGCTCATCAGAAAGTGAGCCGGGTTGGGTTCACTCATTTTGAACCCGGCTCGTGGTGAGCCAACCCGTGTGAGCCGGGTTGGCTCACTTTGACATGTCTAGCTAGGAATCACAATTCAATTATCATAATATACAAGAACATGTTTTCATAAATTTAAATAACAAAACCATAACATCAAAAGTTAGCATACATAGGACTCAAACCCAAGTCCTCTCGCACAATCAAAGTGCTTTCAACCATATGAGTTAGCACTTTTCCACGTCATACCAACCATAATTTAATGTCATAATTATTACCCCTCCCGTATTTATTAATTAATTAAATTCTACGGGTCTTACAGAAAACATTCAAACAAGGCCTGGAAAAATAGGAAGAAATCAAGAAATGAAGGGTTGGGTAATGCTGAGCCTAAAGTGAAGGTGTGGGTCCTTTTAACACACAACAAAGTGAAAGTGTGGGTACTGATAATCATGAAATCGATCCCACCTATAGCACTAATGAGTTAGATAATGATGTGGATATGGATGATGGGGAGGGTGTGAGGAGATACTTAATATTTATGGGTGAAGATATGTCCAAAGAATTCAAATTTAGATTTGGGATGGAGTTTTGTTCCTTGAAACAGTTCAAGCAAGCTCTTATGGAGCATTTTGTGTTGAATGGCAGAGAAATTAAATTTATCAAGAATGATAATGTCCGAGTGAGGGCCATTTTCAAAAGGAAGTGTGGATTTCTAATATTATGTAGCAAAGTTGAAGGAAGTCAGACTTTTCGAGTGAAGACCTTGTTTGATACACATAATTGTGGCATAATTTTTGTTAATAAAAATGCAAACAAGGAATGAGTTTCTAAAATTGTAGTTGATAAGTTTAGAAATGTTGGGAGAATGACAGCGAATGAAATTATAGATGATGTGAGAAAATCATATAGTGTTGGGATAACACCTTGGAGGGCTTGTAGAGCAAAAGAAATAGGCACGGAAATCCTTGAGGGGGGTGGACAAAAGCAATACACATTATTGTATGATTATGATGTAGGGTTGAGGAGAGTGTCTACTGAAACAACAGTGAAGATTAAAATTAATCAACCTCGGCCCACATTGTAGCCACAATTTAAATCGTTTTATTTGTGTCTGGATGGGTGCAAGAAAGGATTCGTCAATGGTTGTAGACCATTTATAGGTGTAGATGGATGTCATTTGAATGTCCAGCATTTTCCACTGGCATTTGCAATTGTGGAGAATGAGTGCAACGAGACTTGGAGGTGGTTTCTAACTTTATTATTGGAGGACATTGGAGATATTCAAAGCAATCGCTGGGTATTTATTTCAGATCAACAAAAGTTAAATTAAAATCAGTGTAATTAATTTTGGCTAATTAAATATGATATGTTAATGACTACGTCTTCATGTACATTTGACTGCTACTCATGCAAGTATTTGATGAAGTTTTGCATGGAGTTGAGCAACATTTTTGTCTAAGACATTTTTACAGCAATTATAAGGAGAGATTTTGGTGGAGGGATAGTGATTCGGAATCTGATTATGGCAGCTTCTAAAGCCACATACTATAAAGGTTGGGAGGGAAATATGGAAGAACTAAAAAAGGTAAATTAAGAAGCTATTGAATGGTTACTTGAAATTCCACGTAAGTCTTGGTGTAAGCATGCCTGTAGTGCATAATCTAGGCGTGATGTCCTCATGAACAACTTATCAGAGTCATTTAATAGCACGATATTGTTAACTAGGGATAAACCAATTATAACAATGATGGAGTGGATTAGGACTTACTTGATGAGTAGGTTTCCACATCTACGAGAAAAATTAAGTGCATACACTAGTGTTGTGATGCATAAACCAAACAAAAGTATATATAGGGAAATAGAGAAAAGTGGAAATTGCTTTGCTGTTTGGATTAGCGATGGTATGTTTGAAGTCACACAAGGATTCACAATGGAAAAATTCATAGTGGACCTCACAAACCACACTTGCACATGTTACTTTTGGGACTTAGTTGGAATACCATGTAGACATGTCGTGGCTGCAATTAATTTTGAGAAGATCCCATTTGCGCAGAAGACAACGATGAAACCACTCAAGAGTTCGATCGAGTACTCCTCTTCATTATTAAACCCTAAAACAGAAAAAAAAACCTTAATCCTCAAATGAACCAACCTTATATTGATGAACTGATTCTTACCACTTTTATATTGTATGACTGCGTGGTACTGGATTTCAATTTGTATTTCCTGAAATTAGAACACGAAGCTCTCTTGCACACGCTTCCTCTTCGATGCATTCATAAAGCCTTCGTCTGCACCCTCTTTACTAAAAAGCACATCTTAAAAGTAACATTAAATATAATAAAGAAATGAATTAAATAAATAAAGAATAAAATAAATTAATATTAAACGTGTTAGCATCCCAATGTGCACGTGTCACTAGATTACGAACCTAGGTGTAACACTGTTTGTTATGAAGTCACAAAGTTAACATCATTCACAAAATAGGGACTGAAACCATAAGTTTTGAAATCATGAGGACCAAAATGGTTTGAGGTTTCCAAGAGGGACCATTTCCAAAAATTGATAATAGTAGAGGGACGCAAAACATAATTAACCCATTTGTAAAATAGGTTCTGTTGATTTTTTTTTTTTGTAAAATATGGTCAAGTCGTTAGGGTGGAGGACGACATTACAGGTGAAGTCGTCCTCCACCCAGCGGGTTTCTTTTATTTTTCAAAAAAAAAATCATCCTCATACAGGATGATGTTTGTTTCATGTAAAAAGTGAAGTTGTCCTCATATATGACGACTTCACTTTTCAGATTTTTTAACATGTCAGTTTTATATTTTTGTTTCTTAAACTTTGTTCTCCGTAGAGATTATATTTATTATTTTTGTAATTTTTAATTTTTACTAACTTAATTGTTGTATTTTAATTTTTAATCAATGTTAAAATATATTAATGTTTATTTTTATTCCAATAATATTTTTTTTATTTTTACTATTTATTCTTCCAATCAACTCAAATTAAAAAAATAATAAAAATTAATTCATTATGTCATAAATAAAAATAAAAATAAAAAACTAAAAAGTGAAGTCGTCATGTACGAGGACGACTTCACTTTTTACATAACAGAAATCGTCATGTATGAGAACGACATTCTTTTTTGAAAAAAAACAGGAACCGGCTGGGTGGAGAACGACTTCACCTGTAATGTCATCCTCCACCCTAACGACTTAACCTTATTTTGCAAAAAAAAAAAAAATTAAAGGACCCATTTTTACAAATTTTAGTTCAAATGGACCCTGAAATATAAAAGAGCCAAAACTAGGTGAATCAATATACTGGTTTCATAACAAGCAGACATGGGTGTGACTTTTTCCTTTACCATGTTTGAGCAATTTTGAATATTCACACTGAATTTAGCATATTATATCATATGGAAATGTAGCATTTTATATCTTTAGAAGACAGAGTGGGTAGACTTTTACTTAGCATACTACATCATATTGTAATTGTTTTAATTCTTTAGTAATTATATGCTTTTGAGGAATTTCTCTTTCACATGTTTTCGAGACTATATGTTTCCAAGAAACTGGATAAAAGTGTACTTGGTAGATATGAAGAATCATATTTTGTCAATTGATTTTTATTAATTTGATTTAATTTTTTGTTATTGTTACATTTTAGATTTGCATTTTTTATTTTAGTACATTTAATCATTATTTTATCTTTTTTTAATGGGAAGAAGACATTCATATAATTATAGGTATTTATAAAAAATTTAGAGAGTAACATTTGTGATTATTTTTGTAATAAAATTGAGAAAACAATAAAAGTAAATTGTAAGAGATTAATTATATTTTGTTATATGTAAAAATAACAATTTATCATTGTTTTAATATAATAATAGGTGTATAAAATTATATGAAGATTTATATTTGACTTAATTTTATGCATTAAAAATATTATCTTACAATAGTTGATACACAAAGGAGGAAGACTCTCACAATGGTTGATACACAAAGGTGCTTAATTTCTCCAAAATGTTCAATCTTTGTACAAATGTTAGAGGTCCCCTTAAATAGAAGTGCCTAGGAGCATCTTAGCAAAAGAAAATAAGCTAAAAAGGACTACAATGCAAATAACAAAACTTAGAATCTAGAAAGTAGGTCAACAAAGGAGCACATGGACACATTCTAGAAGCCTTCTTGGCCAAGGCAAGGTGGATGCTCCTTCTAGATGTTTCTAGACTTCTTGGTGGCCAAGGCATGTGGTCATCCTTTCTAGATGTTTCTAGAAAGCTTTGCTCCTTCTCTTTCCTCCACATGTGCTCTCCAAAAGCCATCTAAATACGCCACTTGTCCTTCCTTGTCCCACCTCTTAATGAACCTACAAAACAAGTTAATTTTGAATTAGCATGTTTGTAACATCCCGTTAGGATATTACGAATTTAATAAAATAAAATAAAGTAATTAATTACATTACATTTAATAAAGTAATTAATTACATTACATTTAAAACTTTATTAATTTACTAATAAGTCCATAAATATAAAACTGCAAGTATAATCAAAATATTCCATGAGCCTTTACAATCCATTTCAAATAAAATAAAGGAAACATAAAGAAAAAAGATCCCATGATCATCCCCTCTCTGCAGCTAAGCCTCACCAGCTCCACCTGCATCATCACCTGCTCACGTGTATCGCGTACACGATCATCGCCAAATACAAGCAGATAGGGTGAGTTAACAGATGAAACACATAAAAATATACCAAACACACATATACATGTATAATCGATAAAAATAATATATCAATAACACAAACTCTTCCCTTATACCGCATGGCCACAACCATATATAATATCCTTTCATTTCCCACAGAACTTACTCCATTTCCATCACATGGCCACTACCATGTACACCGATGCACTTCATGGAAGACTCATTACCTTCCCTCCACATGGCCACCACCACGTATATTAAAGTACATCAGGGAAACTCGTCCCAGTTCTTCCACATGGCCACAACCATGTTAGCAGTGTTCTACATCTTCTATTAAGTATCTCAAGGCGCCTTGCTGCCACACCTATCAGCCACAACCGATAGAGCACGTGCTAAAAACATGCTACGAATCACACACCGTAACGCCAGGTGGAGTTCCCAAATACGAACATAGTCCGTAACGTCCCAAGACAACCAAACTCATCAGTGAATCACTGAGGAGGGCAATCCATCCAGACCCATCCGTACTGGCCACAACCAGCACACTCGCCAACCCGAGCCACAACTCAAAGGTTCCTCGTGTTCATCCGCTATCCCGAGCCACAACTCAAGGGAAGTCATTCCGGGCCACAACCCATAGAATCCCACGTGCTTAACCCCTATCCTGAGCCACAACTCAAGGATACGTTCCGAGCCACAACCCATGGAACACTAGCAAGCTCGCCATCGAGATATCTTAGAAGCCTCATAGATCACGCATCACCATTCAAACTTCAATCAATCCAATACTGCAAAATTTATTGCTTTTAAACCTATCATCCATCCATCCCTGGACTTAAACTTCCATCTCTCGCCTAAGCATTCCAATTCATCTCGCTTAGGCTAGGTTACCTCGCCTGAGCAAGCATCATACATAAAACCAACCACGAACCCTCGCTCAGGCGAGTTACACTTGCCTGAGTGACCTCACGTTTTGCCCAAGACTCTCATCTCTCGCTTGGGCTGCGAGTGAAACCACCATCAGAATGTTCTTCGAACTCTCGCCTGAATGAGACACACTTTCGCCTAAACAACAAACCCCGCCTGCGCGAGATGCGCAACCAACACACTCGAGACACACACGGATTCTCGCTTGGGCGAGTCACACTCGCCTAAGCGAGATGGCCTATCGCCCAAGACCAAATCACCTCGCCTGAGCGAACTGCTCGAGCAGAGAGAGATTTATGAGTCCCTGCGTATTTCGCCTAGGCGAGCCTGGCTCGCCTGAGCGAGACATGCAGACCCTGTCACTGTTTCACGCACACAACAACAACAATCACACCCAAAATATACTCCAATTTCATACCATTTCATTCAACACAATCTCATTAGTCATAGGCGCATAATTGGACACTAAAATAGACCCCTAGCAACCCAACTTTGCACAATTACAGAATAGGTAGTGCATACCCCGTTATTTTCATGCTTTTAGGCCATAATTCAATAATACAGTACCCAAAACCCATAACCCCTAATCCCCTCATGTGTAGCATGAAATTCAGACATGGTTTCATCAAAGATCATGCAAGACAATATGACAACACAGAAATTCGGCTCAGCTCCCCTAACCTGGAATTTCCCCTTGCAAAAGTAGAAGGTTACAGCCCTTCTTCTTGCCCAACACGAAACTCCCTTAGTGCTTCCACAATTTGCCCTAGGAAATCTCTCAATCCTTTCCAATTAGCTCCTCACACTATTGATTCAAAACTAGAACTGCAGAAACCCTCTTTTCACAAAATTCTGACCTTTTATAGGTGCCTTAATAGTGGTGTTAAGTGCAAAAACGAAAAATAGCCTTAATGGTATTTTAATTGCTATTCAAGGCCCATCATTTAGTTATTTTTCAGCCCCTTGGCTACCCCCTTTCTGCTAGGGTTGTCTCTACCCTTTCATATTCAGGCCATACTAACTTTTTAGCAAAAAGAAAGCAATTTTGAGTTCGCCAAGGTTTGAACCCTCACCCAAGCCAAAGCCAAATCAATACTAAAACATTAGGCCAACTCATGTTTCTCGCTAACTCACACAATTCGAGTATTATGTCATACAAACATGCCCCAACATATTATTAAAACAATAATAACTAAATAACACACAATTGGCATACTTAGGACTCAAACCCAAGTCCTCTCACAAAATCAAGTACTCTCAACCACTTGAGCTAGTACTTTTCCACGTCATACACAACAAAATTTAATGTCATAAATGCACTACCTACCCGCATTTATTAATTAATTATTTATTTAATTAATTAAATTCTGCGGATCTTACAATGTTGGCTTTAGGTTAAGCTAATTCTTTGAGTCAACAAATCAACCCAAAGTCAAGGTCAACAAGTCAACTTAAAAATAGTCAACCAAGCCAACTTAATGGAATTTTAAACTAAAGAAAATAAAAGCAAAGGAAGGAATCAAGGAACTCCCATTCTTCTAAGCATGTGCCATGGGCCATCATCCTTGGTAGGATCAATCCTTTATCATTCTCCCCTTGTTGGAGAGAATTTGACCTCAAATTCTTGAAGTCTTTGTTGATGGAGCTTGACTTGAGTTGATGAGAACTTTCTTCATCTTTAATGATTTCATCCCTAGTCTTGGAGATGCCCAATTTCTTTTTAATATCACTCTCCCTTTCTTGCTTGTGTTTTTTGTTCATCTCTCTTTGTTTGGGAAGAGAATGAAGATTGGTGTTGACATCTTGCTTTGAAAAACTCTTTTTGTAGGCAAGTAACTCCTTAGTGAAAGCTTGCCCCTTTTCTTTTTCTTTTTCATCTTTTATTTTATTTTTGTCGTCATTTTCTTGTAGAGGTGGGAGAGGTAGGATTGTGAACTTTTTTCCTAGGGAGGAGAAAACATAGGTGTTTGCATGGCCATCACAAACAACTTTTCTATCAAATTGCCATGGTCTACCTAGCAAACTATGGTTGGCTTCCATAGGCACAATGTCACATAATACCTCATCCTTAAAATTGCCAATTGAAAAATTAATGAGGACTTGTTTAGTTACTTTTGTTTCTTCTTCCTTAAGCCATGATAGCTTGTAGGGTTTGGCATGAGGAATGGTTTTCAAGCCAAACTTGTCCACCACCATTGGGCTAGCCATATTTACACAACTTCCACTATCTATGACGAAGGGACATATCTTGTCATTGATAAGGCACCCCCATGGAAAAGGTTTTGTCTTTGAGAAGGATCAAGTTCTTTGGGAACTTGCCCTAGTTGGCGCCTTACCATTAACAATCCACTTTCAAGGGGTTTAGTCCTTTTAATTGAAGAAGAAGAAGAAGTGTGGGAAGAAGTACTTTTAGGGAAAGGGGAAGAAAAATGTTTACTCTCATCATCACTCTTCTTTAAGATCATTTTCCTCTTGATTGGGCAATTTCAAGCAATGTGTTTATACCCCAAACATTTAAAACATTTAATGGAACTTGATCTTTGACAAGTGGAATAATGAGTGTGACCACTTGGTGACTTATTTTTACTTGATGGTGCTTAGTGAGACTTAGAAGGAGATTTATCATGTTTCTCTTTAGTTTTTCCCTTCCATGAGTGACTATAGTAGTGGTTGGGTGAGTAACGTTTCCTTGCCCTTTTCTTTCTTTTCAATTGAGTTTCAATCCTAAGGGCAAGTGTGAAAACATGTTGAAGAGTGGAGTACTCATACAACTCTACTTGGTCTTGTATGTCTCTCCTAAGACCATTCACAAACCTTTTCATTTTTTCTTTGTTAGTTTCTTTTATTCCAACCCTAAACATTTGAGACTCTAATTCTTTAAAGTATTCACTCACACACATAGGACCTTGGTGAAGCCTTTGGAGCTTCAAAAGCAGTTCCTTCCTATAGGAGGGAGGAACAAATCTAGTGCGCATAAGAGTTTTAATGTCCATCAAAGAAGTCGCGAGTGGACCTTGGTCATAATTTTTACAAACTTTATGCCACTAAGTTTTGGCATACTCCAAAAATCCTAACACTACTAGAACAACTTGTGCTTGATCTTTTACATGATTTTCATTGAAAATTTGTTCCACTTGAGCTTCCCAATCAAGGTAGATTTTGGGATCACATCCACCATAGAACTTAGGAATCTTTGGAGTTTCCTTCTTTTGTGATGGTTGGCGCCGAGAATGCTCTCTTTTCCTAACCTCTCTTTGGAATGGTTGCAATTGCTGTTGAATTTGTTGTTGCATTTGTTGCATGTAAACTTGAAGGGTTCTTTCTTGTTGTTCTCTATCTTCTTGTCTCTTAAGCTCTATTTCTTGTAAGATTTTAGCAATGTCTACCAATGCACCTTGATTGGCCATGGGAGTCACCATCTCACTTTCCTACAATAAAACTCAAAATCCGAGAAAAAGGAGGTGTTAGTGACAATTGGTAACCAAACTTGAGACCAAGTATGGTTCAAAGAAATTCACCCAAGTGTTTAGATCACTCTCCCCCAAACAACAAAGCAAGGCTACACTCAAATCCACCAAAAGGAGTGAAATACTTTTAAAGTTTTTGAAACCTTCTCAAACACAAACTCAAGTGGATCGGCCACCAAACTTAAAAGAGAACAAAGGAAGAAAACCACTAAGACAAAACAAAGATTACTTAAGGACAAGCAAGAAAAGCACAAAGCCAAGGAAGTTAAACTCTAATAAAAGGAAATTATGTGACAACTTTTACCAAAACAAACAAGAAAAGCACATTTAAAGACTTTATGGAAAGTACTTGAACATGCCACACCAAGTCTTAAATCATGCATATACTAAGAAAGATAATAGCCAAGTTAAGAATGGAACTAATTAGCCAATATCACCCACAATTTTAATATGAAAACTAGTAGCATAACACCTAATCAAAATTGCACTTTTGGTTCACCAAAGAGTAAGTTTGCCCTTGGCAAATGAGTAAAAAGGTGTTAAGATTTTTATTCTTTCACAAGTTTCATAAGATAGAAAGACAATGTTTTTGGGTAGCTTGGACACTTAGTTCCTTAAATTTTATGCCAAAATCAATTTCAAGGAGCATACATCAAGCAAGACATCAAGTGAATGCCATATTCAAATACTTGGAATAACAAGAACAAGAAAACTTCAAGCTAACATATGACATATAACTCAAGCAAAAGTTGGGCACATTTAAAGACTCAACATGGCATACACAAAGACACACACACATGTAGCTATCATGCATTTAAACTCATGGAATTTAAGCTCAATGACTAAGCATCCAAAGTCACGTTATCCAACCACATTTAGAAGCAAAAGAGTCATAAAACTGAAGCCAAAATTGCCACAACATAACCTTAAAACGTTGTTTTTCGTATTCTCGACAACTCTGACATTTGCTCACTCATTTGATCATAACTCTTTCCACAGAACTCAAAATGCGCTCATTATGTTTTTGTTGGAAACTAGACTCACAGGGCTTTCTTTTGATATAAAGAATGTTACTTTTGGACCACTGAGCTAGCTGCAGTATTTTTTTCAAAAATGAACACGTTGCTATCAGCACTATTTTTATGTGGACCCTTCAAAGATAGCTACACAAGACAATGTTAGAACATGAAAACACCATATTCAAGGACAACCAAAGCTCTAGATACTAAATGATGTAGGATTATCTTGTTCCTTTTAGAAGATTAATGAATGTGGTGATGATTGATTAAGAAAACCAAGAAAATCCCCATTGGACATTAAGATAGCAAGCTATCTAGATGTGAAGGTTCCTTTCCAAGGTTCTAGAGAATAGAAGAATCGATTGATTCAAAACAAATAAGAGTGGAGAACACATAAAAAAAAAGTAAAACCCAAGTCACACACACAAAGGAAGAAAAAGTTAATTTAGATGTGGTCATCCTTTCTAGATGATCCTAGCAAGCTTTGCTCCTTCTTTTTCCTCCACATGTGCTCTCCAAAAGCCATCTAAATGCTCCACTTGTCCTTCCTTGTCCCACCTCTTAATGAACCTACAAAACAAGTTAATTTTGAATTAGCATGTTGGTTTTAGTTAAGCTAATTCTTTGAGTCAACAAGTCAACCCAAAGTCAAGGTCAACAAGTCAACTTAAAAATAGTCAACCAAGCCAACTTAATGGAATTTTAAACTAAAGAAAATAAAAGCAAAGGAAGGAATCAAGGAACTCTCATTCTTCTAAGCATGTGCCATGGGCCATCATCCTTGGTAGGGATCAATCCTTTATCATTGATTTAGATGTTTCACTTTGCCATTGTGTTTCATTCCTATGATTGCTTGGTACCAACATGAAGCTTTTAAAATAATGACAACAAAAGTATGTGGTCTCACGATGCAAGTAAGTTGCACAAATTTATCCTTCTACTCTAGCTTTGTTTTTTACAAAACGTTTTGATTCCCCCATAAATCTATATGAAGAAAAAGAATACATTAGGGAAGGACAAGAACAAGATATATAAAATATAGTAATCATATCACCTTTCAAATGGATACATACACCTATATTGCACTGGTCTGCCAAGCCATGCTTCATATGGAAGATGAATAGGGAGATGCTTCATTGAATGCAAGAATCCTTTGAGGAAATATTCTTTCCAATTTGCACATAATAAGTGGACTATTTTCCTCCAATCTTCTTATTGAATCCTCCTTTAATATTGTTGAGCACAAGTCTTTGAAGAAGTAAGAGGATTTAACACATGCATTAGCAATGAGCTAAATGCAATAGGAAGTAATGTCTTCATGAATACATGACAATCATGACTTTTCATACCGTGAATACTACCTTTTTTAGTATCTGCACATCTTGCCAAGTTAGAAGAATAACCATCTGGCATTCTAAGCTCTTTGATCCAACGACAAACTATTTTACTTTCATCTTTTGTTAAGCTGTAATTTGCTTTTGGCTTTAGAAACTTCCCGTTAGCTTGTGACTTTAACTCCAACTCTCTCCGCCGACAATACGAAGCTATATCTCTTCTGGTCTTGTCATTATCTTTTGTTTTGCCACTAACATTCATCACCGTGTTAAAGATGTTGTCAAAAAAAAATTCTATATGCATCACATCACGATTATGTCTTAGCAAGTTATCTTTCCAATATGGAAGATCCCAAAAGATGCTTCTTTTAGTCCAATTATGCCACTCTCCATACTTATTCATCCTTGTCACACCACTTTAAGTCACTATTGGAAAATCTTGGACTCGTCGCCATACTTGTGATGAGGTCAACCTCAAAGGTCGCTTATCCTTTTCAACTTTCCCTTTGCGAAATTCCTTATTATTTCTCCTAAATGGATGTTTTGTGGGCAAGAACTGACGATGACAATCAAACCAACAACTTTCCCTTTTCAACTTTTCCATACATTGTGGATAAGATAATCTATCGTGTGTGCTCCAACCGGATAACATCCCATATGCAGGGAAGTCATTAATAGTCCACATCAAAGTTGCCCTCATTAGAAAATTTTGCCTCCTTGAAACATCGTTCGTCCAAATACCAGTCCACAACTTATTCAAATCATCAATCAAAGGCTCTAGATAAACATCTATAGATGCCTTTGGATTAGATGGACCTGGTATAAGACACGTTAAAATCATATAAGGCTTAGTCATACACATCTCAGGTGGAAGATTATATGGAGTAACAATCACAGGCCAACAAGAATAGGGGATGACGATGCCTGAATGTACGAATTAAATCCATTTGTACATAGACCAAGTCAAACGTTACGAGGATCACTAGCGAAAGATGGATGATTTCGATCAAAGTGCTTTCAGGCTTCCTCATCAGATGGATGACATAGCATGCCTTGTGTTTTGTTCTCATCATGTTATGTCACATGTTGTCCTGTTTGCATTGAAGCAAACATTCTTTGTAGTCTTGGAATTATAGGCAAGTAAAACATGAACTTCAATGGAATTGTTTCGTTTTTTTTTTTTGCCTTTGTCCTAGATGTATCGTGCGATATCGTGGTTGCCCATAAAATTTGCATTGGAGCAAGGATGCATCATTTTTTCCATTACCATTGTCGTAAAAAAGCATACAATCATTCACACAACAATCAATCTTCTTAGACCCCAATCCCAAAGTTGAAACTAATCTCTTTGCTTCATAATAATTGTTGGGCAAAGGATTATTTGGTGGTGTTAGATCTAAAATTAGTTTTGCCATCTGGTCCAATGCTTGGCTGAGAATGTTCTAGTTGGATTTGAAGGCCAAATGTCTAATACATACTAACAATTTTGACTCTTTTACCCCTTCAAATACAGGTTCATTTGACTCTGCCAATAAATTGTAAAACCTTTGAGTGATTTCATTTGGAGACTCTTCTAAACGACTATCGTCTGCTTGTTCAAATGAAGCATGTTGGCCAAGAGCATTATTCAACATCTCTTGCATATACATTGCTTGATTCATCTTAGAGGTACGTAGGAAGTAGGAAGATTCTTTAATGTTCATCCAAATAAACATAGGACATTTTTTCACCGTGAAATGTCCAAATCCAGTAATCTGGCATGAATCCTTTTTTGTATAGATGAACTTTAACCTCCTCGTCTTTCAAAATATGAGTACATTCGCACTTGATGCACGGACATCTAATCCCTCCCTCAAGAGCATAATATTTATATTGACGAACTGTTTGGATAAATTGTTCAACTCCTATCACAAAAAGTTTCCTTCAAGCCTCTCCTACCACTGTAACAACAGTCATACACTCAACGACGGTGGCTCGAAACTTCACCCATGTTCTGTGACAAGGCAAAGAAGGACAGTGTTACATTTGTGATAGTGAAAGAACATGGAAATTAAGCAATAAACCTATTATTACTTAAGTCCTACATGGAGGACAATGTAAAATAGAGAGATGCTCCTAAAAGCATCATATTGGAGGGATATATCTCACTTATTGGGTAAGATTTCGGAAGAGCGATCAAAGTCATCATTGTCCTATTTTGGATAAGTCTTGTTTGTATCCTTTATATACCACTTGTGATGTCTCTACCTACTTTAGGGAGCATTTCTAGGTTTGGAAACTTGATATTTTGCTTCTTACATACTTTTCAGTTGTTAGTTTTAATTATAGACTTTTTTTACACTTTTAAACTTGTAGGAAGTAGTCTACATAGACTATGGTTGCTTGTTTAAGGTTAGCCTATTACTATCCTCTAATTAGTTGTTAAGATGTGTACTTTCTAGGTTGTCAAATGCAGATTTAATTTTTGTTATTGTTACTAACTTTGAGTTGTGTTTGTATCCTTTATATACCACTTATATTGTCTCTACCTAGTTCCTTAGCATGTCCAAATTCTAGCTTAGTTCAATTTTTAACTTTATTTTGGATGAGTCTTGCTTGAAGTTTATGTCTTAGTTAGTCAAATTGTGAGTTTTAAGTAGATTTAAAAACTTGAGTTGATCCATAGCTTTATTCTGGCACTTAAAACTTAATTGAACAATTTGTTTACACTTTTTTTACATACATTTCGTGCACATATACATTTCTAGATTTGTACAGTAGTTCTAGATTGGTGTGTTAGCTTTAGATGGTGAAATTAGGTTGTAAGGTTCAATTTTAAGAAATCAATACATTTTGACAGTGTTAGTGTATTTTAGAACTTGTCAAGCTAGTTACCTCCAAATTTTATTGTCATGTTTAGTGCAGTTTGTAGTTTTAGCCTAATTTAGGGAACATTTCTAGGTTTGGAAACTTGTTATTTTGCCTCCTACATACTTTTGAGTTGTTAGTATTAATCATAGACTTTTTTGACACTTTTAAACTTATAGGAAGTAGTCTACACAAATTATGGTTGCTTGTTTAAGGTTAGCTGATTACTCACCTCTAATTAGTTGTTTAGATGTGTACTTTCTTGGTTGTTAAATGCGGATTTAATTTCTGTTACTGTTCCTAACTTTGAGTTGTGTTTGTATCCTTTATATACCACTTATATTCTCTATACCTAGTTCCTTAGAATGTCCAAATTCTAGCTTAGTTCAATTTTTAACTTTTAGCCTATTTTGGATGAGTCTAGCTTGAAGTGTATGTCTTAGTTAGTCAAATTTTGAGTTTTATACAGATTTAAAAACTTGAGTTGATCCATATCTTTATTTTGGCACTTAAAAGTTAATTGCACAATTTATTTACACTTTGTTACATACATTTCATGCATGTGGCAGGAGAAATAAGGGAATGTAAAAATAAGAAGGTGATTGAATCCTACTTTGGACGTAAGGTGACAGTGTATACAGAGAAATTCAAAGAAGGGGATATTGAAGGAAAGGCCATGGAGTGTTGTTTGCCTTAATTTCATAAAAAGGTGAGGCCCCATTGTTCACTTGAAGTTCACTAGAGTAGAGAGAATGGTACTAATGACAGGTTTTGGATCCAGAGTGGCGAGGCCCACATGCATCCATAAAGGGAAATGGTTTAAATCCTAGTTGAGTTTCTACATAGGTCACACTTATAGAGTTTATCATTACTGTATGTTGTTGGGTTGAGTGCAAGGTGAAATGAATTAATTATGCAGAATGGTTGAAGGGAAAAGTGAAAGAAGGTGGTATGTGACAATGGATTTCTAAATTTTGCATGTACGCAAAATTCATTGAATAAGCAATGAAGTGGTTGTAGGGGGAGGTTGATCTATTGAATATGGATTGGAGCAATTATAGCTTAAGAAATTGGACATGCTTTATTTATATATCTTGTGGGAGAAGAACATAGATTATGGATGAGGTCATGCTCCCACAACAATCAAATTTACTCCAAAGTGAATATTATAACAAGATCTGTTGTTTTAGGTTGGTTAAGTGAAATATAGCCTAGTGGGTTCCTTAGTCATGTTTCTTTAGGTAGATTTGTTAGCATGAATAGCATTAACTTAAGTTTTACGATTCTAGTGCAGCCAAAAGATGCAAAGTTAGTAGTGAAATATTGATTGAAAGAAATCATTGCATGCAAATTAGCCAAAGACTCATAAAATTATGTCGAGTTGACTTTTTCAATTAGAGTTTACCAAAGAGGATAACTTCAAACACATAAACAAATTTAATCTTAATATTCCTTTATCTACTTGGTAGCTTGTGCTTAACTTTGATATAAAAAACCCTAACAGAAAAATGAAGTTCAGTGAAGTTCCATCAGATATTGTGGGGCTGCCTCAGCTACATATCACTTGAGTCACAATTCCCTTCAATCAATTCCAGTGGTAACAATTTTTCTATGACTCAAAAATAGGGATTAAGCTTATGTAACTATTTGATTATGTGTGCCTATTAAATTCAAATCTTATACATAATATACTCACACTAAAAAGTTCATAAAATTGTTTTTTTTTTCTATCATAAACTTATGATTGAAGAAAACTGTCATATTTCTATCTTTATTTTAAATTCGTGACCATGCTTTCTTAGTCATGTACATGTGAGCACATATAGCTTAATAAATAAATAATTGAAAAGGTAAAAAACTTACTTGGCTAAAACTTTGCAAAAATTGATGTAAAGTAGGCTTTCACAACTACTTATGCATCTTTCTCTTAGATTACCTATTCATGAAAAGTTGAAGGTTTATAATCATCCATGGCAGATTGGCAGATTAAGAAACTCACAACAAAGTAAACAAAAGCAGTGAAATAGTAATTCTAAAGAACTTGTAAAAGATTAAGAAGAAAGCAAGTAAGAAATCAAAAGTAATCACACGTATTATATAGTATAGTGTTGGCTTGGTGAGTTAAGTGCAAGAAAATATTTATAGTGTATATGTGTTAAGTGCAAGAAAATAGTTATAGTTTTCTCAAAGGAGATAGGCCATGGCTCTATTATATTACTGTATATGTGTGTGTATAAGTAAAATTTCAAGTTAGAAATGTGAACCATGTTCAACGTTCTGATAAATTTGGTGAAAGACTGCCACACCACAACTTAAAGTTAGTTATACCACCGATCAAACTTGCCAATCAACCGTGAATGATATTTAGAACACAATTTTTATGGACTCTCTTGTGTATTTTAATTATAGTGGTGGAATAAAAAACCAACAGCACCAAAAGCCCCTGCAGCAAAAACTTGTCACACACCAAACACTACAACACCATCACCAAAAACATACACCAAACACAGAGTGGAAACCCAACCAATTCACAATGAATTCAAAATCATACCCAATTATTTATTTCCATAAGTTGAACCCGTAAATCCCCATCCAATTAACAATGATATAGGCGGCTTACCTCAACAATTGCTGAAACAGTACCACGACAGGGACCCGCAACGACCAGAGCACCAACAACTTCAAAATCTCCCTCGATAGCAAGCCACCCTCAACCAACGAAGACTCCACTCACGAAAGCACAAGAGGAATTGCAAAAATGATTTCGCAATTGCAAAAACGAATTGCGACAGAGGAAAAGAGAAGAGCAGAAAAAACCCTTACCAAGATTCCCTTCAAGGCCGCAAGAGAAGATGCTGGACGGTAGCAACCGAGGACACTACGGTGGGTGTTGGACAAAAATGGTGGACAGCGACAGCGCCCTATAGAGGAGGAGAATTTTAGAGTTGTAGTATGGTTCTGTTTTTTGTGAGAATGAAAAGAAAAGGGGGAAACTAAAAATGATATTGGACATTATTGAGCCATTACCGACGGATCATATCCTTCGGTAAATGAGAAAGTAACTTATCAATGGAATTACAGACGTACATACAGTTTTTGCTTCAGTTGATGACCTTACCGACGGATATGTAATTCGTCGATAAGCCCATAAAAAATTCAACTATTTTTTTGTTTGCCTTTATCGACGCTCCTTGCCGTCTATTTTATCCGTCGGTAAACCAAGTTTTTCGTCGAAAAATTATCTATCGGTAAACATTGTTTTTCTTGTAGTGTACTAATGTTGCTATAGTTTAGTAATATTAATTTGATTGCGTCAACGACAGCGTTATCACCTGCCTTTTTTGGTCCTTTTTTTTCCCGTACTTAGTAGAGAGCAGCCTCTTAGCTTTATAGAAGGCTTTAGCTCATCCTTGCTTTAGGTTTAAGTGAATTGGGCCTTCCAGATAGTACGTAGGTCGGCTCCAAGTCGGGCACAGTACGTCTTTGCAATGAGGTTGGCTCCAGTCCAAACCCAATACGTCCATACACCTTGGTCTGCCTAGAGTCTGGCCCAATACGCACATACACATAGGTCGTTTTGAGGTCGGCCCACCGCATGTATACACATACTCTACAAGAAAATGTTTCATTAGTAACCAATTTTAGTTACCAAAAGTTGTTAGTCACTATAGTGACTAATTTAGATATCATTTTAAAAAATAAAAAATTATTGGTTACTAAAATTGTCACCATTATAAATAAAAAATGATAATTGGTCATTAAATTGGTCATTAATTAATTAGAGACCAATTTAGAGACTAAGTCATTTTGGTAGCCAAAACCTAGGTAGCTAATTTTTAGTGACCTCCTTTGATAGCCAAAACCATGGTAGCTAATTTTAAAGACCAATTTAGTGACCAATTATAATTTTTTATTCATAATAGTCACTATTTTAGTAACCAATAATTTTTTACTTTGTAAATTGGTATGTAAATTGGTCACTATAATGACTAACAATATTTAGTCACTAAAATTGGTTACTAATGATACATTTTCTTGTAGTGATAGGTCAGGTTAAGGTCGGCCCACCGCGTGCATACACATAGGTCGTCCTTAGGTCGGCACACCGCCTGTATACACATAGGTCATTTTAAGGTCGGCTCACCGCATGCACACATAGGTCGTCCTTAGGTCGGCACACTGCGTGCATACACATAGGTCATTTTAAGGTTGGCTTGAGGTTGGCCCACCGCACACATAGGTCTACTAAAGTATGTAGAGAACTAAATCATTTTAGTGTCGAGCCAACTAAAGTTGCTGCAAACATTTTATAACGGATTTCATCGCTTCCTCCCACGATCAACATTTGGGCTCGGAAGGCCTTTACATGAACTTTAGGGTTTGAATCCCCTAAGAAGGAGGAGACCTTCGGAGGCCCAAAGCTCTAGGGTAGGGCTTCTTCCTTGATCTGAGGCAAGAATGGGTGGCTTTCATCACAACCTCTATGAAGTGCTAGGAACTCACCCCTTCCCACATAATGATCACGCATCCATTGCCTCATCTCCTCATTAGTCTTCTATAGTTGTTCCTTTTGGCGAAGAGGCTCGACCAGACAATGACGAGACTCCTCCACTTCTTTCCTTCATCGCTCATGGTCCTGCTCGACTTGCTACCGTTGTTCATCGCTCTCGATCTCAGCCTGGGCTCTTTCCTTCTCTACTTCACGTCTCATCTAGTCTCGTTCCTCCGCGACCTCCTCTTCTTCCTATTAGGTAAACTTAAATGTGTGTAGTTGGAAGTTGTTGTATTAATTGTCTAGGAGATTGCAAAAGGTTGAGAGTGGGTCTAGCTATGATTAAGCATGCAATAGAGTTCATTAATTGTGAGTTAGGTAGTAGTTATATTTAATGAATGTAGTTGAAGGGTCATGTCCAAAGGCCTATAAAAAGACCATGTAGTGCTTCATTTCAACATACAACAAATCTGAATACAAATAGTGTTTATCCAGAGAGACTTGTTTGTCAACAAATTGGCATCAAAGCTTGAGAGCCTGAGTGTTTGAGTGAGTTTGAGAGTTTGATCGAGATGGCTAGCTTAGCTAACAGCATGCCCCTACCGAAGTTATGAAAAGGCGTCAGCTATGATAACTGGAGCCTGTAGATAAAGGCTTTCCTTGGTTCCCAAGAAGTATGGGAGGTGGTCAAAAATGGGCAACAAGAACCAGAGGATATTGGAGAAATGACGATAGCCCAGCTTGCTACGTTAAAAGCAACACGAGCAAAGGACAAAACGGCTTTGTACGTGTTGTACCCAGCTGTTGATGAGTCCGGATTTGAGAAGATAGCAAATGCTATGTCTTCAAAAGAAGCGTGGGATATTCTGGAGAAGGCATACAAAGGGGATAATTGTGTGAAGCAAGTTCGGCTTCAAACTCTCAGAGGCGAGCTTGAAAGGATGAGGATGAAGGAAGATGAAGGGGTTGCCGAGTACGTCTCCCGAGTTGAGATAGTAGCGAATCAACTCGGTAGAAATGGAGAGACGTTGCCCGCTTGCCGAGTGGTGGAGAAAATGTTGAGGTCGTTAACCGACGACTTCGAGAATATAGTTTGCGTAATAGAGGAATCCAAGGACTTGATAGCGCTCTTAGTGGAAGTGATGAAGGATTGATCCCAACCAATTATGGAGGCATATGCTTAAGAAGACTAAGCATGTTTAGAAAGGAAGTTCATTAATCATTCATCCCTTTCAATTGTGTTTGTTATTTTTGATTCCCTAAGTTGACTTAGTTGAATCAACTTTAGTTAACTTGTTGACCTTTGACTAGGTTTGACTTGTTGACTATAGTTGACTTGACTTAAGCCAACATGCTAATCTATGTTTATTTGCTTTGTAGGTTAATTAGGAGTAAGAAAGCAATGCTAGGTGGCGCATGGTGATTGGGGAGCATAAATGATGTGGATGAGAGAGTAAAGCAAATGCATAAAGCATAAA
>Ga0214543_1006530_pt1 | contig 20687 bp, 9 predicted proteins | sample CNSS2metaG_FD_160094 | JGI IMG/M metagenome (GOLD analysis project Ga0214543, IMG submission 160094) | Root nodule microbial communities from cowpea collected in UCLA plant growth center, Los Angeles, California, USA - CNSS2 | ecosystem: Host-associated > Plants > Roots > Nodule | place: USA...
TACTACTAAAAAAACTCATTTTTCATGCCAATTTTGCTTTGATTTTTTTTTTCAGAAATACTTACAAATTTGGTTATGAAATTCACAATAAATTTTGTAAGAAATATTAACGAATTTCACAATTTTGTAGGAAATAATTATCCACAAAAGAATTACCTGTCACAAATTATAACAGAAAAAAGTATTTTTTTGTAAATTTTGTAACAAATTTGCAAGAAAAATCTCATTTAATATAATAATTTTTAATAGTGATATATATATATATATATATATATATATATTTTTTTTTTTTTGAAAATTTGAAAATTTGAAAATAATTTTTTTTTTCATTCAAGATAAAATATAATTTTAGTCTCTTCATAATTTTATAATCCGAAAATTTTAGTTTTTTAATTTGAATTATTGACATCTAATTTTCTGTTCTACAAAAGCAGCGACTTTGGTCAGAAATAGTGTAAATAAAAAGTGATACAAGATATTTGGGTTCACTGGCACATGAAACATTTTAAATAGTATTTTCTTACTATTCTATTTGATTTGTTACAAAAAGAAAAGCATAAGGAAATGTAATTGCGAAAAAGCTAATATCAAAATAATCTTAAAACAAATAAATAGGACAATAATTAAAGGCTCTCATATATGAATGTAAACAAAATATGTATCCATAGATAAAATTTGCAATAAGTAAAAATTCAATATTGGAAATAGATATCACGTGTGATAGATAAAATTTACAATAAGTAAAAATTCAATATTGGAAATAGATATCACGTGTGATGAGTAGAACATTTTTTATATCTACGATTAATAGGTCATGTATGGATATAATTGTAATCGTACATGTTATATTTTAATTTAAATTAAAGAAAATTAAAAAAATATAATTAAAATATTTACATATCTGAATAAATTATTTTTTATTGATTAATTTTAAAAAATCTTATTTTTTTAATAAACTATCATTCGATATTGTTTAAATAAGTTATTTTAATTTTATTTTAAGTTATTTTAATTTTATTTAAAATATACGAATATTATATATTATATTTTACTTAAATTATATTAAAATATGTTATTAAATATTTTATTTTTTATAAATATCCATAAATATATGTAAATATTTAAATATTAAAATAATATATAAGTATCTAAAATATCACAAAATATAAAAATAGATAGAAGATAAATATTTATCCAATAAACAGAATATATGAAAGTTATTATCCATACTTACCCGTTAACCTCTAATCTTATACGTAATAAAATATAGATGTTTTAATCTAGTCTCATACGCAAGAAAATATTAATGTTTTAATTTTGATAATAGCAAATTTTTATTTTAACTTTTAATCTTATAATGACCAATTATATTTATAATTGTTTCAAAATAAATCATTACATGACTCTAATAATGAAGAAAAAGAACAGTACACGTGGCAAAACGTGCATGCTATCACTTCAAGACAGAGATACTCTGCACGCTCCACTCTGCTCGGAGTCTCGTCACAAATCGTTTACCCACTATTATGTTTTTATTATTTCTTTTAAAAATAAAAGAATGAGTAAAAGTTATAAAATTATACGATAACTACATCAGATCATGAAATAAAATAATAGTCAGATAAAATATTAAACGGTAAAAATTTAATTAAAAATTATTATTTTATTAAATACTTAATAAATCATAAAAATTTATAAAGATTCAATTGAATGTTTTTATATTTATAATAAAATTTAAACTTAATTAAACCTCAAATAAATATAAAAATCGAATTAATTTTAAGAAAAGCAATTTAACTAATTAATTTGAATTACACACTTTAATCACCTAAAAATAATCGGTTATGTTTACTGTTTATAAGAATAAATTACTCATCGAAATTGTTTAGATACAAAAGTAAAATTACTTTTGAGAACTTTTACATCAGAAAAAGTTTTATATTTTCAGAATAAAAGCTATTATAAATATTTTCAACAAGTAAGTTATTTGACTAACATGATTTTTTTTCTTAAAAGTCAGGTTAGTTAAAAAAAAAAAAAACTGTCGTAGGTTTTTTTCACAAATTATCAGATACGCAACGGTTCTTCAAAAGGAAGAAGGAGAAAAGAAAAAAGAAAAAAATTAAAGAAGCGAAAGTGTCGCCGGTAAAAGCGGTGGTTACGTCGGTTCCAGTTGAGGGAGCTGGGGATTTGACGGCGCAGTTTTGAAAAGCATTGACTTTGGGTCAACCTATCCGACCAATCACTGTTTGACACGTCATATCTTTTCACATCCCGAGGATTGACCAAAATCTCCTCTTTCACACACCATATATGGCGTTCCCAAAATGATAATAATATTTATTAATACTAAAAGAAAGGTTTTGTGATACAAAGAGATCTTATTTGGAAGTGGATTTCAGAATCTGAACTCCTTCTCTAAACACTATAAAATAAGAAGAAGAAAAAGGGATACTAAAGATTTTGTGATTTCCTCATAGATTTGCTTTTGCCAAAGGGACTTTATATTATACACGGATATTATATTAGCTGATACATGGAATACAAAATCTTTCATTCATAATTACATTATTTTTAAAAATTATATTTATATTTTAACAACTAAATTTTCACACAACCTTCTTTAGATGACATTTTTGAAGTAGTTTAAAAATATAAAAGAATAAAAAAATATAAAAATAAAAATCATTTAGAAAATACCATCGTATGGTAATAGAAAATTATCAAAATGAAGTTATTAAAAAATCATTTTTCATTTTTAAAATTGAATGTATGCACTTAATTATTTTACACAAATAAATTTATTATATATATATATATATATATATATATATATATATATATTTATTTATTTATTGTTTGTCTTTGATCATATTCAATACTTACTTAAAACATTACTTGTTAAGTAGCATTTTTTAACAAAATTTACCATTGAGGAAATGATTTGATATTCCACATATGCTTAGTTGCTTATATTAAGTAACATTGTTTAAGAGTATTCACAATGCATGATAATTTGAATGAGTGGTTAATCTTAATTCTACGAGTTTTGCTACAGCTACATATGTAAACAAACTTTACAAAATTTATTCTAAAGCTAAAAGGTTAAAGTGGGTGTCAAACTTAATTTTACAAGTTCTAAAAAAACTCAATATTAACGCTTAAAAGTATGTTTCATACTTTTTCTTGTTTAAAGCACAATATATTTTAAGTAAGTTATTTATATAAATAAACAAGAATGTTTATATAAATAATATAGTTGTTTGTAATTATTTGGCTTGCTAACTGAAAATCATTTATTTGAAAATCAAGAGGTTTATATCATTGAACAATTATTTATTTTTCAGGTGATTAATTCATTTAAATGAAAATTCGTGAGTTTTGTTCAATGTTACTTGTATAATAACTTCAAATTATATACCCCAATTATAATTTTTATTAAACAAAATTTTCTAATTTGACTAAACTTCTGTAAACAACCATTGACGTAATACAAAATTCAACAATTATAATATGAGTAGTTACTTATAAATAAATTATACTAGTGTAAAGATATGTCATACTTTCCAATCCAATTTTAATGTTTTCAACTGCAAAAATTAATATCTATGATAATATATAAAGAGAATTCTCTTTTTGTGTCTATATTTTATAATACTAATTTTACTCTTAATTATTTTAAAAATTAGTTATTTTATAAATAATTTACTTTTAACCGTTATTTTAAAAATATATTTTGTTTTAAATCATTATTTTAAAAACTTTTTTTTACATATCTTATTATTTTAATTTTATATTTATTAACTATTTTAAAAATTAATTATATATTTAATATTAATTTTAATTTAAACTTCTTAAAAATTAAAAAATACGAAAATACAGGTGTTGTGTTCGCTAGTTATATAATATATTTCATTCAGAAAGTATTTTGAGCTTTGGAATGTATAATTTTAAAAGTAACGATAAAATGCCAATAATAAATTTGTTTTTAAAATATTAATAAGGATATATAGCTTATACACATGATTTATTAAACTTTAGAGTAAAAAAACATTACCTTTTTGCTCTTTCAACGTTGATCTAGATATTTTTATTATCCTTTAACAAGTATGAAAATATTTTATTTCCCTTGTGAAGATTTCCACAAATGTGTTACAGAAAAAAAGTGAAAGAAAATGGTGACGTGACATGATATGATAATGGATAGATTGACAGAAGAACATATCATGTTACATTATTATATTACACTAAGCTGTATTTAAGATCTAAGCAAGCACAAGCGTCACGTTGAGGATTCCTTCGTCTCTGTCTTTGTCTCTTTCTCTCTCGCTTTGCTTTTCCTCTGGTCGAAGCAAGAGATGGACTCCAACACTCTCGTTTCATGGCCCAGGATGTCAGAAAACATCGAGGCTTTTCCTCTCTCACCCAACAAATCCGAAGAGGTTCATGTTTTAGCAGTTGATGACAGCCTCGTTGATCGCAAAGTCATCGAACGCTTGCTCAAAGTCTTAGCTTGCAAAGGTTAATTAATTCTCTCGAATAATGAAATCAAAAAGACAAGTTTTTTGTTCATAAAAATCTTCGCTTTATCAGTGTTGTTCCTTGTGAACTGAACATTTTCTTTGTTAAATTGCAGTTACTGCTGTGGATAGTGGGCTCAGAGCACTGCAATTGCTTGGACTACTGGATGAGCCGAAAATTCCCTCTGAAACTAATGGTTTTGAAGTATGTATCATCATGGGGATCATTTAATTCAGTTCCATTTTCCAGAAAAAGATACACTGACATAAAAATGAAACCATAATGTTCTAATCTGGGTTGTGCTATTTTTTTCTTTAGCAGGGTTTAAAGGTGGATCTAATTATCACAGACTACTGCATGCCTGGAATGACAGGTTACGAGTTACTGAAGAAAATCAAGGTTAGACAATAATTCAAACAATGTTCCTTCAAATTTCCACATTATTATAATGATAAAAATAATCTTACTATAATAAAAACACAAGAATCGGTTTTTAAAGGGTTAACATGGAACAGGAATCGTCCACTTTCAAGGAAACTCCAGTGGTGATTATGTCCTCTGAAAACGTTTTGCCACGCATAGACAGGTACCATTGTGTTGGAGAGTTTAGTTTTTCCGGGAGTTGAATTGGTTAAAGAAAAAGATTTTGAATTTCTGGAAATTTATGCAGATGTTTGGAGGAGGGTGCAGAGGATTTCATAGTTAAGCCAGTGAAGTTATCAGACGTGAAGCGTTTGAAGGATTACATGACAACAAAGGAGGCTAAGGTTGAAGGCCGAGACAGGGAAAGGGAAGGGATCCTCAAAAGGAAGCTCTCGGACACTTCCGATGTGTCATCATCATCACCACCGTCTATTTCCTCATCATCTTCACCCTCAGTGATTGACTCACCAATCAGACGACTTAAAATGACCAGCACTGATTGATGTATTTATTTATTTACATATATTTTACTTCTCTGATTCCTCTAAACACTACAGCTGCTATGTGTATTTCTATATTAGTGTTTTCTTGTTATTTGTTTTTTCCTCTTTTAGGGTTTAATCTGCAATTACCTTCCCCGTTAATTGTAACGGTTTTTGTTGCGCTGCCCTTTTCTTATCTTTCACCAAGTTATTTTAATTGTTTACATGAAGATTGGTTAATAAAGTTATTCACTTATTACGTTGTTTTCGTTTTACAAAAGGGTAAAAGCAAAACTGAACAAAAAGATTAATCGCTTTAGTGACGAAGATTAACTATGAGGATAAAGAGGTAAAAAAGAGGTGTGTTATTTGACGATGAGATAACGTGAAGAAAACTTATACTTTTACTCTCATTTTTTTTTCTTTCATCCTTTATTCTTTAGTATAATTTAGTGTGAATTATTAATTTTTATAAGAAAAAAAATAGTAATACGTTAATTAATAATTCATACTAAATCATATAAGAGAGTAAACAAATGAGAGTCATAATATCATTCTGTAAATGAGATAGAATATAAGTGTGGAAGATGTTGTAGGTAAGAAGAATAACGAAAAAATGGGGATTGGAATCGGATATGTTTTGAAATGTTGTGTGAGAAAGAAGATAGGAAAGTGTAGTGGGGACAGAGGGTGGTTTCTGCATTTGTCTAGTTGTCTGGAATGGAGAAGGGTTTTGTGGCATAAGCCGTTTACTATGGTATATTACCAAACCTTGGCCATGTGGAATTGGAATATTTGGTCATTGGTGCTGGACCAGGGTGATCTAAAGAGAGTAGGGGACACACACACCATCTTGTACCTTTGCTTCTTTAATTTTAACCTTTTTCCTAACAACTCCTTATCTCTTTTTGGCATCATCACATGCCACATTTTACTTCTCTGTTTTACCGTCTTAGGTTTGTGCTCAGACACGGTTAAAAGCAGAAAAGCATTCGCACATGAAACATTCAACACAGGTTGCACTCAACCGTGTTTCTACTACTGTTGAGCCTGTTTTCGCTCTCTCTCTCTCTCTCGCTTCTGTGGTAGCCCTACCTTAGATTCTGTCTTTTTCTGTCTATCCATTCTCACCTAGCTAATACCAATAACAATAACAATAACCCTTGTTAAAGATATAGTCAAGATTCCTATAATTACCGGCTTCTCACGTCACCCAATTCAACACTCATCATATCTATTGTTCTTAATTATCACACCCTTTCAACCTCTATCGGTTATGCAACCCTCCTTCACTCTTATAATTAATGCTTTTCTTTCTTTATTCCTTTCCAGCTCCCCTAATTCTTGAATCCAACATCCAAAAATTTAACAGATAAAATTCATAAAACAAAATTATAAAAAGTTACTGATGTGTGGTAAATAAAACTGTACCCTCCTACTGTTAAATATCATAATAGATAATGTTAAAATTAAAAAATGGTGAATAATACCGGTCGACACATCTTAGTCTTACGTTAAATCTAACTCAATTTTTTAATATTAACTTGTAAGATAAAGTTTGTATTTATTTATATATTATAAATTTATCTTACTTTTATTTAATGTAAAATTTTTAATATATTTTTTATATTCCAATAAATATTTATGACATATTTTAGATGATTTTAATATCTAATTTAATTATGCAAAATTTATTTGTTTGTTTTATTTTTAGTCGATGTTAGATTTCTTACCATGCTACTAAATTATGTCTTTTAATCAATTTTTTGTAATGTAACTTTAGATATGAAATAAATGATATTTGGTATAATGAAAATGAAAGAATGAAGATATGAGTTGATGGGTTGGGCCTGTGTAATTAGGAGTGAAGATATGCAATGTGATATTGGGGTCCATGAAACCCAAAATGCCAGGTATAATAGAAGAAATAACGATCTTTCTGGTGGACATGAATGTTGTATCAGCAGGTTGGTCCCATAATAATTGTCTCAGTCCAAAGTTTAAATTTAATTATGTGTGTCATGGTTGGCAAAATCATGATACGTAAAATCTGCTATGTTTTGTTTGATTGTGCTACAATGGGACATATGGGTCTTTTAATATTTGTTGTCAATTTCTCATAATTGGAGACGAAAGTTTACTGATGGATCATGTATAGATTCTCTTGTCGCTTTCATTTCTAAAACCATTTTTCTTTGCCTTAAATAGGTTTTAGCTAAACTCCCACAAATTATTGTAATCAACTTGCCTAATCAAAACGTTCATCACAATCGTTATGGATTCACCTGTTCCTTTGCATGGCTACACTTCCTCAGCTTCAATCACATGTCACAAAACCTATTACACAAACATCTCCTATTATCTTTTTACTATATGCTATAAATATATTTATTAATTTTATTATAATGACCACAACAATTGGACACACTTCAATTAAATCTCTCATTTTTTTTTTAAAATTGTTTTCGTCTATAATATTTAAATCCAAATTTTTATTTAAGAAATTTGAATTAATTTTATTCCAACCCCTTTCCCCCTTTAACTTCGTCTCCCCCACCTCCCTTTCATCATCAAAAATGGGAGTATCTTTTTAAATTCTTTCCTTTATAAAAAATTACTTTTTTGTTAAAAAAAACAACTTTATTAATCCAGTCTAGAATTTAATTACGTATGATAAGGTTTAATTAAATTTAGAAATATAATATGCATGTGATAAGTTTAATTAAGTTATTTTGTTCATTTTAAAAATTTAAAAGCCTTTAATATAGTATGATATATGTTTAAAAGTTACAAGATGTGATAATTATAAGAAAACTTTATTTATTCAATATATTTGAGTATTGGTGACCATTGCAAATGACACTGAGCGCCAAATGTCCTGGTAAGGACAGATTCAAGGGTAAAGCAAGTAAAGTCACTTGCTTTAACCTCCAGTAATAGAAGATTTGAAAAACAAAATATTATTACTAATATTTTCTTATTAATTAATTAATTATAAAATTATTTTTAAGAAAAAAAGCCTCAAAAAAATATTTTTGTACAAATATACTTCTATTAAATTAATTATAAAATTATGTTTGAAATAAAAAAAGTTCTCAAAAATATATTTTATTACTAATATAGCATTATTACATTGATTATAAGTTTTCTTTTGAGAATAGAATTTAATTAAATTTTTATTAGTGTATATTAATTTTTATTGGTATTAAAAATGATAATTAATGAGTTAAAACCTTTATTTAGTATATTATAATTTTGTTTACGAACTTAAGAATGATTAGTTATTCTTATTCTCTTATGATTCTATTTTTCTTCTTTTATCTTTTTATCTCTTTGTGATTTCTCTTGCTTCTTTTTACTTTCTTCTCTTCCAAAAGTCATTTTTTTGGGGTATTGGCATATTACATTCCTTCAATCTCATATTGCCTGTATGTACTGGTTTTTCATCCTCATTTCTAGTTAGTATGCTTTTTCTTTTAATTTGTGTTGTTGTAGTTTTATCCTAATTTGAAATTTTACAAAAATAAGAAATGCATTTCTTTTGCCCATATTTGTTTTTCGATACTTTTTTATTTACGAGTTTTAAGAGTTTTTTTTTTGCATATATTTTGACGAGGAACTTAAATTTTTCTACAGACCTATTGATTAGATTATAGGTTAGTCTTTTGGTGGATAATAGATTAATTTAAGCATAATTCAAAGTTGAGTTTTCTGGAGAAAGATAATTCAAGTTTAGGGAAAAAAAGACTTATTATCGAGTTCAGAAGAACCTAAGTTTTTGTCAAAAACGTATTAGACGCAAAACGAAACAATTTGATAAAAATATTGAGAATGAAATTGTAAAATCTCTTCAAGAATTGTTTAGAATTGATTACTTTTTTTTATATTGTAGATAAAGAAATTATTGCACTTCACATTAGATTTGAACAATTTAAAATATATGAAGATATTTTTTTTTATGTGGTGTTAAAAAATTACAGTCCCTAGATTGTACATTTTTGAAAGAAAAATGCTTAAATATTGAAAAATCTTCAAGACATGATAATTTGTTGGATCGTGATGAATTTGATTTATTTTCATAATTAAATATTTTAAGAGAAATTATAGGTTTGGAAAATGATAAGCTAATTGACAATTTTAATTCTATACAAAGATTAGATTCTTTTCCAAAATGCATATATAACTTATAAAATAATATTAATAATTCCAGTTTCAACAATGTCTCTTAAAAGATTAAATGTTAAATGAAATTAATTATGACAATTTAATAAATAATTTTGCATAAAAAAAACTTAAAAAATAAATTTTAAATAAAAGACCTCATTTTTTAAGTTTGCTTCATACCTCTTAAACTCTTGAGTTGTCCCTGCATATGAACAGATGAAGTTGCAGGTTTAGAGGCATCTCTAGAGGATGAACAACCATAAGTTAGAGTAATGTAATATGTTAAAAAGTCATTTTTAATAAAAAAATATTAGTATAATATTTATACAAATAAGAAATTTGGTTTGAAATTGAAGAAAGACAATATTGCTTTATTTTGAAAAAAAAATTGGGTGACTATATTGCTCTATTATTATAACATTTTTTACCACTAAATTTTAATATAAATAATGCTACTTAATTTTGTAAAAATATTTATACTTAATTAGTTTTAATCTTATAAAAAAGATTAAAAATACATTTCAATTTTTTTTAAATGGAATAAAATTGAATTAAAGAAACAAAAGTAGGGACTAAATTGAATCAAAGACAAATATATGGAGGCTAAAGTGATACGTGGCATTGTTTTGACATGTGACACTAACAATGTCACGTCTCACACAAGAGAGACTTGACACGTGGCAACAAAAAAAATTTACAAAAAAAAAAAAAAAAAACATCTAGAGAATAACATGTGACATGTCGATAAGAGTCATCAATGAAAACATTCCTGTTTGTTGCACTAATATATTAATTTCAATTGAATTAATTAAAAAAAACAACTAATAATATATTCAAGGAAAAAATAAATATCATAGGATAAATTTAACCAGGTTATGTGAAAATCAAATGGTTTAATTAGTCGAAGGATCTCCACTTTTATATGAGTATGTTAATTTGGTGCTCATTCTTAAAAAGATATTAATTGCGTCCCAACTTTTGAAAAGTGTCTCAATTAACAACATGCTATATATATATATATATATATATATTTAGGTAAAGATTGTAAAAGTTGAATTTATAATTTAATTATACCATGATTGTTGTTAATTTTAATTGTTTCATGTTTTGAAGGTTAAGTTTGATGTCTATTCTGATGTTCATGTAAACCATGTTCTCAAATCACTTAACACAAAGTGGAGAGACCATCGACAAGAATTGTGGCAACAAAGGAATGATGGTACACATACTAGAGATGAATTGATCACAATGGCTCAAAAAGGAATAGATAGAGACCAATGAGCTTATTTTATTGATTATCGTCTAAATTAAAAAAAACAAAGGTATAATTGAAACTTTTTTCATCAACCTTATTCATAATTATTAATTTTTATACATTGATGATTAGGACCATGCCCTAAAAAATAAAAAGAATAGGACAAAGCAAACCATTGCTCATACAGGTGGATCTAAGAGCCTTGCAAGGAAAAGAGATGAAATGATGACAATATTACATATCTTCAAATGAAATTTATGTTTTAATTTTTTAAATTGTGTCATAAAATTTTTCTTCAATTCAATAGGAAAAAGAGTGTGGCCAAAAGGTTAGTAGAGGAGAGGTATGGATAGCCACCCACAAGCATGCTAATGGAACATTTGTTAGTGATGAAGCAAGGGAAATTGGTGTAATTTCGATTCTAATAAACTCTATAATTATCATCCACAATTCATGTTATTTTAATTAGTTTCTTCTCGTGTTCTGTATAGGAAAAAATTCAATCATATGAATCAAAATTATCAACATCCCAATCAAAAGATGTATCAAGTACTGATTCCTTAGCTTTTGCTTTCGGAAGTCAAGAACATTCCAGACGTGTTAGGGGTTTAGGTTTGGGACCTTGCCCATATAAAGTTTTTGGCTTCAATGCACATTCACATAGTGGGGCGTCTTCAAGTTGTCCTTCTTATACACAATTACAAAATCAGGTTAATAATTTCTTATTTTCAATTATTGCTTTTTTTAATTTATCTCTTCTATATAATGGTATTGATCATTATTAATAAGCATAAGTTGGAGATTATTAATAAGCATGTCTTTATAAGAATTAACACTGATGCACATGGTTATTAATGAAAAGATTATTAATATGTTTCATTGTTGATGATTTTGACTTTGATTTAAGTTTGTACTGTTATTAGGCATGTTGTAAAATTTTAATTTGATTAGTTATGTTCTTAAATAGGTTTCTTCATTAACATCACAAGTCAATGAAATGAAGGCAATGATGACCTTCTTTGTACAAAACTATTAAGGAGAATTACCTCATGACTTTCTTGTGTTTCATTCATCATCAATAATATTTAAGTTTTAAGTATATTAATATATATTTTATACTGTGAAGAATGTTACTAATTATTTTTATTTTTAATGTTAGGTATCTGATCAGGGGAGTGTTCTCGATTGAGAAACAAATGACTCAGATCGAAATTAATAGTTGAAGAATCTTATTAGACTTTCATTTTATTTGACTTTATAACAATTAGTTCATCTTATTAGACTTTCATTTTATTTCACTAGTTTGAACGTTTAAACTTTATTATTTACTTTGAACTTATAGACTACGTTCCTTGTTTTTATGAATGTTATATCTAGTTATAAACAAATATCTAAATGTTAAAATTTTAGCTTATCATGTGTTATGAATTATATGCATTCAAAAAATATAACAAATAAAATTAAGGGAATTTGAAAAGTAAAAACATCAACAAATAATGAATTGCATTGCAATGGTAAAAAATGGATTTTTGGTACTATTATACAGTATAAAAGATTTAAAACTGCATACAAGGAATAAATACCAAAGGTTCCAAAATCGCCTATAATTACTAGGGGTTTTGAAACCGTCAGTAATTACCAAGGGTTTTGAAACCGCTGGTAATTACTGGGGGTTTTGAAACCGCCGATAATTACCAGGGGTTTTAAAACTTCCAGTAAGTACTAGGGGTTTAAAATCGTCAGTAAATACCTGGGGTTTAAAACTGCCGGTACATACCAGGGATTTCAAAACCGTCGGTAAGTGTTGTTTTACCAGGGGTTAGTCAAAACCACCAGTAATTCATTAACAATGCTAGTTATTCTAGGAGAAAAACAAACCATCAGTAAATTCTTTAACAGGAGTTAAAACCTCTAGAAATGTCATAAATAACCTCTACTAAAAATTATTTTTGTTGTAGTGTGAGAATCAAAAATATCTACAAGAACTAGACAGCGCATATTTATAATGTTTCGAATTTAGAACTACAAGATATTTTACTTAAGAAAATATCAAACTTGTCGACTAATATAATGGTTACTGCAAAAATAATTATTTTTTAATTGAGGTTATTTTTAATGTTTATGAGAGTTTTAACTGGACTTTATCTGCGATTTGTTATACCCTTAATAGAGCCAACGTCACTAAGATATTAACTGAAGTCTTTAACATTTCTGAAATGACATAACTTACCTTGAGTTTGTGAAATCCCTGGTACTGTCCGCGGTTTAAAATCCTTGTTACTACCTTCGGTTTAAAACTGCCTCCATTCTAAAAACCTAGTACATATTTGAGGTTCATAAAATCCCAATTACTTCTTCTTATGATGTAAGTCATCATTATTATTTTTTGGGTTGAAACCCTATTTGTTGCAATTTTTCATGAACATAATTCCTAATACAGATAAAAAATGAATTCTAAAATTTTGATTTTTTATTTGTAATTCAATGTAATATTCATAAAATGGACAAAGTTTAGAACTTCAAGGTATAAAGTTATAAAAGTTGAAACCAGTAAAACATTATAATATCTCTGCAAAATGAAAAATCAAATAACATTATTTTAGATCTTGATGTTGGTAATTTGCTTTTTCATTAGGAAGACTTCCTTCATCGTATACCTAATATATATAAAAAAAATCATAATTAATAACATTAAAATTTTAATATAAAACCTATATTAATAAGTGTAAATGGACCTTCTCACATTGAGTTTTCTTTCGATACTTATGTATAAAAATCAACATGAATGTACATAATTAATGGGTAAATTATAAAACAAAAGAAAGGCATGATAAAAGTATAATATAAAAATATTATAAAATTAATTACTGTAAAGAGAAAAATAAATCTTAAATAAAAAATAATAAATAAACCCTATTTTATTAATTGAAGAGAAAACGTTAAATGTAAAAAGTCTTACCTTATAAAAAAAAATTAAAAGAATGAGTGAATGATAATTAAAAAAAAAAGCTATAAAAAACTAGAAACTAGAGTTTTAAAATAACACTACAAACTAGTAAAAAAATAGTGTTTACCCAAAACTAGAAGCTATCATTTGTCATAACTTAGGTCATCTTATTTTCACTTTGTTTCTCATTATTAGAAAAAACAGAGTACCAATAGAAAACAACATGAAAACGGCGTAACAATTTGGTAATTTAAAGTGATAACAGAGAAACCGAGTAGTTGGAAAATGCTTGAATTTCCTTCTATGTCCATTTGGAATGCATTTGAAAATTGGAGTGTCATAATGGCATTAGGTCTTATGTGGAAATAATTTTATGTTGGGAATTAGGATTGTTAAACTTTTGTTTCATTATATTCTTAGTTCTTACATGGAAGGTTTTAATAAAATATTCAAAATCACAAGAAAACATGCTAAATGTGCCGGTTGTCTATATTATTGGATCATTTATTCCAGCAACAATGATTACCGTTCTATATTATTTTGATCACAGCGTGGCATCTCAACCACGCTACTTGTTCTTTTTGATCCATAGCTTTATACAAAGTTGCTTAGTTCTATGACTTTTGCCCAATGCTCTTTCTTTCTCTTGTCTATTTGAGATTGATATTGTGTTATGATGTGCTTGTAAACCAAGTGTGATCTTTAGTTGTGGTAACTCAAATTCATATTAATTATTTTGATCAGTTTGTAGGTTCATCATCTATTAGAGGTTTCATAGGAATTTGGATTGCTTTAACCATCTATGCACGGTTTCCCAGATGCATATCATTTGGGAAGAAAAGCTTGCAAACTCAAAACGAGACTCTATTAGTTACTTAGTTTTGTAAACATTTAAGTGGTACAGAATAAATTGAACTAAACATACATGTCAATACTATATACAATTCTGAACTAACAAATGACAACTTCTTCAATATTTTAATATTTTTGAACCATTTTTATTCAAAATTGTCTTTCTACAAGAGGAAAATATGGTTACGTGTCGATCTCTCAGAATTTTGAAGATTAAAAAATAAATCAAAAACAAATCACTCTCACAGTATTTTGAAGAGACCCTCCGTGTCCCACACACAATACCTCTTTCTCATCCTCCTTCAAACCTCTTCAGCTTCTTCTCTCTCTTTCTCACTCACACACAACACCATGGCGAACACAACCTCTTCAGCTTCATCTCTCTCTTTCTCACTCATATAGAACACCATGGCCAATGCGACCTCTTCAACTGCATTTGTCTCTTTCTCACTCACACACAACACCATGGCGAACACAACCTCTTCAGCTTCATCTCTCTCTTTCTCACTCATACAGAACACCATGGCCAACGCAACCTCTTCAGCTTCATCTCTCTCTTTCTCACTCAAACATTCAGATCTCTTTCTATTTTTGCTTTTTTTTCGATTATTCATCTCAATGTTTGTCACTAACATCTTCACATCTCTATTTATTTTTGTTTTCTTTTTGATTTCATTTTATCTAACTGATATTTGCGTTGAACCAATCTTTGTTTTGGTTTAAATGGTTGAAATGAAGAGGTCGAAGACATGCAAAACTCTTAAACAACAAGAACTTTGCATAAGATTTAATTTTTTTTGGTTGCGGAATGAAAGTGGTATGTCAAGTTCATATTTTTACCCAACTTTCAGTTATTTTCAGCTTTCTCAAGCAAAAAGTTCATCTTTTTCTTATATTTTCTTTGATCTAAGTGATTTTTGTGTTGATGCTAACTTTATTTTGTTTAAATGCCTGAAATGAAGAGGTCGAAGACATGCAAGATTCTTAAACAGCAAAAAAACTTGAACTTTTATCTTTTTGGTTGCAGGATGAAAGTGATATGTAAAGTTCATATTTTTACCTAGCTTTCGGTTATTTTCAGCTTTCTCAAGTAAAGACTTCATCTTCTTCTTATATTTTCTTTTATCTAAGTGACTTTTTGTGTTGATGCTAACTTCTTTTTGTTTAAATGCTTGAGATGAAGAGGTCGAAGACATGAAAGAGTCTTAAACAACAAAAAACTAGAACTTTTATCTTTTTGGTTGCAGAATGAAAATGGTATGTAAAGTTCATATTTTTACCCAGCTCTCAGTTTTTTTCAGCTTTCTCAAGCAAAGAAATCATCTTCTTTTGATATTTTCTTTTATCTTAGTGGTTTTGGTGTTGATGCTAACTTTGTTTTTGTTTAAATGTTTGAAATGAAGAGGTCCAAGTCATGCAAGAGTTTGAAACAACAGAAACTTTGCACAAGATTTCATCTTTTTCATTGAACCACCGGTCTAACACGTTTTCATGATTGACAAATTGATCTTTTTTTGTTTTGTTATTATCTTCTTAAAAGTTAATGAAGCATTTATTTCATAATTGATCATTTTACGAGTTTTGATTTTATAATTAATATTTTGGTATTTGTATAATTTTTTATTTAACGAGTTTGTTTTTTATAATTCTTACTTATTTTTAAGATGTTTATTCCCAAGGAATTGCAATAATTTTGAAACAAGATGACAATTAAGTACTGACTTTTGGAACATGTACGACTTCTGCTATTCTCTTTATATATATTCTCAATGTTTGCAATTCTTCATTTTACGAGTTTTGATTTGATAATTAATATTTTAGTATTTGTTCTAATGTTATTATTTTTATTTAATAAAGCTTATATTGTATAATTTTTTATTTAACGAGTTTGTTTCTTACAATTGTTACTTATTTTTTAAAATGTTTATTCCCAAGGAATTGCAATAATTTTGAAGCAGGCTGACCAGTAAGTACTGACTCTTGGAACATGTATGACTTCTTCTATTCTCTTTATATATATATATATATATATATATATATATATTCCCAATGTTTGCAATTCTTCGTTACTAACTAACAAGTGACAAATGTTCTTTTTCTTCTGTTACCAATTTTCTTCTCTTACCAATCTTCTTCACCACCACTCCATTATCCTGTAATGGAATCCATGCCTACCCCATAGTCCATACTTTTTACAGAACTTATTGGCGAATTCATTACTATGTTTTTGAAAGATCAGGTTTATTTTTTGATTCCTTCACAGTTTTTTTTATCTTTATTTTTATTTCTTTATTCTCAACTTGCTCATCTGTGAAGGATTTTGGACACGTCGACCGACTGTTCATAATACGATATGGGAAGGACATTGGTTCACAGTGGACCATTGTTGATTACGAATGTAATGTTCACAATGTTACCTACAACATGGATATTCACACTCCAATGATTACCCAATGCTGGAATGATTTAAAATATGTGAGAAATTGTTCTTTCCAAATCCACTTCTCTAGACGTTCTTCAGAATCAAGCATCCAAGCCAACTTCCTAAAGAATATTGTCATCCGTCATCCTCTAACTATGTCAAAGTTAATTCATTTTCAAGTTGAATATCGTCAAGCCAGCCACTTGGTTAGTTCTTTTATTTATGTTTTTTAATATTTATTTAAATGCCTTATTAATAAGTAATATCTCTTCACATTATGTTTGTAGTATTTGAAAAAAGACTTTGCGAGTTATTTTGAAAACATTGGAGTTTCATCTGTTGTTCTCCACGGACCAAGGGGCGAAGTCCAATGTAAATTGATCATAAGACCAACGTTTGTTAAGATAAGAGCTGACTGGAAAAATTTTGTGCTCTTTATCAACTATCTGCAAAGGATCACCATGAAGTTGTATTTGAAGTTGAAAGTGAAAAAAACAAGCATACATATCAAAGTTCTGTATCTATTAAATTGCTTTTAAAGTTTAGCATTTTGCATGTAATTTTAATTTAAACTTCTTATAATATTTGTAGTTATTGTATATATGAAGTTATGTGTGTTTTAATTTAAACTTTATATATATGAAGTTATGTGTTTTTTTCTTTTTATGTTATATAGTTTTCTCAAAGTCATTATTTAAATTATGAAGTTCTTATCAAATAAATTAAAATCAGAAGTTTGAAACAATTATAAATAAATGTTAATTATATTTTGAATTAATTATAATTAATTATGTTTCCATCTAAATTCAAATTTTAAACATCACTCAAATACATTAAATACTAGCTATTAATTTATTTTTATTAAAATCATTTAACCTAAACATTAAATATTAAGTTTTATTATATATTTAATAAATATTAAATAAATATGAAAAATTGCAACAAGAAAGGTTGAATTGAAGAAGTAATAAAACATTCATGTAAGTTTGTAACATCTCATTGTACAAATGTAGTTTGAAAACAGCTTGACTAGAGAGGTGTAATTTGGTAACACTTCTTTATAAAGTGTTCTTCTGTATCAGTCATTTTTTTGTTGTTGCAGATAAAAATGAAGACAACAGAACAAACAAATTAAACACAACAACAATGCTTCTAAAAGTACCAACATATCAGGTTTGATTGGACTTAACCAATTTGAAATTGATATTTTTTTATTATGTATATGTTTTTTACTCGAACTTCACAATGATAAATTATTGGAAATGTTATATAGAGGCAGTCATTAACTGAGTTGGAGTTTAGTGAGTCTTTTGTTTATTACCTAATTCTTCTTATATCAAAGATTTATTTATATTCTGTTTATATCCTCCGCTTTTGAAGTCATACAATCATTTGAAAACAGGTTCAAACACAACTAAAAACGTTGTGTACAAAGGAATTTTTGAAACTCTAACAAAAAAGAGATTATAGGTATGTAATTAATTATTTTTTATTCTTATTTTAATTGATTCATTTGTATAAACATAGATGAACTTATTTATATCTTTGCTTCTTCTTCAATTGTTATATTTCAAAGTATTCCAAGTTATGTTCTGGACTGGAGAAAAATAATTGCCAAAATGCAAGGCTTAGAAGGAAGATGGTGCTATAAGAAAGGTTGCATGAAAGAAGTAATAAACATTAGTGTAAGCAGTGGCGGATCTTAACCACAAGTTTTGGAGGGGCCAAATAGTATAATTCTTTCATCATTAAATTATTGGATCATTAGTATAATGTTTTAAAAATTGGTTCCTCTAACTGAATAATTTGATCCTTAGTTTAATGTTGTGAAAAATATAATATATCTTGTTTTCATCTTCACAAATAATTTCACTTTTATCATTTTTGAATAATGAATATATTCTTTTATTCTTCATCAATATACCTATTTTTAAAATAATATTAAAAATAATTTATCATAACTTACTAAAAAAATTGAGAAGTGTAAATATTAAAGAAAAAATATAGTATAGTTAAGTAACAATTAAAAATCGGTTATGAAAAAACACATAATACATTGTTTTTTTCTTTTATATTCATAAAAAATGAATATACCAAAGGCTCATGAGATAAAAAAAAAACAATATTAGCTATTAAATTAATATTTCATTATCAAGTAAAATAAAAGTGAATTACTTTTCTTTTCTTCGAAAAAGAAATAAGACAAATGAGAAATGAGAGAAAAAATAATTACTTTTTTCTTAAAAAATAAAATATGAGAGTGAAAGATAAGTACAATTTTTGTAAAACTAACAAGACAACAAGAAATGACATAAAACATATCTTAATAAATATTTGGTTTAATTATTATTTTTTTATATTTTTTAGGTCAAATATTTTAAGTTGGTCCTCCAATTTTGTTTAGTTTCAATTTGGTTCTGAATTTTGAAAAAATGATGCAATTTGGTTATTTTAATTAAATTTCTTGAAATAAATCAATATTTTTTCATTAAACTTAAAGTTGCACATAAAGATAGTTTGTTTTGTTGGTGTAATTAACATACTCTCACTATCAATCTTGATGAAATCTTTAATCCGCTTTAACAAATTTAATGAGAATAACCAAATTGCATCAATTTTTCAAAAGTCATGACCAAATTGAGACTAGAAAAAACTTGATATTTTTAGATGAAAATAGTGACGAAAAGATTAATTAAACCTAAATATTTTTATTCTTTATATATTAAATTTTATGCTTTATTATCTATTAACATTAATTGGCTGTATTTTATAAAAGAAATAAAAAGTTTTCATCAATTTATAAAATATACTACCTATAATTTAAAAAATTTTGAAAAATTTCAAAATGTATATATTTAAAAAAAAAATCAAAAATCTTTGGGGGGGCCATGACCCCTCCCAGCTCCTTCTATGCTCCGCCATTGAGTGTAAGTTTGTAACATCTCATTGTAGAAATGTAGTTTGAAAACAGCTTGAACAAAGAGGTGTAATTTGGTAACACTTCGTTATAAAGTGCTCATTTGTATCAGTCTTTTTTTTTTTGTAGATAAAAAAGGAGACAACAGAAGAAAAAATGAAATAGAGCAACAATGCTTCTAAAAGCAACAACAATATGTTTTTTATTAGGTTCTCAATTGATTAGTTTTATGTATCATACACTTGACAATTTTTCAAAGACATCATATTTTCATCATATATATTATTGGATAGCACTCATTGTTCATCGCCATTACCAAAAAAATTACATCTACAAAAACCCGTGTTCATTGGATAGCACTCATTGTTCATTGTTCATTGTAGAAAAACTAGTGTTTGCACATTTTTTTTATGTTATTACAATGTTTATGTTCAGGTGCAAGTACATAAACAATATGAAAGATACTATCACGAGTGTCTATACAACAAATATAGGAGAGAAAGAATTGAAGATGATGATGTTTAATTTTGTTTTAATCTCGTATGTTGAGAGTTGTAATGTTAAAAGTTTACTTTTATTATATATATATATATATACGATTTTGTTAGTAATTAACTAGGGATAAGTTGTTACAATTTGTTAGGGATAAAATTTGCTAGGGATCAATTAAGGATTAGCCAAGGATAAAATTTGCTATGGATCAG
>Ga0214543_1006531_pt1 | contig 20686 bp, 7 predicted proteins | sample CNSS2metaG_FD_160094 | JGI IMG/M metagenome (GOLD analysis project Ga0214543, IMG submission 160094) | Root nodule microbial communities from cowpea collected in UCLA plant growth center, Los Angeles, California, USA - CNSS2 | ecosystem: Host-associated > Plants > Roots > Nodule | place: USA...
ATTGTACTAATAAACTTGTAGTACAAACTATAAGAGAATGTTGATAATTTCTCCAATACACTTTCTTTTTCAACTCAATCATAGAGATATAAAGATATTTCATATTTTTTTCATTGTTTGTCTCAATTTAATATCCATTTAGACAAATATCATTGAAACTTAATAAGTTTCTATTCAACTTCTTGGTAGAAGTATAATAGCTTTTCTAGAGTCTTCAAATATATTTATAGTACTATAAATAATACTAACATCGATGTCTCACATTATCAAACAAAAGAAAATTTTATTACTCTTGAAAATTGTATAAGTCGTTGCAATATCAATAAGACACATATCTTTTGGTACTAGTGCAAACATTCATTTTTCATATAAACGTAAATATCAATATGAGATTTTTTTTAACACTCTCATAATCAATGAGGTGATCAATGCTTCCATTTGCTTTAGCAAAGAAAATAATAATATCAAGATGAGTAGCATACATATGGCTATAATCAGAATCACTTCATAAGCAAAGTGTGTTTCTATGTTTTTCTCATCATTTGTAAGATGCTTTGGTGTACAATGAGTACAACTCAAATGGCCTTTACCACTATAATGATAATATATACTTTAATCCTTTTGTCAATATTTTCACATTTTCCTTTTCCCTTTTTCACATTATTGTGCCACTTCTAGTGACAAAATGTGGCTTTGAAATTTTCTTTATAACCATGTCCATAATCAATATCATGATCACGATCATGAAAATATAAATCAAATGTTGCTGCATTCACTTTTGGGAATGGAGCATAACCTAATTTGGACAGGTTTCATGATTTTTTATCAAAAGCTCATTGCTTTGTTCAGCCATACAAAGGCATGAAATAAATTTATAATATTTATTGTTACATTCACTTATGGGAATGGAGCAGATTAGGCGGATCTCATGATTTTTCATCAAAATCTTTATTGCTTTGTCCAACTAGCCATACATAGGCATGAAATAAATTCATAATATTTGTGAAATCTCTTTTCACAATATTTTTTTCGCATGAGCAATTTTGTTGCTTAGATGCTTTATTTCTTTATTTAATGGTATCCCAATATCCATTACATCTAAATGTATTTCAACATTTAAAATTCATCCAATATAAGGAATTCTTCCTTGTAATATCAAGGGTCACACATCCAAATCTTGCAACGTTTCGCGTGTTTAGAACTGGCATATAAAAAAATATTAATAATAATAATAATAATCATTGTCATAATAAAAATAAAAATAATAAGACGGAGATGAAAATTGATAAAGTCAAATAATTCTTATCACAAGAGGAAGAATATAAGGTAAACTTATAAATTGAGAAAAGATTAGAAAGAGCTTGGATTGAGACACACAGAGCATTGTCGTTAGAGAGAAAAAACTTTCATTAGTCCTCAATTGGTTGGAGCATCGTGCTGATAACGTGTTATGAAATAAAGCAAATAATAGAGAAAATAATAAATAATAGAGAATGAGATAATAGGGAGCAACTCATCAGTATATTATTATTGATAGAAAAAGTCTTATTTATAGATACAATATGTAGTCCATTAAGGAAACAAATCAACTTAGTTAATACAAATATTGACCATAAAGAGTAATGAATCATATGAGTATTAATCATATAAGTAAATGTATCAAATCAATGGACAATCATTAATTCATAACAAACAATAAATATTAGCTACTAAGAATTTTTCTACCAAACGAATTGGTTCTTAAATTAGTTTATAATTAATTAATGACCAATTTAGAAACTAATTATTATTTTTTATTCATAATAGGTAATACTGACAATTTTAGTAACCAATAATCGTTTATTTTATAAATCGCTATCTAAATTAGTCATTAAGAATTTTTTATCATTAAAATGGGTTATTAATGAAATATTTTGCTTGTAGTACAACAACTTCAATTGAATAAATTTAATTCATCAAGTGTTTGTCCCACATTTTGTAGTATAATGTTATACGGAAATAATTTCACTATTTCCACAAATGCATTGTCTTGAAAAACTAATTTGAGAATACATGAAGAACAAAATTGATATTTGAATGAAACTAAAGTAAATCAATCAGGCTGAAATTTTTTAGATGGTCATTTTGGAATAGGGAGTAATGTCTAAATTAATTTTAATAATAATTATTAGAAAAAGTAACGGTGGTTGTGTTTGTGTATATATTTATATTTCGTTATGTCGTTTCATAAATTATTTTCTAAAATTTTTTATAAATTATTATTTTTTAAATATTTTATGTAATTGTTCTTACTATATTAGAGCAGATAATTAAATATATTATTTATTATACATTGTATTGAAGTTGTATAATAATAAAAAAAAGCATTATATAGAATTAATTTTTACGATTTAAAATTGATTTTATAGTGGATTTGTTAATTTCTTTTTATTATTTATTTATTTACATAATTTTGGGAGAATAATATATCTACTTTAATATTTAACTTATTTTTTTCAAAGAAAAAAAACTTAATTTTAATTGTTCTTGTACATTTTTCTCATTCTTCTTCAATTGTTTTGCGATGGTTAAGTATATTTAGAGTTATGAACTTTGACCAAAAATTAGAATTTGTCCATATGCAAAACTTCGATATCTTAATCCTTGAAATTTAAAAATAAATGAATATAGTCCTTTTAACCCAATTACGCGTTAATTTTTTTCGAGGTGTTAAACATATTTTCTAGCAGATTTTGAATTGAGAATGTGTCAAACGGTGTAAATAACTCCAATATTAACATAAAACACACGTTCGACACGTCAAAATAAAATTAACGTAATTAGGTTAAAAGAAATATATTCATTTAATTTTAAAATTTGGTAATCAAAATATATTAAAATTTCATACATGTACGAATTTCAATTTTGGATCATATTTAACCCCTTTTTGCAAAGTTTTCTCTTCCTCCACCTACTTCTCTTCATTCCTCATAGTCATTCCTCCTACAAGGATTATATTTGAAGCAAAAATAGTTTATACACTACTAAAGATTGGTGTTTTAAAGAATATTAAAAATTTATAATAAAATATCTTGTAAAATATTAACTTTTTCCAATAGCTCCAAACCCAACCCATACACTCTAACTTAAACTTCTATTCACATCCCCAACCTCAACTTTGGAGTTTGAAGCCAATCTTTGGTGTGCATTCACTAATTGCACTGTAAAGAAGTTATTAAAAATTTCATCATCTGTTATGAGTTTTGCATATGATTAAAAGGCTAATTTTCCAATAAACTAATTTACCCTAAGTCTTCCTCAGATAAGGTAAAAGAATTCACTGAACAAAACCAAAAGATTTAAGTACTAAATGGGGTAAAATCCTAAATTTTTCTCTAGTGTAGGTTAGGGTGCGAATGCAAAAAAAAAAATAATAATATCAAGTACGCATTTATCTAAGTCCGGTCAAGATTCAAAATGAACTGAAAATTAAAGATAAGTGTAGTAAAAATGAACTAAAAACAGTGAACACAGATTATAACAGGGAATGAGATAGAAAAGCAAAGAGTAGAGTGTTTTAAAATGTGAAAATGGATTAATATGATAAAACTCGAGTAAGGAAAACAAAGAAAGAACTAAACGGTAAACAGAAACATTTGACAACAGAAACATGTGACAACAATGAAAACAATGAAACACAGTGAATAAAAGTAAAAACAACTATGTTTGATGAAATATCTAAATGAAACTATGAATGTAGGAAAGAATTTAATGAGATGTCTCGATGAACTAAGAATATAGAAATGGGGGATTCAACATTATGTTTTCAGCAGGGCTGGTAGAAGTACTAGAACATGTGAAACGTTGGATCACCAATCAATGAATGGAACAAGACTCTTGATTCGAGATCAATGAAGTACGTAGTATTTCAATACCTAATGTTACTTTCTGTTGAACCAAAAACAATTCATTACGAACTCTAAGTACCACCAGCCTGCAACTAGAGAGATGGTTGTGCCATCTTTGCTAGGTTCTTTGAGTGGAAATGATGCCTTTCAAGTATCTCTTTCCTGCTTCAGAAGAGAATGATATCAAATTCGCATCATGGGTAAATTAAAAACAACCAAGTAATAAAAGTTAACTTAACATCAAACATCCACGTGACGTTGCATAAGAGCAAACAAAACATGGTTGTTTTTATTTGTTTTAGTTGTTTCATTATTTTCAACGCATAAAGAAAAATAGGCAATTATCATCTAATAACCTAAGTTATACTAATTTTTGGATGAGATACTTTGTCCATTGTTGTCTTATATATGGGTCATGTCCTATGATAGAGGTGATGAATAATTGAATAACTATGATAGAGGTGATGAATAATTGAATAACTAAAATATTGATACATTGTTAGTACATAATGTTGTTAAGTGTATGATTAAAGCTTTCAATTTAACCCATGGTCCATGGCCAACTCTAACTAGTACAAAATATGTATATTAGATCAGTTCTGGAGCACATGTTAGATCGGTTCTACAACCGATCTAATATACACCGACATAATATGTCAGAGATATATTAGATCGATTCTGCAACAACCGATCTAATATCCCAAAAAAGCATTTTCAAAACATCAATGGTATTCTTCAACGTTCGTTTCCAAATCTTCATCGTCCATGCCTTTGATCTTGGATCTCAAATATACTTCAGATTCTTCAAGAAAAGATGTGCAAAGAATAATAGTGGCATCGTTGGAAAGAAGACTCTACATATCTGACGATAAAGAAACAAAAAAAAACAAGAAAACTCAAATCGAGAGTGAAAGAGATAGAACGATTTTTGGTTGTGGTTTTGTGGAAGGAATGAACCTAGATCTAATACTTGGGCTAAAGGTGCGAGGCGCGGGATGGAGTAGTGCTGCAACACATGGCACGATGGCAGACCAATAGAGGAGGTCAAGTGCAACTTTAACAGTGGAAGAAGAAGAGATGAAAACGGTAGTTGGACGCGACGATGGCAATGAAAAGCTTCGTATCCAAAACCCTAATGACGAGCGGCGACCATGGTGGTGAAAATGAGAATGAGAGTGCTTGGGAGAGAAAAAGAGAAATGGAGGCGCGTAGGAAGAACACGAAAAAAAAAGGTTTTCACGTAGTGATATTAGATCAATTGTTTATTTAATCGATCTAATAGTTACATATTAGATCGGTTCTCCTTGCAACCGATCTAATATGTAAATATTAGATCGGTTAAAAAAACAACCGATCTAATATACTTTCTTTTATTTACAAAATTGCCACCACGTTTTGTTTTAGATCGGTTCCCTTACAACCGATTTAATATTCTGTTCTAATATGTTTATTTTGCACTAGTGAACTCACCCTTGAATAAATCTCCTTTTATTGGTCCACAAATGAGGGAGCCAAAAAACAATCCCGAGCTCCAAAAGCCCTCTCAAAGTGGATTAGGGTTAGAGTCAAAGTGAGTTTGATCCCACTAAAATACTTTAATTAACTCTTAAAAACACCACTTTTAGCTTGAATCAAAGGTTCAGTCGAGTTGTCTCGGCTTAAAGGTCGACTCAAGTCCATTTGCAAATAAATCTATGTATACAAAGATTGTATGCAAATAAGGTACCACTGTGTCAATAAAGGTATGTCACTGAACATCTAAAAGAAATATCTGCAGATAAAGATATGAAAAGAGTATCTTTAACTTAATAAAAAACAATTTATTTAAATTATAGTACAAAACCTAATATTCTAGCATAAAGTTATAGACATACATTATGTCATGCATACTAAAATCAAGCACTGTAAACATACTTGGTGTTGTTGAACAACAACATCGGAGTCAAATTTTTCATAGGAGCTTCCGAATGAACATGGTCGAGGAGCATTGAGAAATAGGGAGAAATTGTAGCGATATGAACTATTTGAGTGATAGGAGATTTTGAGAAAGAGGGAAGTTGAAGGACTTGAGATTGGATTAAAGTGAATATGGGTCACCGCTTGCTTTTCCGATCAATCAAGTAGAATGACTAGAATTGCTCTTCCCAATGATATAGAATGCCAAGATTGGCTCACAGAAGATTTTTTTTCCCATCTAGCACACTTTATCCAAAATATAAAGCAGATAGCATATTGTGCACAATATTTACATTGGTAGCACACTTTTATTTTATGTTTAGAGTTCGGTTTTCGGACAACTGAATTCTGAGTTTAATTTTGTATTTTTTTTTTCTTATACCAGTCTGAATTCGGTCTCCAGGGACCCAAATTCTGTACTATTTTTTTTTTGTTTTTTTTAAATAATGGAAAGATAAAGTTTTTTTAAAATAAATATAATTAATTTTTATTTTTGTTATCAATAAAATAGAAATAATTAAATAAATTATTTTAAATAATAGAATTATTAATGTGTTATTAGTTATTAGAAATAAAAAATAATTTTATTTGTTTTTGAATTTGTTGATTTTAAAATTGATATAATTACTTTTTTTTTAAAATAGATAAGAGTAAAAAAAGATTAAAAAATAGAACTAGTAATGTGTTATTAGTTATTTGAGGTGTTATTTGAAAAAATAGTAAAATAAAGAATAATATTTTGTGTTTATGAATTTGTAAATTAAAAAAAATGAATTTGTATTGTATAGTAAGTGATTTTATGTGTAATTTCAAAATATAAAATTTTCAATTTAATTTTAAATTTTGTTTCATAATTTGTGAAGTATGAATTTTTTTTAATGTGTTAACAAAAATTGGAATTATAGGCTTCTTTTAATTTTGGATAATTGTTAAAAAAATTATATTTTAAACATTGTAAATTTGTCCAAATTAATTTATAAATGAAGAAAATAATTAAAATAATTTAAAACGATTTCATTATTGTATATGAAATTAATTTTTTATATTGTACCGCACCTAGTCGGCCTAAACGGAAGACACCAAACACTTATCACCCGTTACCAACATAGCTATGTCGACAAAGGCTGGAGGACTGGTGTACCGCACTTAGTCGACCTAAGCCGAATAGTAGTAGGTGTATCACACCTGGTCGGCCTATGCCGAATAATAAGTAAGCATCATGTGTATGCTAAAAGTACCTAGACCAAAACCACTAAGAAGCGATGTTGATCTAATAAGTCGAAAACAACCATAGCGGCCTAAGCCGTTAAAGGGTGACCGGCTCAGGCCGACCACTCTATACAAACAACCAAGAACTTAGTAAAAAACATAACATTCCAATACAAGTCACCAGTCTCCAACAATCGAACTAAGGGCCTGGGCTAAGGCCCAAGCCCACCTACGGCCCAATCAAGGGCCCAGCCCATGACGTGGCCAAACATAATTAATGATCTATAAATACGCATGGACCCCACGAATTAAAGGTACGCATTCATTACTTCCTTAATCACTTGATTTGACTTTTTGAGAGCTTTTGCTGACTTGAGCTTCAGAGTCCCTTCTGCGGGTAACCCCTCCCGGGTCCAAGCAGACATATGCCAACCAAGAAGACGCCTATTGAGGAGATAGCGGAGTATATGGGTAAGGTAACACTTGTGCCTAACTCATCTTATTTGTTCTCTGCAGGAACATATATGTTTTTGGTTTATGCAAAATAAGTAAGAATAAAAGATAATAAGAAAAGATGTGCCATTGAATTGAATGAAGTTTATATTTATTGAAGACAATTCAAAGTACAACATAAACTAAGTCGTTTGATGCAGATCATGAAAGTGCAGGGTTATTAGGACAATGATTTCTTGTGTGTCCTTCAGTTCTACAATAGGAACACTTTCTTGATTGTCTTCCTTCCTTAATGTCCATCTCAGTCCTAATTCTACTTGATTTAGGACGACCCCTCTTGGTCCTTTTTGTGACAGGATGAGGCCAAACCTGTGGCCCTTGGTATGGTGGCCAATATTCTTCATGTCTTAACACGCCAAATAAATTGTCATATACTTTGATGATGACATCCAGCCTGTAATGTGGACTTATGTACATGCTGAAGTCGTGATGTGCATGCTTGCAAGCTGCAATAACTTGTGAACATGGTAGATGTAGTTTTTGAAACTTTCCACAATCGCACCACCTTTCATCTAACCTGACTACAAATTTTCTTGTCGGAAGAACCTCTCTAGGATTGACCATCTCCTCCACTCTAAATCTTGTGGTATTTCTATCAAATTCAACGACGTGGTGCGTGCTGGACTTGGAGTCCGCATCTTGTAGGAAGTTCGTCGCATATTCAGAATACACATGATCAACACTAAGCATTGCAGTTATTTGTCTACCTCTTTTGGTAAAGTATGTGTTGCACCTGGTGTACGTGGCCAATACTATGGATGAAATTGGCAAATTTCTTGTCTTCTTCAAGACAGAATTTATTGCTTCAGCCAGATTTAATGTTACGTGACCCCACCTTCTTCCTTGATCATATGCAAGACACCATTGTTCCCTTTGAATTTGGTCAACCCAAGTTGTTGCTTCTGAGTTGTCTTCTCTAATGATGTTGTAGTAATAGTTACATCGTGGCTCCGTCAATGCGTACGCTGCAAATATAATTTTAAGAATAATTTATGATTTAATATTGGGTGTGAATAATTAACAGCCAAAAAAATTAAAAAGACAGATTTACATGTCATAACTTACCCATGTTGATGAGGTCCTTTTCATAGTTGTATTCTTGAATCTTTTTGTAAAATTTTGTGCAATGTGTCGAATACAAAACACTTGCACACAGTTCCCTTGAGTCCAGCCACTACGGGTCTGTTGAATGCTACACTGATTGAATTGAGGCGGCCTGGCATTAAGCATAAATTCTGTTGAGGCGTAACGTGTGTCCTTAGGTTTTTAAGGAAAAAAAAAACCAAGCTTCAGTGGTTTCACCCTCTACTATAGCAAATGCGATGGGGAAAATGTTATTTCTCCCATCTTGTGCAAAAGCTACTAGAAGGGTGCCTTTATACCTTCCATAAAGGAAGGTCCCATCGACTTGGACTATTGGTTTGCAAAATGAGAAGCCATCAATGCATGGTTTGAATGTCCAGAACACCCTTCGAAAGTGTTGTTGGTTTTGTAAGACGTCGTCCCCATCTATAATTGGACTGGTTTTCAACTTGTATACAAACCCAGGCAAATAAGTTTGCATGGCTTGTAGTAGGCACGACAATCGATTGTATGATTGTTCCCAGTTTCCGTACACATCTTCAATTGCTTGTTGTTTCGCCAACCATGCCTTTCTGTAGGTTGTGTTATATCCCATAGAGGTCTGGATGGAAGAAATTATTGTTGCAATTGGTGTGGATGGGTCTGACTCCACCATTTGTCTTACGTGTTGAGAAATTATTCTTGAGCCTAGGTGTCTGTGGTCTTGCGTTATGAGTTGTGTGGCACATGTGTGCACACCTTCAACTTTTCTAATTTCCCACACTTGGTCCCTTGTACGTAATATTGCTTGACATTTCCAAGGACACAACTGTTGTACACATTGCACCCTCAACCTTGTGGTGTTTGAGTGTGTCGTTTTGTAGGTGCAATGGTTTGTTATGTGGTACCTATTTAAAGCATCTAGAAGTTGTTCCTTTGTTTGGAACCTCATTCCTTGGGTCAGTGTACCAACATCGTGGTCAATATGGTCATTCAACATTGTGTGGTGGTCATATGCGTTTGGGAATTCCTGGTGTGGGCATATTTGAAATAAATGGTCTCACTTCACCTTCTAATTATGACAACACTTGTCAACTTTATTAGGAGGTGCCAAGGCTGATTTATTATATTGCCCTTGTCATAATGTGCCAAGGAAGATGTTTAATTCAAAAATTTACTCTCACCCTACAATTTGGACAAGACTTGTCAATGCTTCGACATGGAACACTTTGGCATCAATACCAATGGTTAGCACTTATGTAGCCATGGGTAAGCAAAAATATTGCACACTGGTAGTGAACAAGAAATATAGACACCTTTATTTTCCTTTTTCAAAATGCAAAAAGGGGCAAACTAGACTCACTTGAAGGAATATGAGTATGGAGATTTAACTTTATCATATGAACTTAAGGCATGAAAGTGCCACTATTGAAGTTTTTGAATAAAGAAAAATTATTGTGCAAAGCATTGCACCTAGGTTAGCATTTATTAAGTCATGAGTTGACACATAGGAGGGGGATAAATTCATTGTTGTTAATTAAATTACGAAAATTTCATTACTTGACTCACCAACATATACTCCCCACTGGTAATGAAGAGAGTGAAGATTGAAATAGGTTTTGTACATTATTTCACACATGTTCAAAATGTATACCACATGTTAGCACTTATGTAGCCATGAGTAAGCAAAAGTATTGTACACTGGTAGTGAACAAGAAATATAGAAACCTTTATTTTCCTTTTCCAAACAACAAAGAGGAGCAAACTAGACTCACTTGAAGGAATATGAGTATGAAGATTTAACTTTATCATATGAACTCAAGGCATGAAAGTTCCACTATTGAAGTTATTGAAGAAAGAAAAAATTCATGTGCAAAGCATTGCACCTTAAGTCACGGGTTGACACATAGCAAGGGAATGAATTCATATGTTGTTAATTAAATTAAAAAATAATTATTTCTTGACTTACCAACATATACTCCCCACTAGTAGTGAACAGAGTGAAGATTGAAATAAGTTTTGTACATCCTTTCACACATGTTCAAAATGTATACCATAGGTTAACACTTATGTAGTCATGGGTAAGCAAAAATACTGCACAGTGGTTTCACACATCCTTTCACACTTTCTGCTTTTTCTCTTCCCATTTGCATTTGCACCTTTGGTTTTTTCTCTTCTCGCTTCCTTCCAAGGAGAACCAACGTGAAAATTGAAAAAGATTAAAAAAAAATAGAAAGTGACAATGTCATGTTAGGTTGTGAGAAAAGTTCTCAATAAATGGATGTTAATATATCATTTTTCTTAAATTTAATATCTACTATAAATTATAACAATAAATTTTACATTATTTATTTTTGTGTAAAAATAAATATTTTATCAATAAAAAATTCTTATAAACAAATCAAAATTTAAATATATAAATAAAAAATAAATTCGTACTTCAACCAAATTTTTTAATTTAAAATACTTAATAAACATTAAAAAATAAATAATACAACACCACATTAAACATTATATATTAATTATTTTTACTTTAGTTACCTTTATTATAATTCATAATTTTTTTTTCCAAAATCACTATTATAAAAAGAAAATTAATCAACAAAGTAAAAAAAATTAAATTAAATTGACTTTTATATTTTCAAATTGCGCATAAAATAACTTACTACACAATACAAAATCTATTTTAAAATCAACAAATTCAAAAAGACAAAAAAATATTTATTTTTTCATTATTTCAAATAATACCTAAAATAACTAAAAACACACTATTAAATCTATTTTCCTAAAAAATAATTTTAACCTCTAATACAACATTTTTCACAAAAAAAAAAATAACTCTTAAAAGTATTTTATTAAAAAAATAAAAATTCTTAATTCTTATTTATTTAAAAAAAAAACCAGTACAAAATTCGGGTCCCTGGGGACCGAATTCAAACTGGTATAAGAAAAAAAATACAAAATTGAGCTCAGAATTCGGTTGCCGGGAAACCGAATTCTGAACATAAAATAAAAGTGTACTACCTGTAAGACCCAAGAAAAATTAAATAGTTAATTAAATAATTATTTAATAATTGCGGGTGATAGAAGCATTTAAAGCATTTAATGTGTGGAACTAAGACGTGGGAAAGTGTTAGTTCAAGTGGTTGAGAGTACTTCAATTGTGTGAAAGGACTTGAGTTTGAGTCTTATGTATGCCACTTGAATTGAATGTTATTTAAAATATTCATTTTTGTTTAATTATATATTGAATGCGTGGTGTGATGATAAATTCTTAAAATCTAAGGAATTATCACAATTGTGATTTGGTTGAATTGGTTGTGCACTTGCTTTGTGATTGTAGCTTTAACCTTTTTTTTTTATTAAAATTCGTTTAAGGCACTAAAGGGTAATTAGGAGAGAATAAATGTGAGGAGGAAAAGAGATTAGAGGAAAGAGACTGAGAGTTAAGTGTGAGGGTTTGGGCGGAGGTTTCTGAGGCAATTGGCACGGTGTAGAGCAAGGAGTTGGAGTGCAAGCCATTGTGAGAGTGCAAGCAAAGGACAAGGGTGGTTTTTGGGTTAAAGTCACGTTCAATCTGAATTTAGATCGAGGATCAAAGGTTAGGGGAGTTGTTTATTGTATGTTTATCTCATGATTGTATAATAATATACTGCTATGTAAAAAGTACATGGATTTTCCTCTTTCTGGCGCTGTTTCTGCACAATTCTGGATTCTGCCCAGAAACCGCCTGGCGGGCATGCATGTGCCGCCAGGCAGCACGTTAATTTTGTTCCTATTTTTGGGTTTCTGGTATGAACTGCCTGGTGGCGAGCTCGAACCGCCAGGCGATGCATGACGATTATCACTATTTCTTTGTGTTGCCGCGAATTTTGTGAAATTATGAACTCACCATTGTTTCTCGATGTTCTGCGGTTGCATAAAGTGATTGTATCTTACTGTTTAGATGTTTGCGAATTAATTGGAATATGGGCAGGGAAGGTTGTGATTAAGACCAAAAGGTCATTCTGAATTTTGATGTGAGTAGAGGTCAATATGTGATTAGAAGTGGTTGTTGTGTCGGGTATAATACAATTGTTGATGATACTAGTAATCCATGTGGGGAGTGTTATATACGTGTTACATTCAATTTTAAATTGGGTGCTGGATCAAGTTCTGGAAAAATTGATGGTCTTTGCAAGTATGGAAATTAGGGAGTTGTACCAGGTTCTGATGTACCGCCTAGCGGCGTATTGGTGGCCGTCAGGCGATAGGGAGTGTGGTTTGGGATTGTTTGGGGTCTCTAGAGCAGTGGCGGTGAGAAAGATGAAGGGTGAATTCGTAATGGGGCAAATCTAGTATGATTGGGTGGTAAGAGTGGAGGAAGTGGGAATTAGTGATATTGTAGGTATGCCAAGGTGCGGGAAGAAAATTAAGATGCAAGGCGGTCCATTAGGTATTGGAAATTTTGGTGGTAATGGATAACCTGTTGTAAGCAAATGATGACAGGGGAAAATAACCAGGTTGGGTAGCGAATGATGTACTTTGGGTATGTGGCAGTGAAACTAACAAATTATCTAAAATAAGTCTATATGTTTGAATGTGATGATATGACTATCCTGTTAAGGTGGAGTAAACTGAATACAATGGATGAGATTAATCTCTTAAGATTTATTGAGCTATTATGCTAGAGGAGAGGTCTTAGTGAATCAAATGTTGAGGATGAAACATCTCAAGAATGGGAGATAGGAAATTTTGAAGTGATAGCGGGATGGTTGTAAAGTCAACAGGTTTTGATAGAACCAATGCGTAATATCCCTTACAACCATCCTAAATACAGAATCAACTGAATTGAGTGCCAAAACCAGCTGCAGAATGCTTCTAGTATGGCGCCTGGCGGTCTACTGATAACCATCAGGCGATAGGTTTAGTGTGAGAGAGCTCAGCACTGAGTAGCGCCTGGCGGCACGGTGTGCTTCGCCAGGCGGTGAGGAGAAAACAGTGGCTTTGGAAAGACGCTGGCGCCTAGCGGTGAGTGGATACCGCCAGGCAGTCTGGAACAATTTCGCTTGGCGGCGAATGGGCCGAGCCAGGTGGAAATGCTGATGTCCTTTGTTTGTTTGGTGTGTTATTTGAGCAATGATGCTACACTTGGATAGGGAGATGTTGTGCCATGAGCGGGTAGGTTCATGGATGGTGGTTAACATGTGATGATATGAGCGGGGAGGTTCATATCCAGTTACTCTCACGTGGGGATACGAGCGAGGTAGGTTCGTTTGTTTCGTGCTCCCGCTTGAGAGATGCCACGTGCGGGAAGGTACGAGGCTGGTGGATCACATGTGTTGGACTACGGGCGGGCAGGTCCGTAGAGCAGGACTACGAGCGGGCAGGTCCGTAGAGCAGGACTACGAGCGGGGAGGTTCGTAGAGCAGGACTACAAGCGGGGAGGTTCGTAGAGGCAGGACCACGAGCGGGGAGGTTCGTAGAGGCAGGACCACGAGCGGGCAGGTTCGTGTGAGCATTATATTCCCGAGTCCAAGGCTAACCAATTGTGTGATTTGAATGCTATAAAGCCTTGGGGTTAAGGTCTTGGCCAAGAACTGTGTAGAATGAATAAGATGGGTATATGATTTATCTTGCGTATTTTATATCTGTTAATTTATTTTCTCAGCTCACCCTTTCTATTTGTGTATGGCGATGATCGTGTGATTCGTTACACGGGAGCAGACGTTGATACAAGTGGTGCTGAGGATGTCCAAGCGACAGAGTGAGGGCTAGCTTTGGGGATTAGAGCTAGGGTTTTTCTCACATGTATTTTACTATGCTTTTATTTATGAACACGAATTTTGGGAACTTGTAACACTTTAATATTTATGCTATAAGTTTTGGCGCGTGTTTTTCATGAATTTCAATTTTCATGCGTTAGGAGTATTATTAATGCGACTTTTATTATAATTTATTTCTTTTATTATTTATTTTAAATAATATTCCTTAGGGATGTTACACTATCAATGTAAATATTGTGCACAGTATGCTATCTGGGTTATATTTTGGATAAAGTGTGCTAGATGGGAAAAAAATTGCTCACAGAACTAGGCATACTATTGGCTATTTATAAGGGCATAAGCGAGAACTCCTTAAAGAATTCCAAAGTTTGTCTTTAGGTTGAATTGATGGATCGGAGACAGAATTTTATCGATATAAATTTAAGGATAAAGGTATTTTAACTCATTTTTTTATTTATTTTTAATTTATATTTTTATTATTGTTTAATTATTTATTTTAACTTTTTTTAGTGATGTAATGTAATGATTTAAAGGTGATTTGAGATGTAGGTCAACAAAAAATAAGTCAGAATAATAAAAAAAATCATTATAGATAAAATTTGAAAATTATTAAATTATTTTTTATGGTAAAAATAAAATAAAATGAATTTTGGATGAGTTCAAATATTAAATTTTAAAAAGTGTTATTTAATAAAATAAATAAATAGACAATGAAGTTTAGTTTGTGTGAGGATTATTTTTATGAGTGAAAGGATTAAAAAAAGCACATACCCATGAACCACCATGACCCCATTATCACATAACAACATGACTCACACATACAACACACGATTATTTAACTCCAAACCAAATGTATAGAATCGTCTGGCTAACCTATGCTACCCTCTCTTATATGTACATGAACTAATTCTTCTCCCATGGTTGCTTACTTCTTGGTTGTTGAAACAATATAGATGTCTACTTGTTTTCTTCACCAACACCATCACCATGACACCCATTACTCACCTGGACCATGACAGATAGCACACACATACGGTGCACACACACGTAGGTTGAACAGGATATAATGATAAATAGGGGTGGCAATTAGGGCCTGGTCCGTCGGGCCCACCTGTAGACCCGCGGAAAAAACACGGGGCAGACTAGGACAATGAGCCCGCAGGCCCGCATAGACCCGCAGCCTGCGCGGGCTGGCCTGCGGCCCGCATAAAATTAAAAAAAAAACTTGCACTTATGTATATTAATTACTTCTTGGTTAAAATACCTTTTTGGTCCCAATTTTCGTCAAGTTTTTTCAAAGAAGTCCTAATTTTGGTTTTGTGTTCAAATAGGTCCCAATTTTCGTCAATTTTGTTCAATTGGGTCCTTTTTTCTAACACCGTTTAAATAATTAATGACCATGAACAGTGACTGCCACGTGTCACTTCATGGATTTTTTGAATTTTTAATTTTTTTAATTTTTTTTTAATTTTTTAATTTTTTTAATGTACATGTGTCAACCCAAGAGTGTGCCATGTGTCACTTCGTGGTTTTTTTGATTTTTTTTATATTTTTTTTAAACTTTTTTTAAACTTTTTTTTTTAAATGTCCACGTGTCAACCCAATAGCGTGCCACATGTCAAAGTCAATGTTCTAAATTCAATTTGGTCCCTATATTTGTTATTTTTGTTCAATTAGGTCCCAATTTTTGTTAACATTAACCAATTTGGTCCATGTCCAAATTAAAACCAAATTTAATTTTTATATCAAAGTTATAATGATGTGAATTTTAATATATTATATAAAAATATTTAATAAAAATGTGAATTTTGATATAAAAATTAAATTTGGTTTTATGTATTAAAACACATATACCTTCTTTTATGGACTCTTGCATTAACATTTCAAATTCTTGTATAACTGGAAAAGACAAGTATTATGTAATTTTTAATGTGCTAAAATTTAAAGAATACATTGTGTATGTCATAGTATGAATATGATGAAAATGTTGAATTATCAATTTATCATCTAATTCTCCAAAGTCTTTACTTAATTTTGTGAACTTCTTAAAGTTTCCCAATTTTTAAACATTGAAAGTTTTATCATAAAAATTAAAAAAAAAAATTAAAAAAAAGGCGAGCCGGCTCGCGGGCCTGCAAGCCAAGTGGTATGCGAGGCGGGCCAATGTTTTCGGCCTGCATAAAGTATGCGGGGTGGCGCGGGCCAGCTTGCGCTGTGCGGGCCTTACGTAGGCTGGGCCTAAATGGGTCGGGTCGGCCCACATTGCCACCCCTAATGTTAAATGTACCATTTATCCTTCCAATCCTTCGCAAAATTAAAGAGATTGGATTTTGGAGTTATCTCGCAAACCCATCTTTGCTTATTTGCTTAAATCATCTCATGGAACACGAAAATACCTTAGAATCCATCCGTGGAAATAAATGAATTTTAATAATCTAATCAAGCAAACACAAAGGATATATATATATATATATATATATATATATATATATATATATATATATATATATATAAGAAACTATTATGCTTAATGTATAAGGAAATTGGGATATTTTCAGTCCATGGTGTAGAAGGAAATTATGAACCTTGTATGTGGAGGTATGTGAATATCTCGGCCTATTGGCATATGAAGAAGTTGGGTCGCTGGCACGTAAGCCGGCTAGGAAGATCTCAACCCAAATAAAGGTAGGAGAACATCTCGGCCCATTGGTGTATGGAGAAGTTGGGTGACTAGCACGCAAGAAGGTCGAGAGGATCTCAGTCTATGGAGGTCAGGTATATCTTGGTCCAGGTAAGGGAAGGCGTATCTTGACCCAAAGCAGGGATAGTCAATATACAGGTATGCAGGCAGGGACGCTCAATCCCAAGCGTATTAAGGAAATATAATGATCATAGGCAGTTATAGTGTAGTATTCATGAGGTATATAAGTATTTATGAAAGAATAAAAATGGTCTGCTAGTAATAAAGTCAGGATTCAAGTCGGGTAATATAAGATAAGGTTAAGTGACTAAAGGTATGACATGATTTAGTCTCATTCTTATATATGCACATTATTGAAGTATTGAAAAATAAATGTGCAAAAAAAAAAATCTATTTATATATAAGTATAGATTATCAATGTAATTATTAATAAAATAATAGTTATTATTAATTAATCATAATAATAATTATTATTACTATTAGTTAATTGAGATAAGAAAACTTGTTTCCACAAATTTATTATTTAAAAGTATTGGTTATTTTGTATTTTTATTATAATTATCTTAAGCATATTGTTTCCACGAATTTATTACTATGATTTTTGAAGAGGAAATTGTCATCAAATGAGCAACAATCTTCATTAAAATCTTGTGAATCAAGTCTCCAACAATAACAAATTGTAATTAATTTGGAAGACATGCCATCACATCTAGGAAGCGACAACGTCATCTAAAGTCAATACCTCTACCCTAAATGAAAAGAGTTATCCCTAACATCTTGACAGCCACTGAAAATAAATTTCAAGTATTAGGAACCCTTCCTAATATTAGTAGTATAGAATCGCCCGTGAATTTTCTTATAAAGGAAACGTGTTCTGCCATTGTAACCCTTGAAAAGGAATGGGAAGAACTTGACACAGCAGTGATGATTAACCACCTGACCCCTAAATGGGGATGGATTCCAAAAGAGAATATTAAAAAAAAAACAAAAAAATTCTATCAAATGATTATTATTGATATCGCTTCTATTGAAATTTATCCTGAAGTAGATAAGAAAGATCCTTCAAAACCATCTACTCGAAATTAAAAAAAAATCGAGTCCTATCTTATAAAGATTGGAATCAAAGTCCTTTAACTGAAAATAGATTTTCAAGAGTGTTTGATCCCCTTCTTATAATTATTTTGATTATCAAAATGCCTGGTATCGTATCATGTGTGATGCGAATCCTAAGCATTCCTGGTACATCAGTTTCAAGAATCCTCTAAATGAAGAAACACCAGTGTGGTTTCAAGAATGGTTTTGTTGGGCAGGGCCCACAAAGTCAATTTTTCCTCCAGTAGTGGTAAAATTCTATGAAGATTTCAAGAAAGTCACTCTGAATATGCCTATTCATGAAAAACTTTTAATTTTTTGTGTTGAAATGAGTGTAAGCTAGCTATGTCAGCATATTTATGAATTACATCAGCATAAACCAACCTCATTCCCAAAAACCTTATGCCTAAAAATGAAGGTTTTTTGGTGGAAGAAATTTCAAGTTCAATATTTGGAAGAAAAATTCAGAACATGGAAAAATAAATATCTCAATCTAGCCACTCCTCAAAAGAAAAGCGAAGTGATGTCAAGACTCCGTTTAAAATTAAAAGGAAAATTCAAAGCTGATATAAAGGTTTCGTTGCTGCAAGCATTATCATCTTTAGATTCCTCTGAAGAAGAAGAAGAATAAGAAGAAGAAGTCGATGATCATCCTTTTTTCGAAAATGAGGATGATTGTTATGGGATAGATCTTTCTTGAACTAACCCGAATGAATACCCCGAAATAACGAAATTAACAAGAAGAAAATGGATAGGATAGCTATGACACATCCGAAAAGCAACTGCAGAGGATAAAGCCATAGCTTCTCGCCACTATGCAAAGATTCTCGGCGTCAATCAATCAAATTGAAATGACGTTAAAGAAAAAAGAAATAAAGAAATGACTTCACTAGAAGTTATAAAGAGAGGAAAGAAATTGAGAAGTTATCGTCGCTATCTTGTAATCACTTTTTTCATAATCTGTGTATTAGAGAGTGGTTGAAGATTTGTTGCACTTGTCCCTTATGTCGTCACCCTATATCCGAGTCATAAGATTTGATTTATTTTATTTTCAAAATACAATTTAATACGTATAAAACTTTATAAATTATTTTAAAATTATTAATTTCTCCTTTTAAGATTACCTATCTAGTTGTATTCTCATACATCTAAATTCAATAATTTCTTCTTTAAGATTGTATGTGTAGCTGTATTCCCTTATTTTGAAAAGAGAGTACGTTGTTCTTCTCTATTATAAAGTAAAATTTTGTAATTGCTTCTACCTAATGAAATTATCCCTATTTTATTTATTATCATTTTTTTCTTTTTATATCTTCTATATCAATTAAGAAATAATATTTTTATTGCTTATTTTCTTAATAATATACTAATATAACATTATCATATTAAATATAACAAGATCTCTTTACGGAATTAAGGGAGGTCAGTATTTAGTTTTATTATACTATATATGTAATCTCATCAACATCTAACATGATAAAATTCTCAATGCTATGAAAAAAAAAATACTCGGATCTCATTGATTTGGAAGGAGGAAAAATAAATAGGTTGCTTTGTCATGCATTGAATAGGATCAGCATCACAAGCCCAGTGCACATGAGAATGACAAATATGAACCAATACAAAAAATTGTCACCCATAATAAAAGCATAAAACTACATTCAACTTCCTTTCATTCACATGTCATTCTGCTTGTTTTTATGAGTTGCAAAGTGGATTTAAATTTCATTTTCATTTTCATTTTCATTTTCAATTCACTAGATATCCTCTTTTATAAAAAGAAATATGTTTTAAGATTAGTGGAATATTAAATGTGAACACATTTCTAATAAAGATTTGAGCTTTGATTTACTACATAGTTATGGATCATTAAAATTATGCACTCCATAGTTATGGAAAGTTAAAGCTTTTTACTGGTTGAATTGTTTGTGCTTCGGAAACTGTACAGCCAGATTATTAACAAAGAAAATGTCGAGAGGTGTACCTGTTTAAGAAACAAAGTTCCTAGTGCTTTGTTTATTAGTTCATACAGAAAATAAAAATGAAGAAGGCATGTGAAAAACCAAAACTTTAAGCCAATAAAGTAGTAGGATTGTAGATTGAAAAGAAAATGTATAGTTTCATATATGCACAATATGATGAATCAGCATGCATGGAAAACTGGGAATGAAGAAGCATGCGGTTAGTTCTAGCTACTGCATCTGCATATACACAGTGCATGAAGTCGAAAGAAACTAATATGAAACCAGTAGAATAGAGAATAAGAATCTGAGAATTGAAATGCGTACCTATTTGTTATTTTTCGTGGTTTTGAAATAGGGAATATGCAGTAGCTCAAAACATTACCTCATTGAGAAGCAGAACATACTTAGTTATGAAAGCTAACCCTTCTTTGGTTAACATTCTCGATCACACACTGCTCAGATCTTTACAGTTACTGGGTTAAGGTCAGTGCTTCAGTTGAGGAGAAGTTATATTTATAACTCTTATATATATATATA
>Ga0214543_1006535_pt1 | contig 20672 bp, 13 predicted proteins | sample CNSS2metaG_FD_160094 | JGI IMG/M metagenome (GOLD analysis project Ga0214543, IMG submission 160094) | Root nodule microbial communities from cowpea collected in UCLA plant growth center, Los Angeles, California, USA - CNSS2 | ecosystem: Host-associated > Plants > Roots > Nodule | place: USA...
TCATGGTGTTGCTTCCATTCAGTTCATCAACTCATGGGCAAAGTTGGCTCGTGGAGAGACATTAGAGCCTCATGAAATGCCCTTTTTGGACCGAACTGTGCTAAAATTCACAGAGCCTCCATCACCCCCTCGCTTTGAACACCAAGAGTTCAAGCCTTTGCCTCTCATATTAGGAAGAAGTGACACCACTATTGAGAAAAGCAAGAGGGTAGAAGCCATCACGTTGAAGCTGACAGCAGAACAAGTGGGGAAGTTGAAGAACAAAGCCAATGCTGATAAATCAAGAGAAGGGTCAAGACCTTATAGCAGATTTGAGGTTATTAGTGGACATGTATGGAGATGTGCATCTAAGGCTCGTGGATTAGACGAGAATCAACCAATTCTGCTTCGGTTTATTGCTAGTATTCGCAGTAGAGTAATTCCACCTCTCCCTAGGAATTACTTTGGGAATGCTTTGGTCTTAAAAACTGCATCATCACGCGTTGGAGACATCTTATCAAATTCTTTGGGTCATGCTGCTCAGAAAATAAGAGAAGCAGTTGAAGAACTTACATATGACTATATAAGATCACAGGTATAAGAGACCATTATTTTTGGTACCCTTTTAATCTTATATCTATTTCTTGCACATTTCTTTTATAGTTTGACAATCCTAAAATGAAAGAATAATCATGGATAGTTGAGTATTTATTTGAATTATGACATATTATTTTAATAGATAATTTATTTTTTCAGATTGATATCGTAAGAGGTGAGGAAGATATCGATAAAGCAAGGGCTTTGTACTATGGACCAAAAGAAGGGAAGGATGTATTCTTTTTTGGGAATCCTAACCTGCGTATTACAAGTTGGCTGAGTATGCCAATGAATGAAACAGATTTTGGTTGGGGAAAGCCTCTGTATTCGGGTCTGGCAGGTGGAGTTGCACAAGAAAGGGCATTGATTACCCAAAGTCCAGGCGGTGATGGCTCAGTTATTCTATTTCTACACTTTCAAGCGGAACATATGGAGCTTTTCAAGAACTATTTCTATGAAGAAATATAAACTACATATTAATTGATATAGAAGATGAAGGCAAGCGTTTCATTTAATAAATTGTTTAAACATTTGTCTTTGTTTTTATCTATTAGTAGTTCAACCATTACGCTAAACAGCTTCATTCTATCATTCTCTCTGCACTTCCTGGTTTAATTCACATAAATGAAGCTTGTTATATTTGGAAGGTTCACAAATTTGACTTTCCTGCTTGCATTGATGTCTTCTTTGGAGCCTTGTTTGTATCAGTAGAACACTTGTTAGTTAGTTATGGTCATTTCGCTCCTTATCCATTAAATCAAATTAAGGTAAAAAGGTAATGGCCATTAAAGACAGAAGAATTCTCTGATTATTCAATGTAAAATATTGGGTTTTTTAACGCGTTACCTATCCTCTCCTTTTGTGCAAATCTTCATCCTTTCTCATCATCGCCACTTCAAACCCGTCGTAAGTAGTTCTACATTGTTGTGAGAATCCTCTTCTATCCGAAAAGGACACCTTCAAGTATACGTTGGGTTGACCAACTGTCTCTTTCTTCATAACAGCAGACTTTCTCAAATAGAAACTATTATTATTATTTAATTACTGTTAACCATATTCAAACATTGTAATTAAATCATATATATAATTTTAATTTTTAAATATAATAAAATTAATAAAAACTAAATGAATACCTTAACAATATTTAAAAAATATTTGGCCTGTGTATACATTTGGGTCTCAGACTAAAAGTTTTGTAAAAAATTTTAATTGTTTATTAAGATGTTTTTGTTCAAGATTAGGAATAATATTTTTTATTATTATCAAACAAAATTATGCTTCTAGTTTAAATTTTTCATTGAAGAAGTTGAAAAATATAATGGACTTATACATGTTATACACCGGAATAAATCTTTCTTATGTAGCTATATTAATTGATAATTTTCTTTGGACATGTTTTAGAAAATAGTTTTATGATTAGTGTAACATCCCATTTAATAAAATAACTTAATTAAATGAAACATTACGATGAATGATAAAAAAAACAAAGTCAGGACGTATAAACGTAACTCCCAGAATACTTAGAAGTAAAACTAAGGCACACCACGATGCCGATATCAAGATAGAGGAAGAAGTTTAACAATATTCAAGTAAGGGCTCCAAGAGCAAAATAATACAAGGACAACAGCCCAAAAAGGAAACTCGAAGATAGGCGGGATTTGACCCAAGACGAACTAAGCAGCGGAATTTCCATTATCCTATTGGCCACAAGGAATTCTCGTATCTGCTCACACCAATAAATTGATGATCATCGTAAGAAGAGAAAACCACACATAACATACAAACAAGCAGAAAGGATAAGCTAGAGTAGAAAATGATTTATCATGCTATTTCATACAATTTTATAGCCAAAGATACATACATCAACCAAGCATGTGAAGACTCGCAAACAAGACACTAAGACTCAAGACACGACTTATTCGGATACATATAATTAGTCGGATTCACCGGATGCTTGCACTTGTGGTGGCCTCTATTGCTCTGTAGAGCCAATTGCCAATGGGTTTCACCCTACCACTCACAAGGTTAGCCTTCAAATATCTAAGGCCTCTTGCTACTCTCACCACTTGAGTCAGTACACTCTACGTGAGACTAACTGACTCTTTAGAGTGTCAAGATGCAATCTACTTTTGAATCCTTACTAATTATTATATAATGAGGCACCACAACGAACTTCGTGGAATTATGTCCTAAGTATGAGATACCACCATGAGCTCCCACTAACAGGGGTCATGGAATTACGTCCTGACCAATAAGGCACCACCATGAGATCTCACCTAGAGATTCATGGAATTACGTTCTTACCAAATGAGGCACCACCACACAACCGTCGTGGAATTACATCCTGACCACACCAGAATCATGTTTCTCCAACCAACACAAAGTCATTATACATACCAATTCCATATCAACATTCATAACCAACCATCCCATTCATATTACATGCCAAGATCATGCCATACTCATCAATGTCAGCCCATAAACCATCCAATACATGCAAAATCACTCATTCCATGCTTTAACATAATAAATCCAACCAAACATGTGGCAAACATCCAAGAACAGAGAAGCAAAAGAAACCTGGCACACTCTCCCCCAATCCTCGCTTAGGCTGAAAGGCTTCGCTCAAGCGAGAGGGTTCTCTCGCTTAGACGAGCTCCTTTCGCCTAGGCGAGAGTTCGAAAAGTGGAGCAGTGGTGTTTTGACGTTCTCTCGCTTAGGCTAGACCTCCTCGCCTGAGCGAGATGACTTCTTGCTCAAAACTGGAGCTCGTCGTTTGAGAGACAACTCGCGCAACACCTGGGAGGGTTTCTTGATATTCTCGCTTAGGCGATACCCACTCGCTTGGGCGAGATTATTATATCTCATCCACTATTCACACAGGCCAACAAAGAAATTCACCCAGAATAATGCACAGTACATGTTCATATCATTTTAAACACCATACAATCACCAAGAGCACTAAACAAAACTAAAATCAAGCAATATACATTAAAAACATGAAACCCTAGCTTTCCTTACTTGGAAAGAGCTAGCAAAAGACTTTGATACCAAACAGCGGAGCACAACAACTCTAAGAACAAATTAATTAGCTGGAAAATAGCGGAACAGAACAAATATGAGGTCATTGAGATGAGCCCCAAGGGAAACACGAAAATACGACTAGGGAAGAACTAGTATGAGCGGAGAAACAACTTACTTGGAGTTGAAACTGATTGAGCTAACTTGAGTACGAGTGAGCTCTAAACCCTAACAGAGCTTCTGAGGAGAGAAAAGAAGAGAGAGTAAGGTACTGTTTTTTGTAAAGTTGCAGAAATGAAGGAGGTTAGGCTGCTTTAGGGGCTTTGGACACCCCATGACCCAACTCTAGGCCTAACTGATTGGGACAACCCTTAAACATTAGGGCAGAAATATAAGTGGGCCTTACAGTTAGGATAAAATTTAGTTGAACAAGGGTTTTTACAAAATAAATAAATACCTTATAATATTTTTTTTAACACTTTGACTGTGCATACGTATGGGTCTCGGACCAGAAATTTTGTCAAAGGTAACATTTTCAGATGTATGGTTCATTGAGGTTGTCCAAAAGTCTTTATTTATTTTTTTTTTAGAATGTGTTTTTATTCAAGATTAAGATCCATTTTCTTTATTATTATCAAACAAAATTATGCTTATAGTTTGAACTTTTAATTGAAGAAGTAAAAAAACAACGGCTTATACCGGCTATACTGCCGACATAATTTTTTTTTCCCTCTAGCTATATTATTTGGCAACTTTCTTTTAGACATGTTTTAGAAGATTGGAATATAGCTGAACAAGGATTTAGGCTTTTAAGAAAATCTGGCACGTGCATACGCATGATGCGAACTAGAAGTTTGCCAAAGGTATCATTTTTAGATTTATAGTTCATTGAGGTTTTGTCAAAAGTTTTATTTTTTATTAAAAAGATATTTTTATTCAAAATTAGGAATTATTTATTATCATCATCATTATTATTATTATTATTAAACAAAATTATGCTTATAAGTTATAGTTTGAACATTTTATTGAAGAAATTGAAAAATAACAAAGACTTATACATAGAGATATCAAAAAAATTCGTACATGCGGGTATCATGGATAAAACCCACAAGAGATAAAAAATATATATTGTAAATGAATACTCGCGGATAACGGGTACAAATATTTTTAATACCTGTATGTTAACGGGATGAGTACGAGTATCATAGTATTCGTATTCGTGGATACCCGTACCCGCTATACTTTAATTTAAATAAAAATAAAAAAAATTATGATTAAAATATTAACATATTGATTTTGAATGAGTTATTTTTTTATCAATTAGTTTTAAAAGAAATTAATTTTTTTGTAGGCTGTCATTTAACATTATTTAAATGGATATTTGGACTTTGTTTAAAATTTATGAATGTGTATTGTATTTTATTTAAATTTACGATTAAAATATGTTATTAAATATTTATTTTTATTCTTTATAAATATCCGCGAGTATTCATGGATATTCGTAAATATTAAAAAATTATGCAAATACTCACATAACGGATATTTGACGAATATAAATATAAATACGAGAGGATATTTATCCAACGGAGACGAGACTTGACATCCCTACTTATACATGTTATACTCGTGACATCATTTTTTTTAATGTAACTGTATTATTTAGTAACTTTCTTTATGGTTAAGATGAAATTTAGCTGAACAAGGATTAAAGTTTTCCAAAAATTAAATGCCTTAATAATATTTAAAAAAAAAAATCTAGCCGTGGATACGCACGGGTGGTGGACTAAAAGTTTTGCCAAAGGCAGGTTCAGATTTATGGTTCATTGAGGTTTATCAAAAGTTTTATTTTTTATTTTTATTAAGATGTTTTTATTCAAGATTAGGAATCAATTTTTTATTATTACGAAACAAAATTATGCTTATAGTATTGAAGAAGTTGAAAAACAATGAGTACTTATACCTGGTATACTTCTGCCATAAATCTTTATGTAGCTATATTATTTGGTAACTTTCTTTTAGACATGTTTTAGAAAATATATTTATGGTTAGGATGGAATTTAGAACATTTTAACTTCACATCTCTCTGATTCCATATATGTCAATGTCTTTTAATATATTTCTTTATTTTAAATTGTGTATATCTACATATTTTTTTATTTATAAATTTTAAGATCAAATCCATATTTTATTTTTGTACGGGATTATTATTCAATTATTTGTACTCTTTTCATATTTTTTTATTTTTCTTTTCATTCATTATTATTAATATTATTAATATTGATATTATTAATTTTACTTTCTATAATCTATTACTTTTAATATAAAAAACTTAATATTAAAATAATATTATTTATTTTTAATCAGATTGTTATAAGAGCAAATATTCAATATTAGTTATTGATTTTTTTTATATTATCTAACTCTTTATTTAAATATTATGTTTTTAAATAGACATAATTGTAATACTTAAATATAATTATTTAAAGAAATTATTTATTAAAAAAAATAATACTTATGTTAATTTTCTTAATACAAATAAAAAAAAACAAGAAACAATGACATGTTCTTAATACAGATTTTACACAATCTATTCAATATTTTATGAAATAAATATATTATATACAAAATATCGATATTTAAAATATTTAGCACGTAATAATATTGTATTAACGAATATACATTATTTTATAAATTATAAATCTTTAAATACCACTCATTATTATTATTTTATATTTTATTTTATACTACTCACAAATTTGTATAAAATAATATTTTTATTTTATTAATTTGTTTTCTAAGTAAGAAAAAACAACACTATACCCGTGCGACGCATGGGTCGTAAACTAGTTATTAATTAAAAGATAAGATTAAAAGTTTGCATATGAGCAACCTACTACCACCATCATTCATAGACAACTACTTCGTTTTTCACGTATCTTCTTCAATAATTCTATCTTTTTAATTGCAATATATTTATGAAATTGAGATCTCCCATTCTTTAGAATTTCCATGCGGACTAGTTGCACACCTGAACACTTCTCGATGTTGCACGATACACAATAAACAAATTCCATCAAATAAATATATTAGAGCGGTAAAGAAAAAGTCCGACATTTATGATTTTGATCTGGTAATAAAAATGATAAAGTGTAAAATATGATAGTGCGGTTAGCATATACTCATATATAAGGTTTATTATATATTTTTTTAACATTTTATACATTCTTAATAATATATTATTTCCTTTCTTCTATGTCTCTTTTTATTTTTTATATGATATAAAGAGTTTCAAACGAAACGATCTCAATCATGATTGAGAATGAATTATTACCGTTGTTTCTCTTTTTTAAACCTTAAATTTTAAACTCTAAGCCTCTCTCACAAACTTTATGATTGGGAAATGATTCTTATCGTAGTAGTTCCTATTTCCTAAATCCTAAGCCATAATCTCTAAGCCTTAAGTCTATTTTGCAATTTTTTAAGGTTTATCCTAGTCATAATTTTGTTTTCTACTTTGAAACATTCTTGGAGGTTTTGCACCATGTTCTTTATGTCATTTTAAGGTGTATGCAATTCTCTAATATTGATATGTTTACTGTTTTGTTCGTTGCTTCCATTGTGTGATTCACAATTCTATTTTGTATTAGATTTGTTATGGTGACTTGTAAAGATGATTCTTCTCAGTCTATTAGTGTGCAATTGGATGGTAAAAATTATTCCTATTGGAGTTATATTATGAAAAATTTTCTTGTGGAAAGTCCATATGTGGTAATTATATTTCAGGTGTTAAGGCAAAATCGATTGACACCAAAGCCGAGGATTATGCTACAACTTTAGAGGTAAGGGAAGTTGATAACTCTAAAATTATCACTTGGGTCAATAACTCTATCACACACTCAATTAATGCTCAATTGGCAAAATATGATATTTCAAAGGAGGTATGAGATCAATTGTCACGATTGTATACACAATCTAATTTTGCCAAACAGTATCAACTTGAGATATATATTCATACACTGAAGCAAAATGACATGAGAATCCAAGATTTTTATTCTGTCATGACAATCCTATGGGATCAACTTGCCTTGACAGAGTTTGCAGAATTGAGTGCTTTTGCATCATATATTACTTGTAGGGAATCACAACATTTAGTTCAATTTCTTATGGCCTTGCGTAGTGATTTTGAAAGTTTGTATGGTCTAATTTTGCATTGTAGCCCTATACCTTTTGTTGATAATGTTACTAATGAATTATTAATAGAAGAAATTAGACTTGCTTCCCAACCGCAGGCCAACATAGCATTGTAATCTCAAGCTATATCATCACCAAATATATCTTCTGATAAATGAATCATTTACTCAAGTGCCACTAATTATATGTCACATCATTTTCCTTTTTTTTGTTTTATTATCCCCTGACTCATCCAAGTCAATTGCAACTGCTAACAATGATTCAATTCCATTATCTAGTATTGGTTCCATTGCCACACCTTTCTCTTTGTCTGATGTTTACTACATACTTGGTCCTACTATAAATCTTGTTTTCATTGGGAAAATTTGTGATTTTGGATATAATGTGTATTTCTTTCCATCTAAATATTTTGTACAGGACCACACGTCACAGAAGGTGATTGAGATAGATTGTAAGCAATGTGAACTCTATGTTTGAATCAGTTCAATGAGTCAATAGTTGCAACCTTTAGTATGGATTTATCTTCGTTTCGTTTGTCGTCTTCTTCTTCACCTTTTTATTTGTGGCATTCTCGTTTGGGTCATGTTTCTACATATCGTTTAAAGTTTTTAGTGTCTACGGGAGTCTTGGGTACTTTGGAATGTCATGATATTTCTGATTGTAGTGGTTGTAAACTAGCAAAATTTTTTCGCTTTACCTTTTAATAAAAGTATTTCTTCTTCTCTTGCTCCCTTTGATCTTATGCATTCTGATTTGTGGGAACTTTCTCCTGTATCTACCAAAGGATGTTCTAGATATCATGTCTCTTTCATTGACGATTTTACTTGTTTCACTTGGATCTCTCTTATGAAATGTCGGTATGATTTTCTCACAATTTTAAAATTTTTTAATAATCTTGTAAATACTCAACACTTTGCTACCATAAAAACCTTTCGTTGTGACTTGGGGGTGAATATACTTCTAATGATTTTATCACTTTACTTGCCTTTAATGGAACTATACATCAGACCTCTTGCAATGACACTCATCAATAAAATTTCATTGCTAAAAGAAAACATCGTCATCTTTTTGAAACTACAAGATCATTCTTGTTATCTGTTGATGTTCTAAGTGTCTTATAGGGAGAAACTATTCTTACAACAACTCATGTTTAGAATCGGATCCCGACTTTACATAATTCTGATTTGTCTCTTTTTTAAAAACTGTATGGTCATGCACTTGATTACTCTGCCTTGTGTGTTTTTGGATGTACTTCTTTTGTTCTAAAACCACATGTTGAGCGTACTAAATTATCACCTAAGTATGCTTTGTGTGTCTTTATGGGATATGATCTTGGTCAAAAGGGACATCGTTGTTTTGATCCAGTTAATCAAAAGTTTTATGTCTCACGTCATGTTGTGTTTTTTTAAGATATTCCATTCTTTTCTATTTCATCTAGCTCACATTATTTGACTACATTTGATTTCATTAAAATCGATCCTTTTGATATTGATGGTACTACACCTATTTCCGTACCAACTCTAGACCATATTTTAACACCAATTGTAGAAATCGCACCAGAGGTTGTACTTGTTGATTCTCTTACTATGCCTCCTCAATCATCTACTAAGGTTGTAGTTCCTCCGCCACTTGTTTGACCTAGTCATAATCGTAAGTCTACTCAACTACCAAATTTTGTTTATTCATCGTATTCTTGTTCATTTATTGCTTTTATTGTCTCTTTTCATCATCATGAGCTTTCATCCTATAGAGAGGTTGTTTATAATCCACTTTAGCAGAATGTTATGGCTGAGAAACTTAGTGATATATATCAGACTCATACACAAGATCTAGTTTTATAGCCACCAGGAAAACGTCCTATTGGATCTCATTGAACATACAAAATCAAGACAAAATCAAATGGCTCAGTTGAAAGGTATAAAGCTAGACTTATTGCTAAAGCATATACCCAAGAGTATGGCATGGATTATGAGGAAACATTTGCTCTTGTGGCAAAGATGACTATTGTTCGTACCTTAATAGGTATCGGTTCTATTTTTCAGTGGAAGATTTTTCAAATGGATGTGAATAATGCCTTTTTTTTAATGTGGATCTACATGAGGAAGTCTACATGATTCCACTACCAGGTGTCTCTCACAAATCTGGTGAAGTTTGAAAACTTCAAAAAGCCCTATATGGTATTAAACAAGCACCTTCACTACAAAAAAATTGTTAAATACGGCGGTTATTTGGGGTATAAAATGACGGTTATGATTGCGATATTTTGCGTGTATGGCGGGTACGAATATCGCTATATATCCTGTCGCCACAATGAATAATATATCGGTTTTGGGCGAAATGCCACAACATCCGCCATTAAATTCACTATGCAAATAATGGCAGTACTGACCGTAATATTTTGTGCGCAAATAATGGCAGTCAAAATCGTCCTAATTTGTTTATTTTAAAAGAATTCTAATGTGAAACATGACACCTAGAAATGTCATTATTTTCACTATATGGATGCATTATATGACATTTCAATTGCATAATTTGAATGTGATTTTTTTTATATCATTATTTATTTAACTTGTTTTCCATTAATATTTAACTTGCTTTCCATTATTATCTAACCAGCTTTCCATAAAATTAAAAAAGGAAAAAAATCATATAGACAATATTTTGATCATTAATATTTTCATTCATAATTCATATTAAAGAAGTTATTCTGATCGAACACCATCCAAAAGTTTGCATATAGGTTTACATATTGAAAAATAAAACCAAAAAAATGATCTTACACATTATTATAATACATTTTTCTAAATTTCTATAACTATGTTCCTATCGCTATGTTCCTAATTGTAACACCCCTTTCGAGATGCCATGTGTGATTTAAAAATTTCCAAAACTTCGAAACACAACCTTTGATACCATCCCACTAAATAGGAACTTCACAACCATTTTATTTATAAAAACCACTTGTCAAAATATCCTTTAAATAAAATTTTATTATCCCAAAAAATATCACTAAAACTCCAATTTGGTATAAGTTATTAAGAAAACTTATTACAAATCTTTCCAAATGAACATAACTCTCAAAATAGAAAACTATTACTGTAACATCCTTAAGGAATATTACTAATTTTTAATAAATAAATTCGGTAATAAAATAAATACCACATTTATTAATAAACCACTTCCCAAAAACGCTGGAAATTTAAATCTTTTATACAATGCAATAAATACCGGAGTCCATAATTATAAAACTGATATAAAATTAAAACGGCTCCCGAAAGTTTACATAATTATCTCAAAACTAAAATAGTAAACATATATATAACAATCCCATGCTATCCCTCGCTCCGAGTCTAAGCATCTCCTGGCCCACCTGTCAAATCATTTGCTCCCGGATAACAAATTATTCGATCATCGCCACACACATAGAAAGGGTGAGCTATGCACATTATATATAAAACAGATACATGAATTAAACATGTCCCCCTCCCAAAATAACGTAAAGTGTATTTCATGTTTTTCAAATAACCCAACCATGACCTCATAGTCCTTCATGAGTCATATACATGTACTAGGTCATGGGACTTTCCTGTGCTCCCACGAAACTAACTCATTCGTGGTCCAACCCTATGAGCCTATCCCGCTCATAGTCCTTCCCTACAGACTCCTCGCCTGTAGTAAAAACATCCTAGCCTCATAACTTGGACCCTGGTGTAAGACCCACAAAATTTAAATAATTAAATAAATAATTATTTAATAAATGCTGGTAAGAGAAGCCTTTATGGCATTAATTGTAAACCTTAATGACGTGGAAAAGTACTAGCTCAAGTGGTTGAGAGTACTTGATTGTGTGAGAGGACTTGGGTTCGAGTCCTAGGTATGCCAATAATGTGTATTTATTTATTATTATTTTAAATATATGTGTTAGTCGTGATGCAATATAATATAATACTTGAATTTTATTAGTTAACAAGAAATAAGAATTGGCTTAGTGGTTTAGCATTGATTTAATGGGACAATGAATGGCACTTAATCACCAATTAAGTTGCATTTTCGTTTCTCATTATTGAAATTTGAGAGTTTTGAGTGAGGTTTTGGGGGGCTGAGTTGAGGGAAAGGCAAAGGAGGGCATTGGTGTCAAGGGAGAGCTTGCAAGAGTCACAGCTAGGCGAAGGAAATCCAGGTTAGGGGAGTTCCTTCGTTGTGCGTTTGCGTCAGTTTCTGGGTTCTTTATATGAACTGCCGGGCGGCCGAAGGAGACCCGCCAGGCGGTGTGCGCTGGATTGCCAGTTTTACACTGATTTTTGATGGTTTCGTGGTGTGATGATGTTGGAATTGAAATTCTACGGTGTGTGAATAATTGCATGGTGGATTGGATATTATAACTGTGTAGTTTCGAAAATTACTTGAACCTTAGGTTGTTTGGGTATGGGAGGTTATACGGGAATGAGAAGATGAGATAATACGCATTACATATGTTGATTTGTATTCTGTGGGATAATAATAAAGAAATGGAATTTGATATTTATTTGAACAATTTGGTGGCCAAGAACGAGGTATCAAATCTTGTAGAAGTGTGGTAATTGAGGGAATGGGGCATGTAATACGCAAATGAGGAGAAGGTAAGATGTGAAGGCAGCCTAGTGGATCGTAAATCGAGTGGAATCAGAATTGTAGGGGTTGGAATAAGGTTCGTAGGTGTTGAGGAAAATTCTGGGTTCTTGGAACTGCAGGAACCGCCTGGCGACACCATATTGGCCGCCAGGCGCCACACCAGAGGTGCGTGGTGTGTTGATTCACGAAAAATGCTGTTTTTCGTACTTTTCGCATAACAGTAACCGCCGGGCGGTATTTTAGTCCCGTCGGGCGCTAGTCATCTGATTCTGGGCGCTAGGCGCCACCAATTTTTCTAGTTCGCACAGTTTTTGTAAAATTGCATTTCCTGGTTCGTTAACCGTCCGATTTAGTTGAAATTTTGACAGGTGGTCCATAACATGTGGTTCAAGTAATATTGCTGATTTGGAGATTGGATTTGGAGGTCATTAGCTAGAGATATACATTACTTAATATTGCTGATTTTGGAGTTTGTAAAATACATGAATAAGCCTTTGATGAGTTCAAGTAACTTCTAATGAAGCATAATTGGGTGCATGTGGTAAGTTAAATTCAGAATGTATGTTAATTGGGTACGAGTGAGATAATTATGTGAGATATGGTATGGATGGTGAAACTTTACCCTAGTCGTGGTTTTGTGCTTGTGAATTTTTATTGAGGTACATATGTAATATTGACAAAAGTGTGGTGTCATGAGTTTATAAAAATATCAGACTGTATGATCCTAAGACGGGGTGTATGTGGAATGTATGTGGCATGTTTAAAGGGGTATGTGAAGGAGAGTATGGGTGCATGACAATACTTGATTTGATGGCATGTTTAAAAGGGTGTGGTGTAATCTTATTATAGTTGTATGACTGGAAAACCAGGCTGTGTTGTAAATTGTTATGTTGTATGATTGAGATCCCTTGGAGATCTGTTTAAGTGCCAAGGAACCAGTAATAGTGTGCTACTGGTATGGCGCCTGGCGGTGCAAGCGAGCCGCCAGGCGGACAGAACGCAATCAGCGACAATGGTCATAGCGCTTGGCGGTAGGGAGAGTTCCGCTAGGCGGAATGGTGCAGCAGAGACTCTGATGGTGCGGTGGCGACTGGCGGCATGAGGCAGGTGCGCCAGGCGGTGACGGTGAGTGGCGCCTGCCGGCATGGTGGGTCCGCCCGGCGGTGACGAGGCAGTGATGATGATGCAGGCGCATGGCGCTTGGCGGTGTGTGATGCCCGCGAGGCGGTCTGAACCTAGTGTGTGCCTGGCGACGTGGGATGCGCGCCAAGCGGTTTTGGTTCAGTGATGGTGCGCGAGGAAAGGTTTCTACACAGCTTTAGGGAATGTTCATGATGCGATGCTTTGACTGGGGGCCCAGTTACGAGTGTAATCTTGTATTGGGGTAACACGTGACCACTCAAGGTTGTAGCCTGGTGGTTTAGGAAGTCCAGTGGAGTGTGCGAGTTGTGGCTTGTACGGCGAGGTTCGGGTGATTGCCCTCTTCAGAGTGATTCTGATAGAGTTTTGGTAGTCTGGAACAGCTACAAACTTTATGTTTGTTTCGGGGAGCTCCACTTGGTGTCACGGTGAGATGCTGTGGCAAAGTTATTCCCACGTGAGGACTATCAGGTGGTGGCCTGTAGTCGGAGGGGCGAGTAGACACTCGGGCAACAAAGATCGATCATCGTTCTCACCTAAAGGGTATAGAAATGATAGACGTCTAATGAAAGTATTGGAAGTGGAGAAGTAAGGAACAAGGGAGAAGAATACTAACTCGGGGTTTTAAGGTTGCAATGTTGTATTTAATAGTTTATGTGTTTGGTTTTATTTAAATGAGCTCACCCTATCTCTGTGTGTGCGGCGATGATCATGTAACTTGTTACATGGGAGTAGATGTTAATGCAGGTGAGCAGACGGATACGTAGAGACGGAGTGGGGATCACGACAGGATTATTTACTCAGTTTTATTATGATTTTCTTCTGTATTTTTTTTATGGTTTGGTTTTGTAATAACTGAATAGTACGATTTTAATTACTACGGAAGCGATGTTGAACTTTTAATTTTCCCACATTTTTTGGAAATTGCGAGAATAAATGTGATGTTTTATAAATCTTATTTCTTATTTATTTTTAAATAGTAATTTCCGGTTACGACGTTACACCTGGCACGCACGCAATCACCATACTATGGACTCCTCGCCTAAGCGAGATAACGTGATGTTGTGACTGTTTTAAGCTCGCTCAAGCGAGGTGAATTAGCCTAAGCGAGGCTGAGGGCTTGGCTTGGACGAGAGTCCCTAGCTTAAGCGAGTTGATGCGAAATTCCATGTTTGTGTGTGCTTGTGTGTATGATTTGGCTACTTTATCATAGGTATAGGATGTATATGCATGTGGTGTGGTGTTTGGGCTTGAAGGACTAAGTCCAATAGGGGTCTGGGATGTGCTTGGTGGTTGGACACATGATGGGCATGGAACTAGTTGAGTTCCCGTCGGCTACTAATGGGCGAGGAAACCTTAGTATGGTGATTGCATGTGTTGGGTGCACAATGGGCAAGGAATTGTTATGTTCCCGTCGGCTACTATTGGGCGAGGAGTCCATAGTATGGTGATTGCGTGCTTGCCAGGGTCCAAGTTATGAGGCTTGGATGGTTTTACTACAGGCGAGGAGTTTGTAAGGCAGTACTATGAGCGGGATAGGCTCATAGGGTTGGACCACGAATGAGTTAGTTTCGTGGGAGCACAGGAAAGTCCCAAGACCTAGTACATGTATATGACTCATGAAGGACTATGAGATCATGGTTGGGTTATTTGAAAAACATGAAATACACTTTACGTTATTTTGGGAGGGGGACATGTTTAATTCATGTATCTGTTTTATATATAATGTGCATAGCTCACCCTTTCTCTGTGTGTGTGTGGCGATGATCGGATAATTTATTATCCGGGAGCAGATGATTTGACAGGTGGGCCAGGAGATGCTTAGACTCGGAGCGAGGGATAGCATGGGATTGTTATATATATGTTTACTATTTTAGTTTTGAGATAATTATGTAAACTTTCGGTAGCCATTTTAATTTTATATCAGTTTTATAATTATGGACTCTGGTATTTATTGCATTGTATAAAAGATTTAAATTTCCCGCGTTTTTAGGAAGTGGTTTATTAATAAATGTGGTATTTATTTTACTACCAAATTTATTTATTAAAAATTAGTAATATTCCTTAGGGATGTTACAATTACATCATAGTCAAAAAACAATTTTGAATGCTTTAAAAATAAAACTCCCAATTTTTTCCCCTGAGCTCTTCATAGCTACGCATCTCCATTAGCATATGCATCAACAAATGCTCTCGTATAACACACATGTTATACAATCATCGCACAAACACAAACAACACACAAAAGCAAATATGAGCTAACCAAATAAAGATCAGATGTAATACTAATTATATCACATTCTGACCCATGACATCCAATATATCAAAACATTAGATGTTCCAAACCACAACATGCAATAATCAAATCATATTACCACCAAGTAATATCAACGGTATGACATTCTTGTTGACATGAGAAGCCAAGGTGTTATGCTTCTTGAAGATTTGATGAAGATTGAATGAAGCTCTTTTGAACTATCTTGAAGCCATTAGCATTGGAATGGAGCCTACATTGATGAAGGAAAGGAGATTTGATGATATCCATGTTGATCAAGGCTTGAACGTGTGCTCTTCATGTAGTTACATTATTAAGAAAATGTATTTGAAGTTTGTAATTCATATTATAGACCTTGTAGCATTAATTATATGTTTTTGGCCTTAGGTGTGTCTTTTAAATCTGTTGAATGGTTTTTCAACAGGTTAAAATGTCTCTTTTAATCTGTTGAATGGTTTTTCAAAAGGTTAAAAGGTTGGTTGTAGTAGTCTTAAACTGCAACAAATTCAATCAGTTGATTTAGTTTTTAATCGACTGATTTCACTTAAGTCAAGTGAAGTCAACCGATTGATTTGAAAATCAACATGTTGAATTTCGTAATAGTTTGACTATAAAAGCTGTGATTTTCGAAAGAGAGGTATGTTGATCATTTTAGAACGCGAATTTGTTCTGGAAACTTGTGGAAACTCTCTTCTTCGTGATCATACAGTTTGCAACAGTTGAAGATTGATCTTGGATCAATTCTTGGAGCTTTTGGCTTGGTTTGAAGCTTGGAGAAAGTGGTTTGTGGTAGGCTGGGATGTGCTACCACTGAGGTTTGATCTTTTTCAGATTTTGTGTGTGTGCCTGGTGGTTTTCCAGGTCTGCAAGAGGGTTCTTGCTGTGCTAGTGTGATTCTTGTGTGATTCAAGAGTCTTTTGTGGTGTTTTTGCATATTTTGGAAGTGTAAGGGTGGATACTTTCTAAATCTTTTGAAATAGTGAAAAGTCAAGCTTAGGTTGCCTTGACAAACTGGATGTAGCTCAGGTTTGAGTGAACTAATATAAAAATCTCGTGGTGTCCTCTCTTCTCTAACCTTTCTTTCTTGCATTTTCATTTTAAAGTTTAAAGAACTTGTGCTTTAATCATCTTTTTCATGTTTTTGCATGTTTTCATACCATCTGTAGCATTGAGCATGTTTACATGATCATTTGGAACCTATCTTGATCAATCTTTTGCATTTTTTTTTGGTTTAAAACTCAAATCTGCATTTCTGCATTTTTCCCAATATTTCGGTCGATTGTTTTCCTGTTTTAATCGGTAGATTATACCAGGACAGAATCTGTTTAGTAAAATGAATCGATTAACTCTATTTTTGACCGATTGAAAGTGTACAGTTCAGTACTGTTTGCATCCTAACTTGGTGATCTAATTGATTCAATTAAAGGTAGTTTTTAGCTTTCAAAGATAGCCTAAATTTTTAACTAGCCAATTCAACCCCCCCTTCTTGGCATTTCAACCATTTCAAAACTAACAATTGGTATCTAGAGCTAGGTACTTGAAATTTGCTCAAGGAAGGTCCTAAATCTGTTTTGAACTACTTGAAATGGCTGAAAACAAGATACCCTTTGCTGAAGGTGCCTCAATTCATAGACCCTTATGTTTAGTGGCATTAATTACCAATTTTGGAAAATTAGGATGAAAATCTTTATTGAATCAACAGATTAAGGGATATGGGATGCAATCATAAATGAACCATATACTCCTAAGCATATTGTTGAAAATGTGCAGGTTGATAAACCATGGACTCAATGGAATGAGGAAGAAAGGAGGATAGCTCAATATGATTGCAATGCAAAGAATATCCCTACTTCATCTCTCAACATGGATGAGTTTTTTCGTGTTTCACAATGCAAGAGTGCCAAGGAAATGTGGGAGGTTCTTGAAGTGACTCATGAAGGAACCAATGATGTTAAGAGAGCAAGAAAGCATGCCTTGATTCAAGAGTATGAGCTATTCAAGATGAAACAAGGAGAATCCATAGCGGATGTGCAAAAGAGATTCACTCACATAGTCAACCATCTCATAGGTTTGGGTAAGGAATTTGACAAAGAAGAGTTAAACATCAAGGTGCTGAAATGTCTTGATAGATCTTGGCAACCAAAGGTCACGATCATCTCAGAAACAAGAGATCTATCCACTTTAACTACAACTGCATTGTTTGGTAAGCTTAGGGAGCATGAGATTGAGATGCAAAGGCTTAATGAGCTTGAGTCAAGTGAGAAAAAAGGTAAAGAACATAGCCTTGAAGACTAGCACCAAGAAGAATGAGGAACTCGAGGATAAGGTGGCTGAATCAAGTGAAAGTGAGAAATTGAATCTCCTTGTCAAGAGGTTTGGCAAGATCTCAAAAGGAAAGGTATCAAAGGTAATCCAAAGAGGTATACTTCCAAACACAATGAACCAAATTCTTCTAATTTTACATGTTATAACTGTGGAAAACAAGGACATATCAAAATTGAATGTCCAAATGCTAACAAAGAAAAGGAGAAGAGTGTTGATAGGAAAAAAAAGAAGAAGCCAAAGGAGAAACATGCATACATTGCATGGGAGGACAATGATGATTCAACAACAAGTAGCTCCTCACAAGATAAGAGTGAAGAAGCCAACTTGTGTCTCATGGCTGGTTATGAGTCATCCTCCTCAAGCCAAGTAAGTTCCCTAGACATAAATGACTATAATCAATTGTTCCATGATTTTGAAGAATTGCATAATGAAGCAAACAAGATTTCTGCATTAAACAATCAGTTGAAAGGCTTAAACAATTGGCTAGAAAACAGAGTTAGCCAACTGAAAAAAGAAACAACTGATTTAAAAATTGATTTTGAGCATTTAGAAATGATTTATAGTAATTCAATCGATTGTTTTAGAAATCAACCGGCTGAAATACCTTGTGAAAACTGCACAGTTTTGAAAAATCAAGTGAAATACCTTATATAGACCTGTGCAAGGTTCACAAGAGGGGAAACAAACTTAGAGGCTGTTCTTGGTTCTCAAAACTGTGTGTTGGCAAAGCTGGACTTGGTTACAATCGTTCTTTTTAAAAGAAAACCAAGAAGTTATCTAGTTTCTTTTCAAAAAGTATGTCAAGTGACATGCCATTCATTTCATGTAACTACTGTATGCAAAAAGGTCATTTTATTAAGAATTGTCATGGTAGAAAATATGATGTTCCTAAAGGGATTATGAAATGGATCCCAAAAGGATCTAGAAAGGCATAACCAAGATGGACCCAACCTATCAAAGGGTACCAAGTAATCCAAATCTGTTTTGTAGGTCATAAAAGGTGATAAGAAAGATTTGTGGTACCTTGATAGTGGCTGTTCGAGACATATGACAGGAGATAAGACCAAATTTGCAAAGTTAGAGTTAAAGGACACTAGTGCAGGAAAGGGTTTTTGCCGCGGTTATTTTGGTCATTTGGCCCCGGTTTAAGACCTGAGGCATATCTAGTCAAAGTTAAAAAGTTCACCTTTCTGCCTCGGTTCTTAGCCGAGGCATATCTCATCATTACTGCCTCGATTCTGATACCAACCAAGACATAAAATACGTTAAAAATTTAAAAAAATAATTCAGAAATGGCTGAAACCTGCAAGAACACGAGCAAGCAAAATATGTGAGCCTCACTGGAAAAAGCCTCCATCACCATTCGCAGATCTCCTTGTGTTTCAACCACCATCAACGGAAACCACCTGCAAGTGTAGCGTCTCGTTCACCCAGAACGCAACTCTGCCAGTTCGTAAAACATCACCACCTCACGCGTCTAAAATCTCGTGCCAACAACCATTCAATCAACCACTATGCGAAGTTCACCTGCACCAAAACGTGAGGAAACGCAGCAAGATGAACCCCAACCCTACAGGAAAAGCACCCAAGAAAATGGATTCAAATCGCAAAATGGAAACACAAAAAATACACCAATGTGCGGACGAAGGTGGTGCAACTGCTATTCTCGTCGGAGGAGGCGCAACGCCGGCAGTAGGTTTAGAAGGTAGGCACGACGACAGATCTATGATGGTGGGTCGCGGGACTGAACAGTGAAGATGTGATTTCGTGCACCAAAGATTGTTTTTGCGCACAATAAAGAAGATGGAACTGTTTCTCGATTTAAGGATATTTAACTCACCTTCTACCTCGGTTCAAATGAAAACTGAGGCATATCAACATCAATATATTCTGCCTCGACTCTAACACCCGAGGCCATAGAGTCCAAAAAAAAAGAAAAAAAATTATTTAGTAGGCCACTTTACTGCCTCGGGTTAGTAACAACCGAGGCATAAACTGACTTTACTGCCTCGGGTCAATAACAACCGAGGCATGAACTGACTTTACTGCCTCGGGTCTGTAACAACCGAGGCATAAAGCTTTTGTTTTAAATTCAAAAACTTCAAGTTCGTGGGAGGGGGGCAAAATTGAGAGGCTTTAGGCCTCGGGTCCCTCAGAACCGAGGCATAAGACAGGTTTATGCCTTGGGTCAACTAATAACTGAGGCATAAAGCGTTACATAAATTTTAAAACTACCATCACTTATTTATAGACCTCGTTTCTGCTATAATCGAGGCATAAAGCCCGAGTTATAAAGCCCAAAGTATACTAGTGGGAGGAAGGGTTTGTAACCTATGGAGACAACAACAAAGGAAGAATCGTTGGAAATGGAGTCATAGGCAATGGATCCTCTTTCAACATCAAGAATGTGTTGCTTGTAGAAGGACTCAAACACAATTTGATAAGTATAAGTCAACTATGTGATAAAGGCTTTAAAGTCATGTTTGAACCAAATAGTTGTTTGATATATGATGCACATGGTAGTATTGTTTTG
>Ga0214543_1006536_pt1 | contig 20670 bp, 7 predicted proteins | sample CNSS2metaG_FD_160094 | JGI IMG/M metagenome (GOLD analysis project Ga0214543, IMG submission 160094) | Root nodule microbial communities from cowpea collected in UCLA plant growth center, Los Angeles, California, USA - CNSS2 | ecosystem: Host-associated > Plants > Roots > Nodule | place: USA...
TTATATATAAAAATTTTATTTATTAAAAAATAAAAAAAGACATGCAAGAATAGAAGATGAATACAATATATGAGAAACTTAAAAGACAATAAAAGATAACATAAAAAATATCTGAATAACTTTTTTATACTTTTTATATTTAATTTTATGTCTTATTACTTATTAAAATTAAATATTATACTTTATATAAAGAAACCTATCTAATTTAATTTCTATAAATATTATATAGTACACAAAATTTAAAAAATTTCGAGGAGCCATACTCCTGGAGGATAACTAAGATCCATCCTACCTGATACCATCCATAATAAAAAAAAAAAAAAAGATAACTTGAAAGAGCTAAAATGAGAAGGATAACTTATTCTAAAGTAAAATCAGATCAATAATAATCTTTGTTATATTAATCTACTTTTAATGAGAAAGAAAATTTGAAAAATTAAAATTTAAACTCTAATTCATAGACTAATTATAACTTTTATGCATAATAAATATTATTTTAAATACCAATAAATTTTAATTTATAAAATAATATTAAACTTAATCAATATAATAACTATTTTTTTTTCTAAATAATTGATTATTATTTAATAATTTTTTTGTCTGTTTTATTAACAACTATAATGATAATAACTCACTATTAAGTTTTGTTATAATAATTAGGTTTCAAACCAAAATATATTTAATATTTACTATACCATTTTATTGAAATTTTAAAATGTTGTGAATATATAAATTCAATGATAATATTAATTATTATATTAATATTAATTATCACTTTTTTCTAATTTAAAATATATTTAAAGAAGAAGAATGGTTAAAAATAATGATTTCATAATTATGACTTAAAATTAAAACAACTCATTATATTTGGATTCGATTTATAAATTAATATAATATATTATATAATATTTCCATCTATTCAAAATTTAAATTGTTGTAAATATATAAATTCAATGATAATATTAAACGTTATATTAATATTTATAATTAACTTTGTATAATTTTTTAATTAGTTGCATTAAAATATTTTAAGAAAAAGAAGAATAGTTAAAACTAATGATTTCATAAACAGTGGTTAAAATTAAAACAATTCATTATATTTTTATTCAACTTATAATTGATAAAATACTGACCATTATTTCATCCTATTCAAAATGTAAAATGTAAAAATGTAAAAAAAAATGTAAAATGTTATAAATATTTAGTATTAAATGTTATATTGATATTATTTTCAACGTTGCATATTTTTTAAATTAGTTGCTTTAGAATATATTTAAAGAAGTAGAATAGTTAAAAATAATGATTTCATGAATATTGATTAAAATTAAAACAATTTATTATATTTTTATGACTTATAATTAATAATAAAATTAAGTCTCTAAAGAAAAAATGTGTCTAATCTTTAAATTACATTATAGAAGTATGTCGTATCTGTATTTTTATGAAAATTACGTAAAACATTTTCTCAACAAAAAATTATATTTTAGTTTATTATGAAACTCCATTTGTCATCTTATTCCATGTATCCTCTAGGTCAAGAATGATGTTTTACATTTACTGTCATAAAGTATAATAATTTAATTTAAAGGCAAAATACAATTTCTTATAATATTTTAATAAGAAAAACATCTTGAACTCTTAATAAAATAACGTTATAAATTATTTTTTAAATTTATTAGATAATCTTACAAATAATTAATAATAATAATAATAAATATAGTCCTATTAAGTTGATAGTAATCAATAGTTGTATACTTTTTTATTGTTATAAATTTTGTCCATCATAATGAAAAATAGTACAATGTTTTTATCTCTGTCATTATACCTCTTATTCTTAAAAGTGTAGACCTTAAGGAACAAAAATTGGAATGTACACATGCAACAAATGTATTAATAATTATTATATTTTCAAAAACTATATAACTAAAATTAATATTTTCAAAATAATTAAAAGATAGATATCTACAATAAACACATGTCCAATTATTAATAAGAAAGTAAAAATGTAGTACACGTCAACATAGAATCAGTGACGATAAAATTGAATATTTTAAATTATTACTCATGATAAAAAGAATTGGTGTGCTTTAATACTTTCAATAGTATTATAAGGTTACCATATAGAGTGCTCGAAGGTGAAGGTTTTATGGGCCAAAAGAAAAGGGGGAGTTAAGCACTTCGTTCACATACGATAGGAGATTCTTCATCATTCGTCTTGGGCATTCGATGGCGATGATTTTTTTTCATGAAAAAATATTAAATTTTATTCACCTAGTATATAGTGTTTCTTTTCTTCAAAGTCCAACTTTTTGTGCGAGTTAAAACTCTTCCTCAAACAAAATTACCATTTAATCCTGTGAGAAATATAAAAACAGGCATTAAGAAACTTTTGCCCCAAATTAGGTATCCAATCCGACTTATAGTTCGAACCAAAGGTTACTTTTAGATAACAGGAATATTAAATCCAAAATCCAAAGAAAATTGTCATATCATCCTAAAACATTTTACACTAAGTAAAAATTTGCTACCATGATTCACCTTGTCAACAATAGCTTTTCGGTCCTCATCGCCACCAGAGAGCTTTGAAGGTTTGTCATCATCAGCCGGTATCATTGACAAAACTACCTCATGGAATCATCTTTACGTCAACCACATTAAGTGTAAACCCATGTAGCTCGATTACACAACATTAGACGAGAAAATTTTCCTTAGAAACCATTCAGCTACTGCTATTACGGGAACCAAGACACTGGCTTAAAAATAAAATGAAAAAAAAAAAAAAACATCGAAAATACAACCGATGACCATCATTCACACCTTTAACTGTAAATAGAAAACGGAATCAAACGCATGTGTGCGAGCTTTAATCTATTATTATAACATGATTCACAGTGAAAGAGATACCAAAAATACGCCTGTCAACCTTTCTTCTGAATTCAATCATTTCACTGAAGCTGGACAACTTTAGCCACCCCCAGATTTGAGTGTGTTGCTCAACCTATATAACAAGCTCACATTAATATTGCCCAAAATTATAACTACGATTTGTAAAGAAGGTATGATGTATTATAGTTAGAGGCAGCGTAATATTTAAAAGAAGATATTATGTTAACATTGTGTACAATATTTGACATCTGCAGATAAGAACCACATAAGGAAATGATACAAATTCAGATTTTCGAAAAACCAATATAAGCAAAGTTACCATTCATATTTTCTAAACCTTGGTAGCTTCATATTTACAGGAATGACGAAAAATGAAAACCTCACGCCAGGTCAGTGATATTATATTATTATATAGGGTTCTCTGTCAGGAAACATATGTACTTTCAGCCTTACATATTTTGCTCATTAGAATATATCTATTCAGGTAAAATGACATAAGTAACTCGACAGTCATGTATTAGAAAATAACAATTATCTGCACTTTATTCTATGGAGATAAGAGATCCATACAAATTGTTATAGTTTTTCCTTTTGTCACAAAATAAGAGAGTAAAAGGAAAGGGGATATACGGAGAGAAAAAAATCCTAAAAATATAGAAAAGAAATGAAAACTAAAAAGCAATTATATAGCAAAGGTACCTAATATCTATGGACATTTCAAATCATAATTCCCTTGAAACAACCTTTAGTTTAGTTTGACTTACCAGTCCAGGCCCTCAAAAAGTCCTTCTCCTTTTATTGCAGAAGTTTTGAAAATAGACCATTGGCGATTTTTTATCTTGTGTAGCTCTAGAGCCTCCGTCACTGCAGCATCATCAAGTGCACCAGGAAGGTCCTGTGTACGGAGAAAAAAGACAATTTAAAACAAATTGATACATTTATTTTTCAAAATTTCAGTTTTCCACACAAGGTATATGGCATGCAATAGTAATTAGGCACAACTTAAAACTATCCTTTTGCATCACAAAATTGTAGTTTGCAATAAATTTCAGCCAATAAAGAATGTGTTGGAAAGTTTGTTGCTATCCATTTTCCTCCTACTGAGAATATCAGCTTCCTAACTTTTTTACATACTCATTATCTCCTTATTTCCCTAGGGAAATACGAGAATCCAAAAAAATATGGATCAAACTCTGACCTGTTTGTTTGCAAAAAGGAGAACAACAGCACCTTTTAGTTCTTCCTCCTGTAGCAACGGTTCAGAGACAATTTAGTATTAAGTATTATTTATGAAAACCTGAAATCACAATCACAGGCAATAACCAGGGCTACGGAAGAATAGAAAACAGAATCAATTAACGAGAGTACAACACATCTAAAACTCAAAATGATATGTCGAATAAAAAAAATCAATTATAGAATAACTAGAATGAAATTGAGAATCAATCTGTATATTGTATGAACTTTGAGTGGTGGAAACCACTTCAGAACCCTATTATAGTTACTAAACCTTGAACAACAACAAACTCTTTCCCAACTAGCTGTAAGCGGCTACATGGAATGATGCTCTCTACGCAGATATATTAAATCCCAATTCTTCACAAAAAAGCCATTTAGATATAAATAATTTGTATCGGTTTTATTCTAAGTTTGTCTAGGTGTTCCTCTAATTATGGTTCTATCCTATCTGATCATCCTGTCGAAGTGAAACTTCCATTAGTCTTTTTTTCATATATCCAAACCGTCTCTCAGGCTTGTTTGTACCCTCTGATCCACAATAGATTCAACTCCTACTTTCTCGAAACATTCATTCACGATGATCTTATCTTTTCTTGTATGATCATTTATTTATCCATGAATCAAACTCAACATTCTCATCTTTGCAAAATATTACGCTATGCTCTTGTTCACTTTAATGCTTAATATTCAATACCATATATCACTTGATGTTCTTATAGCTATAAAAAAATATATCCTATTTAGCTTATGGATAAATTTCTATTCCATATAATACATGAAACATTACTCTATTACATCCTAAGCCATTGTTGAAGGTTCACTAAACTAATAAAGCTTAGAAATGCAATTTAGTATCACCACTCTTCTACAATACCGATTACTTATGAGTACAGGAATATTATAAGTATGCGAACCAAGTTCTTAGATCAGTATTCAAAATGACAAGTAATTGTAGAAATGTAATGTTTTCTTTTATTATTTTTTATATATGTGAACCCAATTTTAAGGTTAGGGTTTTAGGAAGTGCCTTGCCTCTTCTATGTATCTTATAATTACAATTATCTCTAATGATAGTAAGTATCGTACAATACAGGATACAAACAGTACTATACAATACGAACCGATTGAAGACTCGTTTTGTTCCCTTATCATGTTAGTATCACACAATTCGATCTCTGAATTTCCCTGAATGGTAGCTTGAGTCGCAACATCCATGGGCAGAGAGATGTTACTCAGGTGGCAACTCTTGTTGCAACGACTCTTGCGACAATGCCTGTTGTAGTGGCACCTCCCAGCAATGATGGAAAAGAAGCCAACAGACCTCGGGACAACAAAGTCTCTCTCAGTGGCTACTCTCACGGCCTCAAAGTACCTGGCAGTGGCATGGCCTCGACGCTGCTTTGTGTGTGTTCGTGAGTAAAGATAGACAGCCCTAGGGCTTTTTAATGGGTTGGAATTGGGACCCATTTTTAACCTAAAATTTTAGCCCATTTCGTTTAAAACATTTTAAAGCCCAATTAGTAAATGGTGTCTCCCTCTAAAACTGCTACTGCACCCAAAAAAAAAGGTGACTCTGGAAACTCTCACTGCACTCAAAAGAATTGAAAAAGGTCACTCTCTGAAAACTACCACCGCACTGAAAACTGTCATCTTTCTTTCTTATTCTCTTAGGGTCAAATATTTATCAACCCATACATTTTTTTTTTTCATTTACCAAAGGAGTTGGGTCATACAATCATTATAATATTAACTTAATTTACCCACTATACAATCACTATACAAATGTGTCAATTGCATGCATCAATCAATCTATGGAAGATCATAGTCTATAGATTCTTGACACAGGTACCTCATACCATGTCTTTTGGTAATATTTCTTCATTTTCCTCCATTTACTCTCCAAAAATTCCCCATTTTATACTGTCGCTAATGGATCCAAAGTAACATCTCAAGGAATTGGCAAGGTTTCTTTATCTCCTTCACTAAATTTAAATTATTTTTTGTACATTCCCATTATCATTACAATTTCATATCCAAGTCATTGACTCGTTCTTTGAATTGTTGTGTGACCTTTATTACAAATTCCTTTGCTATACAGGAATGTGGTAAGGGTCTGATTGGAGAAGGATGGGGGTCTTTATTTACTGAAACCAAGTTCCTTGGTATCTTATTTTGCAATTTCAGTCCAAAAACTTTTGCATATTCATTTGGACCACCTTAGTTTGCCTAAGTTGAAGATGATAGCTTTAGATAGAAAATCTTGTCAATTAGGAAAGTGTTAGGTCTTCCTTTCTTAAAAAGTTTGAGACACAATGTAATTTTGTTTTTTCTACTATTAATTCTGATATCTGGATACTATTTGAATGAATTCTCTTGATGTATTTAATGAAAATATACACCGTTTTTATTTTCATCACATTTATCTAAGGATAATTAAACACTTTTACACTCCAAACCTAGATTTATTCTGAACAAGTTGTATGTGCCATGTTCACATGCACACTTTTCTCATCCTAATTCTTCTTAATACAAAGATCGTGATATGTGTGTGTTGTGAGTGTGTCAATATAAATATACACACGATAGAAATCAAGAATGACAAATACCTCCAGAATTGCATGGAATTCCTCCTTAGCAATCACAAGCCTATCAACGTCACTTGAATCAACAACATATATTATTGCCTGAGTATTTGGAAAGTAGCACCTCCAATATGGCCTATTTAAAAAAAATTAAAAATAATCAAATAACAAAAGGTTGGAGAAATAAATTGACATTTCAGCTATAGTATATATAAAGGCAATGCAACATGTCTGGGTATGGTTTCTTTTTTTCATAATTTTCCCCTTCAACTTCAAACTGCTACTGATCCAACTTTCCCATTTTTTATTCATCCTGCTCCTCCTATTAATAGCCTTACTCGATGAGATCAATCATATGGATGACACAAAAACCAATAAACTTAGCTAAATACCAAATTCTCAACAACATTAGTCAATGAGATTAAATTAATATTTTTCCTCCAATGCACTTAGCTTGTCTCAACCACTTTTCACAAGACACAGAACAATAACCGCTCTCCACACCAGTGTCCCCAATACCCTTATTTACACATCTAAACCATCTTACCCAATTTCATGTTATCTTTTGCACGATGGTTGTCTTATCAATAACTCATACAATCCATTGTTTCAAATCCCAAATAGCAGCGCTGAGCTGCTAAACCCTAAAACACTCTAGAGGGATAGCAACTACTTTCAAATTTTTATATAGGTTCCAATTTATACATATAAATTGTCAAAAATTATACAAGTGCTTCAAAATCAATGACTTTCACAATTAACAATAAAAAGTCATAGATGTTTCAAACAAAACATACAAATTAATACCCGCAAAAATCAAATACAAGTTTCCTATAGGAACCATCAATATTCATCAAAATCCAAGTCTTTTTTAGAATGTTAAGTATTCATCACTATTAGATTTCAATTTTTGATGAAATCCACAAATATATTCCTCCCTGTAGCAGAGGGTAGCTAGCCACTACAGCTCGCTATTTAAAAAACCTGATACAATCATTTGGTATCATGTGCCTTCTAGTGTGACAGCTTAACATACTCTGAAAGCACAGCAATGTCACAGTTACATTGTTTTCCCGTCAACTATGACTACTAAGTAACTCTGCCTACAGTTTCATGGTCAGTAAGCCCTAAGCCTAAGTAAAGGAGGAGGGTTATGTTAGGTGCTCAACAACCAATTAAAACCTGTAGTAACCTTGAATAGTTACACATGTCAATCAAGGTTATATTTCTTATCCCATTTTATGGTTTGACCCCTTTAGTTTTCAATATGCAGGTAGTTTTTGTCCATTATGATGGTATCTACACATACATTTTTTCATCCTATCATGTGACAAGTAATATAGGGAAAAAATGAGGTTGTCATTGGGTATAGAAACTCCTTGAAACAGAGAGCATTTTAAGATAACATGGACAGAAAAGACATGTAGATGGGCTATATGATTACAAAACAGCCCTTTAAAGAATAGAAAGTTCAAATTTCAATGGCAGATTATAATTGAGCCAAAGTGCAAAACTACAGTGGTGAAACTTCATATCATGTAGGAATTAGAGTGGTAAAATTTATAAACTAGTGACATTATAGGATATCAAAATTCACAGGTATGTACTAGGAGCTAAAAGTAAATATTAGCAGAAACAAAAAAAGATCATACACCTACACTCAGTCAAACGAAGTAAGAATGATGCCAGAGTGTTTACCTGATACTTGTTTGCCCACCTGTATAAACAAAAGTTTCACATTTGAATTAGCATTTAACATAATCCCTCCTATGCCATTGCATATTAAGTCTCAGGAAATAAATTCACTTGCTTGTAATTTATGAACAACAATGTAAACATGGAAGCCAAAGAGTAATCTTTAACCAACAACACATAAAAAGTAGATATGTATAGAAGGTTATAGTCTAGGTTTTTCTTTTATCTTCACTTGGACTGTATCAACATTCAAAAAAACTTATAGATAAAAATATCTATGGCCAAAGGAGGGCATAATTATGCAAACTAATTTGTAATGTATTGCACTCACTCAGTAATGAAACTAACAAAGTTCAAGTCTAAAACACGGCTATGCATGTTTGCTTGTATTTAGCATGACATAGAAGAATATCATGGAGAAAAAGACAGAAAACTTACACAGGGACTGTGGAAGGGGGAGACAGAGACTAGATACCACCGACATTTTAAAAGCAATGGGTCAAACGAAACTTATAGCATTTAGAAAGGCTAAATGAACATTTAAACACTTTAAATTAATATATGTTCAAACATATTCGTGCTTATTTGTTGAATTAGTAGTACACCATTTTTAATTAAAACTTATTGAGTATAAAAATTTGAACCTTGCTCATTGATCATGTTTGTAAATTCTAAAACTATACTCTGGTCATCTCTATGACTCTAATACTGGTCCTAGATTTTGTTTAGTTCAACATAGGCAGTGGTAAACGGAGAAAACATATTCATAACAAGTACCAAAATGTACAGAACTTGATGAATCAAGATGACAAAGGTCGTTACCTAAATCCCAAACTTGAAATTTGATGTTGTTATACTGCACAGTTTCGACATTAAACCCAATAGCTGCACCAAATAATATAATCAATCACTATACAATGCCATAAAAGCAGTGGAAACGTTTACCAGCAGCAAGCAATACATATAGAGATAAAATAACTAAAATAACAGAATTCAAAATTTTGTCTACATTTTTAGCATTTTAATATAGTATAACCAAACAACTATATTAAATAAGAAATGTGAGCGAGCTCATATAAATATAAAAGGAACCTAAAATTTAAACAAGACCGCTCATTACCGCTCATTAGTCAATAATTTCCAAAATCGAAATATTGCCAGCAACGAAACCAATAAAAAATTACAAAAATAAAACCAGATAGAAAAGACGGACGTTAAGATTTGGGTCAATATAAAGCAAGATCGAGTACGTACTTGGAATGGTGGAGACAACTTCGCCCATCTGAAGCCGATCTGAAAAGGAAGGTAACAATTCAAACGAATCAAATCGAGAAACAGCAGATTCAAATTGGACAGTGAGGGTGAGGGAGAAGCGAAGAGGTAAGAAGCATACAAAGGATGGTGGTTTTCCCGGCATTGTCGAGGCCGAGAACGAGGATTCGAGCTTCCTTGTTACCGAAGAGAGAGGAAAACAATTTTGTAAACACTAATCCCATCTTCCGATTCGGCAGAGGGACGCTCACACAGTGCAATTGCAACTACCACATCAATCAGTAACGGAATGAATTTTTCTTTCTGGAAAAAAAAAAGAATGAGAATGAGATCAGATCTCGAAGCAGAAAGGGTGAAGCTGAGGAGAAGTGCATGTGAGTGTGAATCTAAATGGCGTCCATGGTGGAAGGAAGGAAACGAGGACGATACATTGGAAACGCGAAGAAAGTAGAAGGATCGATTCGGTTGGGCGAGATTTCAGTGAGGGAGAAAGGAATGGAAAATAGAAAATGGGAAAAGAAGAAACGAAGACGAAGAAAATGAAGATAAATAGTAGATGGTTTCGATTCCCTCGCCCTCCACCTTTCGGTTTTGGGATCTCGCACCTATAGCAACCCGTTTTCAACTCAACTGTCATTTCCTGCATTTAGAATTAGAATTAGCCTGCCACGATGAAATTTGGGCCTCGGCCTTTCTGTTCCATTTCCAGAATTGATATTTGGGACAATTTCTTTGACAACCCACTCTTTTTTCTTTTTATATATATCTCGAAAAGAAAATTAAAATGCCCATGATTATAAATCATAAATAGTATAATTTAAAAGTTTATTTCGAATTATATAATTTTAAATAAATTTTTTGGAATCTAATTGTGAATAAACTTACATTACATAAAAATAAGAGACCAAACCACTATGTAAAGAAAAAAACCTAAAATATATTTTTTAAAATTTTTTATTCAAAGTGATGTCGATTTTTTATTTAAAATTTATTATTTAAAATTTATTGATTATAGAGTATAAATCTAAAAATATATTTTTCATTTTCTAATTCAAAAATAGGAAGGGTAGTTAATTAAACTTTTCCAAGACTCATGTAAAAACATATCAGGGGTTAAATAAAGAAATAGTGTCAAAGTGGTCTCAGTGTCAAAGTAGTCTCTTTCCTACCTCTCACAAATATGTTCCTGCAATTTTTTAATTTAAAAAAAAAAATCTAAAAATACTCTTGACAACTTTCATTCTTGAATGTATTTTTAATTTATACTAATATAGAAAGGAGATGCAATTTTTCTTAACATTTTTAGTGTACATAATTTTTGTACAACTTTCTATTTACTCTGACAGAATTTTAATATCTTTTATGAAAACTGTTGTACCAATTACTGTTTTTGTTTTAATAATTATAAAAACATAAAATAGTTATAAACGTATTTTTACTAATATATTAAAATTAGAATGTCCATTCTAAAATGTGTTTTTATATTTTGGAATTTAAATGATATATTTGCATTCAAAAATATAAATATTACACACCCAATTTAAAAATGACAATTTTGAATATATTGAAATAATGTTTAAAATGATTTGGGACAATAAATTAAAAAGTTGTATTTAAGATTGCGTAATCTAAATTTGAACATGTTTAACTTGAAAGAATAATTCAAAAAAATAATATATAGAATGAGGCTGGTGTAAATATGCAAGTAAGATATTAAGATAATTAAAAAAAATTACAAAATTCGTAAAGTTTGTACAAAGTAATATAAATTAATACAAAAATTATTAAATCATAAAAACAAAGTAGTTGAAATCATTTCCAATGAGAACAAATATCACTAAAGGGAAAATTGTGGTTATCAATCGAATATGTAATATCATCTAAATATTATAATGAGATGAATTGAAAAAACAAATTATTATTTCAACAGAAGTGTGACGTTATCTAAAAATTACTGAAAGAGAACGGAAAATCTAGAAAGAACCATCTTTAAAGTGACACAAAATTTCATCTAAAATTTGTGAGTTTCATGTATTTTTCTATAAATGGACGGACTTACAAGAACTTGGTGATGTTAATAGTCATGCGCTATCAATGAACAAGTAGGGAGAAAGAAGCGCTCCGTTTCTGTTAGTAAGAAGTAAAAAGTAATACGAGTGGGTGGATTGTGGAATACAACTAAGAATAATTTGAAGAATGTACTTACAGAGAGAAATTAGTAAATAAAGAAAAAACGTGAGACAAAATAGAAAGTAAAAATATGTACGCTTTGTATATAGTTGGAGATAATAAATAAAACATTAGTCACTCTGAAATTCCTTTTATTCGTAAACTTAACATGTTGAACTGTTCCTAATATAATAAAACGAAAATAGTCGTTGTAAAAGTCTAGATTCTGATTTCTACACAGCAGATTGGAAGATCATCTCGGCTAGCTCCTGTAACATACGGCAAAAGACCTTTATTAGAATCTATTTTGTCGACACGTAAATACTGAGAGAGCACTAATATGTTAACAAGTATAGAATAAAACAGCATGTGCTAAAGCAAATTGATTAGTCAATTAGCATGGATATACAGGAAATATTTTCATTCTTAAAACCAAAACTAGTAACATATCTGGAAAGAGAATTGTTCCATTTCATCGTGTGTGTGTGTGTGTACAGCAGAGGAGCAAATGCATTTCCTTAATCTCAGTTAGTTAGGCTCAAGGAAAACATGCATAAGGAAGGGTATGGTTTCATATAAAGCTCTTAATTGCTGAAATGGTGGTATAGGTGGCATTATCCTCAAAAGGATAATATTGTCTATTTCTCAAACAAAAGGAAGAGTGGAATTCAGGTTATTTGGGGTTTACAACTGGCTGCAGGGATGTCTTTCCTGATAATTCAGGTGTTTGAATCCTGGTGTTTACTACAAATTTGGGGTCTTGCTCTATTTTTCAAGCTGAATAATCAAATTTATATTTGTTCATTACACATTGGGGAATAAAATTACTCTCAAGCAAAAAATTTAATGCTTGCCCTTTTTAACAGAAAAACTATATTTGGAGTTACCTGTTTCGCAGAAGCAACCTTTGGTTCTCCCCATTCCTTGACTTTCTTCTCCAAATATTCAAAGTCAGCTTTACCAGCCTATGTTAACATCCATTTCGATAAAGTTAATCAAAAGGCACTATTAAAAGAGAAAATAAAAATGTTGGAAGAATTTTACCTCTATTTGAGCCCCAATTTCAGTGTCAAAACTCTGGTATCGTTTACGGACAAGCTCAGACAGAGAACCATCCTTCGAGCCAGCATAATGAGAAAAGTTCAGTTTGATTCTCAAAAGAGATTTAAAGGTTTTCATTGAATTTGCGCATTTGAATTATGAGGGCATAAATAGATGTAAATTGGTCCTGTGTTACCTCAATTAGCTTGACAGCATTTCTCAGTCCACGGGCCAGGGTATCCATTCCAGCAATGTGGGCTATGAACAAGTCTTCAACATCAGTGCTCTCTCTCCGCCTACATATTGTTCAGTAAAGAAAATGAGAGAAAAAAATAAAACCAACAAACAGGAATGTAAGTACATTAAGATAGAGAAGGACTGACAATTTCGCATCGAAGTTGAATCCACCTGGTGAAAGTCCTCCCTGGAAAAGACAAAAACAAAACAAAAAGAAACTGGTCGGATGAGATTGAATTTCTAGGTATGTAGCATTTCATGGTGCAAACTCACTGAAAAACATTTTCTTACATTTCTGATCACACTGAGCATAATCAGGGTTGCCTCTTGAATATCTACCAGAAACTGATCAGTGTCCCAGCCTGCAGTAATGATAACAGCTTCACGTTACAACATTCATTCATGTGACATGTTATTGTTCCTGTTTTGATGTTAAGAGTTACAAAATTTATTGAATGAAAAAATGCACACATACCAACTTGAGGATCGCCAGTGTTAGCATCAATATTACCCAGCAATCCGTTAATCCTTGCAGTTTCGAGCTCATGATGACAACTACATATTTCGGCAGAAATTGAAAGTACAAACATCATGTTCAGCTTCAGTTAAGATTTATGAATGTCAAATTTAAAAGTGAAAGTAAGATCAAGAACAGCCCATGTAAATAAACACAATATACAATGTTCAATTCACCTGTGGCCAGAGAGGGTGGCATGGTTGCACTCTATGTTGAGTTTGAATTCCCCTGCAGAAGGAAAAGAAATGACACAGAAATTTGTAAATTGTAATAACATTGTTCTTAACAAAGAAAATTAGAGCAAAATTTTAGGTGTGTATATATATGATGAAGATAGTCATCCTGCTTGGTTAGTTTGGCATTGGGTGAAAAGGACAGGTATATAATTTACCTTCAAGTCCATATTTTCGCAAGAAATTTGCTGAGGTTGCAGCATCCCAATCATACCTGTAGAAACATAAGTTTAGTATGGGTAACAGGTGCTGCAAAAGTATTGACTGAACAGGTAAGATTCTTACTGGTGTTTCGTAGGTTCCTGTGGCTTAGGCTCAATTAGCAATGTCCCTGAAATGGCACAAGGAAAAGGACTTACAAAAGGGAAAAAACCTTTATAAGTGAAAGAATAAATTTTTCATTCAAATTTTAGTGTAGTGACACAAAACAGAAATTTTTTTAAAACACTTATATAACCTTGTAAGCATCCATATTTCACAATTTAGTGCTATAAAATGATAAATAGTAGGCATTCTACAGAACGTTACCATTGAATCCAATCTTCTTTTTGTATGCTACCGCAGCTTCAAAAAACCTAGCCTGTAATAAGGTAATAAACCGCATTAAGAAAGTCGGAAGAGGCAAAAAAAACAAGCTTGATTCGGAGTAGGCAATGGATTGTCATAAGCTTGCGATTCATGTCTGTCACTATGTAGGATAGAAAAATTTACTTCATTCAAGACATACATCTCATAAGGTCAATTTTTGCCTTAAGGCTTTATGATGTGCCCTTGCTTGAATATATTTCTTTCTTATCCACATTAAAAAGTGGTTAGTTGTAGCATGCACATAGAACTATGTTTCATTAATTTCAAGGAGACTCCTTATATATTGTTCAGTAATACAAGAAATAAAAGAAGGCAGTAATGTAAAATTATTAATTCAAAGCAAGAATGATTCGCATACCATATGATTAAGCTCTCGCTCCATATCTGTGTTCAAAAGAGATTGATAACCCTCACGGCCACCCCAGAAAACATAATTTTCTCCTCCCAAATAATGAGTCACCTGCAATATATATATGTTTAAATCAGAAAAAGAAGAATGGTTCTTCAGATACAATGAACCTTACACGCACACAAAACCTTACCTCCATGGCTTTCTTCACTTGAGCAGCAGCATATGCATAGACCCCTAATTCAGAGCTGTAAAGCAGTTCATTTAGTCAGCAATGAACCCAACATGCATAAGGACCATAAAGACAATTCAGGAGGAAATTGTATTATATGTTACCTAGTAGCAGCTCCATGCATGTAACGAGGATGCATGAACAACTGAGCTGTTCCCCATAATACTCTCTTTTTAGCCTACAAAACCATTACATGTAGTATGGTTGTTTAACTCAAGACATAAAAACATGTGTGTAAAACACTGCTCTAGCAGAGTACTGAATAAAAAGGATGACAGGAATGTAAATAACAAAAAAGTACTTAGTGAACAAGACAGACAAAGGGGAAAAGAAAAAGAGACTCCATGTATCATTTCTTCCTTATTTACCAACTCTAAATATATTGATTGCATTGCACACTTGAAAAAACAACGGGGTATGGGTGCATGTTAAATGACTAACTGGAAATGTACACCATTCAATCATGTGAAATGGCTAACTGGAAATACAAGGAATTCAGCAATCATTTGGGCTTTGGTACAAATTGCTAGTGTTTTTTCCTACTTCCAAATAATGTAGGTGAAAAGTAATATACCTTGGTCTGGAGCTCTTGAGCCAGGGCAACCACTTCATCCAAGTTTGCATTAGATTCCTATGATAAAGACAACAATAGCGGTCTAACAGCTCAGAAAGCAGATTTATAAAATGTAGCAACAGGGTTTTAATAAAAAAAGCACATTCCACTAACTATGATCATGTCTGAATATTCTAGAAATAAAACATTAGTAAGCATATGCCACTGCATCTCCATTTTGATCATCTCTAATTAAGTGGAGAAACATTGACTCACCTCAAGAGTTTTTCCATCAGGGGCAATATCCCTGTCGTGGAAGCACCAAAAATCGACACCAAGCTTGCTTATGAACTCAAAGTTAGCTCTCACTGTTAATTAAGAGAATTTTATTGTCACAAACAAATCAGTGAATGTAAAGCATATCTGGAGAGCAAGAACTAACATACTTCTTCTTTTGGCCATGTTTAATGAGTTGGTACCATCCTCCCATGGCCAATACTTAGTAGGTGCCCCAAATGGATCACCACCTGTTCCACGGAATGTATGCCAAAATGCAACACTAAATCTGAACCAATCCTGAAGTTATTATAGAACAAATTCAAGTCAAAATCCTGTTGATGTCGGTGGACAACAAGGTATAAATAAAAATGGCAACTTCTTGGAATATAGATGAAAACCCACCTTCATTTTCTTTCCAAGAATTTCCTCCTCTGGATTATACCATTTAAAAGAAAGTGGATTCTTACTGGAAGGCCCCTGAAAATTAAATACAAACATGCACTAATGAGTATTCACACAACATATAATTCTAGAATACACATGAACATAAAAGAAGAAACAGCCCCCATAAAGAATTCCCAGATAATATTTTCACGCTAAGATATAGCTGCAAAACAAAATATAAAAACTAATTCAGTTGAGAAAGGTCAACCTCTTTTTCCAAAAGAGTAGTCTTTTTTGCAAAGGGTATGAGCATACAATAAACATATTATTTAGTTACCCAAAATCATCCCCTCTTTTAAAAATAGTCGTTAAACTATTGAAATTGTATAAGTAGTCCCTAAAGTACTGAATATCCACCAATGTAGTCCTTGAATTGATATATATATATTACTAGCATTGAAGGCCTAATTTGAAGAGTTCTTCAATACTTGCCGATGTGGCTCAATTTATAATACTTTGGAGACTCTGCATATAGTTCCAAACAAGTTAATAATCAAATAAACCCTTTCATTTCATTTCATTGATCTCTTTACTTTCCATTCAATTTAGAAAATATTATATGTCATGGTTATCTTGTATGGCATACATAGATAGATTGAAATAAACAAGTGTACCTCGTATTTAATCTTTGGAATTCCAGGGAAAAACTCCCCTTCCCATCCATCTGAATCGCCGCATTGATCCACATTGCTAGCAGGACAAGTCGGAGGAGTAGCAACCTGCTTGCAACATACAAAATAAATCATATTCACATATCATGATCCAGAATCCCAAATGATAATATACAAACGGAGTAAAACAGAAAAAGTACCGCTGCATAACAGAAGACTTTCAAACAAAGAAAAAGTAGTAATGTTCTCCCCAATTTCATTTTCATCTTGACGTCAATACCTGCGCAACAGAGAGAGAGATAGAGAGAATCGATCAGCAGATCAGGAAACGTCACCCAATCGCTGTATAAGAATTACTAAAGATAATAACGTCATAGATGATCTATAAACAGAGATCAGATAGCAACAACTTCAGATTACAGAGGGAAAAGCTGCAAACTTTGATCAAAAGACAAAACTCATGGACCAATAATAATGTAAAATAGGAAATAAAGGGTGAAGGTGTGAAAGAATGAGCTTACCGATCAAAACTTGTTCTTCACCGATTTCAATAGAATGAAGGGGAGGAGAAGAGTGTTTTGATTTTATAGAGAAGCTAGGAGAAGAGTGTTTTATATAAAGAAGTAAGAGATATCCGCAGTTCTGGAATTGTTGTTTATTTTCCAGTTTGGATAAGCATGCGGATCCATTTGAAAATACTTTATATTTTAACAGAATAGTATATAATATAATATATATTCTCCAAAATATTTAAAACTGTCTAGAGAATTGTTATGTGAATAATCCAACATAAATTTTATTAATTAAATTAAATTTATTAAAAATTCAAAAATTATGTTACTCAGCAATTTTAACCAACCAATAATAAAGATTGTTGCTAAGATATGGTTTACCATTTCAATTTAAAATTAATTTGTATCATAATTTAAATAGATTATTTTAAATTCAAAATATAATTTAAATAATTAAAACACACAAGTTAAATACATAGATTATATTTTATATTTGTAGCTGATCATTTAAATCGTTGTTAATGGTTGTCGATTATTATTTTTAAATCATTAAAATTCAGTTTAGAGAGGAGACGGAAAAAGTAAATTGATAATGATAGAAGGTTGAGAATATTAACCAGAAAGATAGAAAAAATGTAATTCGAAATTATTAATTAGTGGAACTTTTTTACCAACTACAAATATGAGATTTTTACCTGAATAATTCCACTCCCCACAAAATTTCTCCAAATAAAACTCAACTCAACATTATTTGGACAACTAAAACTAATCATTATTCACGTTGAAAGATACTAAATCGTATCAGAATTCGTTTCCTAAAAGCCAAATTCTTTTCTATGTCTTTTTTTAGAATATCATATTTATAGAAAAAAGATAAAATATCTTTTAAAATATTAAGGAAAAAGTATTAATATATTTAAAACAAAAGTTAAACATAAATTAAATTTTAATTCATAATTAGTTATCCAAATTGTAAATTAATTTTGTCTATATGTAGCTTTTAATGCTAAAATTAGAGTTTAGATTTTCTACTCAATTTGTGTGATGTCTTTCTATAGAACCCTTTAAAATAGTTGTGTATTAAAAAATTTAAATTTTAAATATATTTTAACATTAAAATCAGATGTTTTGACAAATAGAACAAAAAAATTAAATGGAGAATCAAAATTTTTAAAATTATAAGACATTTATTTTCCACAGCCATCTTCCATTTTCTTTTCTTTTTTTCTTCCTTCTTTCTGCCTTTTTGCTTTCCATCGTCATACTACAAAAACAGATTTTATCAATAAATAAGAGATGTTATTTTCAACACATAATTTACCTTCCAATAATCAAAACTTATGAAAATATCAAATTCTTATTATGAAAAAAAAAAAAACCTTAAACAACTCAGGAGTCCACACTCACATTTACATGCATTATTACTTAGGATACATATATATTATCACAACAATTGTACATTCAATCTCTAACTAATGTCGTATAAAGTAGATGTATAGTCAACTCCCCCCCTTAAAGGCACATACTTATCAGCGATTCTTCATTTCTATACTTAAAAAAATGCAAATAATTTATTAGTAAAATTTAATTATCAAATTCTACACCAAAATCTCCTTTTACAAAATATTCAAAAGAAGAAGAAATTAAATTCTTAGTAAAAAAAAATAACTACTTAATATTGAAAAAGAACCCGTGCGTAAGCACGGGTTAGAAGTAGGGATGTCAACAAAGTGAGTAGGGTACGGGTAGTAGCTCCCTCGTATCCTACTCGCCGGATAAATATATGTTTCGTACCCGTACCCATATCCATCGGGTATCCGTTATGCGGGTACCCATTTAATTTTTTCATATTTGCGAGAATCTACGAGTACACGCGGGTATTCACAAAATTATTTAAAAATTAAATATTTAATCATAAATTCAAATAAAATAAAATAAAATACATCACTGTCATAAATTTTAATTAAAATTCAAACAAACTCAAGTCTATACAAGTCCAAATAATTATAAAAAAAAAAATATATAAAATAACGTTCAACACAATGAAAATTCTTTAATTAGTGTTTTGATCAACAAATCCACTCCTCCGATTGATTCTTGAAAAATAATCAAATAATAAACCTCAACTGCTATGTGCCAAGTATTCTTATTTTGATTTCACTATTTGACAACAAGCATACCATAAAGATCACTGTCTATATAGAGTTTGATGTATATGTCAAATTTTAAAGAAGGAAAAGAGAAGAATGTCAAAGGGTGTATTTGAAAGAATACAATATACCAATACTTAAAGTTAGAAGAATGAAGACAAAAGACAAGACAAGATGTGCAGCTTAAAAAAATTAAATCATATATATATATATATAAGGGTATTTTTGTGAATTAAAGTTTAGTGGTATGGGTATCCACGGGTATGGATACTATGATACCCGTACCCGTCCCGTTAACATGCGGATATCAAAAATACTCGTACTCGCGAATAGCGTGTATCCATCTTTAATATATGTTTTCTACTCATTGCGAGTTTTATCTGCGGATACTGGATACGAATATTTTTGACATCCGTAGTCAGAAGACTAGTTTAAATAAAAAAATTTGACCAACTCAACTTAAATAATTATCTTATTACTACTCCTCATAAGTTTCGTGCCAATATAACAATATCTTGATTATCTTTATAATTTAATGATAATTAAAAAAATAAAATCTGAAAAGAAAAAGCTTCATTAAAATAAATAAATTGATGCAGTAATTTATTTATTTATTTAAAATTTATCTATGGTCTTATAGTTTTTAATTAAAATTGTTATTCAACATTCAACTTGAGTTGGATGTGGGAAGTAAGTCGTTAAGATATCAAAATTAAGTCACAAACTTTCAATCCATTTTATTTTTAATTTATGATATCATTGGCATATTAATTTTGGATCTGTGTCATGAACCGTTTGTCGAGTTATCATTTATTTTTAGCCTTCAATGTTCTCATAGTACACACTTAGTACACTACTGTTGTTTTGATATTTGTAATTTAAATTAGTATACTTTATAATATTTATAATACTAGACAAAATTATTCATTTTTTAATATTATTTTTAATCCAAATATTAATTATAATTGTAGAATCGGACTACTTTAAATATATATATATATATATATATATATATATATATATATATATATATATATATATATATATATAATATTTTTATATTATATTTTTTTTTATATTT
>Ga0214543_1006537_pt1 | contig 20666 bp, 9 predicted proteins | sample CNSS2metaG_FD_160094 | JGI IMG/M metagenome (GOLD analysis project Ga0214543, IMG submission 160094) | Root nodule microbial communities from cowpea collected in UCLA plant growth center, Los Angeles, California, USA - CNSS2 | ecosystem: Host-associated > Plants > Roots > Nodule | place: USA...
ATGTATATTTATTTATATATTTTGTATATATATATATATATATATATATATATATATATATATATATATATATATATATATAGAGAGAGATAATGAATTATTTATCTATTTTTTTCCTTTTTTTGAAGATAAAAAATTTTTCCTAATTGTAAAATTTCTCTTAAATTAAAAAATTAACGTTAATTAGCATATGTACAGTTCACGTAACACAACCTAATACAAACCGTGCCACCTGTACAATGCTTAGTTAATGATTTAAACGACGTTACGGAAAAAGGACCAAATAAAACATGAATTGCAAAGATGAGAATCATTTTAAACATTCGGTAAAAATGAGGATCATTTTCAACATTCTATCAAAATAAGGATCATCCGCAACAAACACTACGAGAATGAGGACCGAAAAGGTATTTAAGCCTTTAATTTTATTAGATTAACCCTCATAAAAAAGTTAATACAATTGAACTAAAAGAATTCTACTATTCACTTTTAAAATTCAAAAACAAAAATATATAATAATTTGAAACAAAGATAAATTCAATTTCGTGTATAAATTAGTTATGTTTAATCTTTTATAATTTAAATAACAAGTTGATATTTCAATAAAAATCTAGAAGTTTTATTTCTATCATAGAGGAAAAAAACAAAGTTAATGAAAATAGTGAAAATTAAAATACATATTAAAGATATTTATTTTTTAGAAAAATTTGAATAAAAGTATGGAGTAAACAATTGATAATCTTTTACTTTGATTTAAAAATAGTTTAATACTATAATTTATATTACTAAGCATTTATTTATTACAAATAATATGATAAAACTAAAATTTAAGAATACATATTAATTGTAACTTATAGTTATCTACAAAAACTTATTATACCATGCTGAATTAATAGTTGAGTTCCAGATTTGAATAGCTTGAAAATTTTCTCCTTTGGCGAGGGAAAATCTATAGAGAATTTGATATTCCAAAATCGAATTTAAAGGTTAAAAATATCAAGGAGAAGAAAGGCAGAGAGGGAGACACATGACATGAAACCTGAAAAGGATAAAACAAAAATCAATATTCTTGTTTTGTGTCTGTCTGAAAACCAAAGGTGATGCTGTGTGCACCACCATTCCAAGATGCCATTTATTCTTCATCCTTCTAAATTTCTTTGCTTTCCCAACTGCACAACAATACCAGTTAAGGACACCACCCTTTTGGCCAACACCTTCATCAAGAAACCAAACACCAGTCCCAGTAAGCACCAAAAGTTTCGTTCTTTTGCTAAGATTACTCTTTCCACTCCCCGTGCATCCATAGTTTCTAAGAAAGATTCAATTTTGGGTTATACCCACTTCACACTTTGCTCCAGGAGTGATGGGTTTGGTGGATATTCCACCGATGTGTCTCAAGAGGCTATCGATGATGAAACCACCGCTCAAGAACTTGAGAAGCTTGAGCTGCTAAACAAGCCTTCTCCTGTGCTTGTTACAGAAGAGCCCTCGCCTGAAGTTGAAGTGGAACAGCAAGAAAAACCCTCGGAAGAGGAGGCTTTGGCACCTTTCTTGAAGTTTTTCAAAGGTAAAAATTCCGGGGAGGATGATGAGGAAGAGAGTGAGGGGTTGGAGGCTGAGAAGAAAGAGGGAGATAAGAAGGTTAATGTTGAGTACTATGACCCAAAACCTGGAGATTTTGTGGTGGGTGTTGTTGTTTCAGGTAATGAAAACAAGCTTGATATCAATGTAGGGGCAGACTTGCTAGGTACAATGTTGACTAAGGAAGTGCTTCCCTTACACGATAAGGAAATGGAGAACCTGTTGTGTGATGTGAACAGGGATGCCGAGGATTTCATGGTTCAGGGGAAGATAGGAATTGTGAAGAATGAGGAGGCAATAAGTGGAGTATCAGTGCCTGGAAGGCCTGTTGTAGAAATTGGAACCATTTTGTTTGCTGAGGTTTTAGGCAGGACATTTAGTGGCCGACCATTACTTTCCACCAGAAGACTCTTTCGCAGGATTGCCTGGCATCGAGTGAGGCAGGTTTTTCTCTATCTTTTCTTCTTTTTTTCTCACACCAGTATGGTAGATATTCCAACTTCTATGCAGAATTTTTTATGTGAGGCATTGAGACATTCTTGCATTTGCTTGGTGTATCTGTAATGGATGCATATTAGACACATTTGGATACATTACTTTTGCATATTTGTGAAATGTGCAAACCTTTTATTTTGTTTGTTTTGAAAATCTGAGGTTGCTGGATACTCCGCTATATGGCTAGCGAGAGGGAGGTTGAATATGTATCGATAATGGATCCTTCAATTTTTCTGATTTTTCATTTTCCTCTCACTATTTGGCATGAGATGTGCAAATTAGAGCTTGGTGATATGTATCAAAACTTGTCTTTTTTTATCAACAATTAGAACTTGGTCACTGGACAGAGCACAAGTTGCAGGCACATGACGAGCAAAACAAGGAAATTTTCCTTTTCTTCTATGAATGATATTCAAGGAGGAAATAAGATTGATACTGCTGCTTGTTGGCGCTGGGCAGTGATTTATGATACCATAATTTATAATTTTTATTCTATTTTTAGTAATGCTGGTGAAACATGCTTAGTTTGCATTTTTGGAACTGCAATAAAATATTTAGTATGTTTTGTGATTTTTATGCATATCCATATAAGTGTGTTGCACATATGATATCTTAAAAACAGGATACACAAATCTGATATTTGCCTTATCCATGCTTCCTTTTGGGTTTGTCAGTTCTTATGGCTACTTAATTGTAAAAATATAATATTCAAGAAATGACATTTGTCCTCCATTTAATAGTGATAACAAATTGGTCCTTCTGTGATAATCGATGCCAATTTTGTCTTTTAAGGGTCAATTTTATGTGATTTTAATGACTACTTTAATGAAACAAATATGAGATTGAAGGATCACTTTTGCATTGTGTATTGGCATGACCACTTTTGATATTAATGTGTTATAAATTGAGGACGAGTATGATACTGTGTATGTTTGACAGGCCAAAATAGACATTTAGGGTGTGCTAGATTGTGTTTTTTTTTTTAAGTTTCTAAAACTACCTCCCTCAGTCCTTATGAAAAGGAACAGAGGTGGTATTTTACCAAACAACTTTCAAAATCTAAATTTTGCAGAGTAGGAGTGAAAAGACGGGACAATGCAGGAAAAAAATGAGTAATAGGAAATTGATAGTAGAAAACCAAAACAACTTAGGAATGTTTTATTTTTTTATTTTAAAACAGAAGAACAAATATTGTTTTTTGAAACAATTTTGAAAAACTATTTATCAAACAAGTTTACTGTTCCTAAGAGCAGAAAATAATCGGAAACAAACAGGTTGTTACTCTTTATCATTTTGTATCAACATGTTAAGCAAATATTACATCATATTTATCCTGAAACTGTAGTGAGAAGGAAAACATAGTTTAATATTATACTATAATCTATGCCCTTGATCTCACGAATGTTGTCCTATCATTGTTCCAATCTTGTCCCATGTAAAGTCAAATAACATCTTTCTGATGCTTGTGAGATTTAAATTTACAATTTTTTTAATGTTCTGGGCAGATAAAACAGCTCAATGATCCTATAGAGGTTAGAATCACGGAGTGGAATACCGGGGGCCTGCTAACAAGGATTGAGGTATGTGCCCTTGACTTGAAATTTACGTTCATGTAGCACTCATGTAAATGCTTATCTCTTGTTGGATTTGTATGTGCAGGGTTTGCGAGCTTTCGTACCCAAAGCTGAGCTTGTAAAAAAAGCAACTAGCTTTACAGAATTGAAAGAAAATGTAAGTTGCAGCCTTGGAACTTTCGACCAAGCCATGGAAAAAAAAAAAAACATTTTTTCTTATTGGGATAGCTTCTGCTGATATTCTTATTTTATTGTCTATTATTTGGTAGATCTGTTGATAACAATATGTATAGCTTCACAAATGTTACCATTGCATTAAGTTTAATTCCTATGTAGCTGTTGTTTGAGTGTAAATTTATGCTTTAAGTGAAACTAGTTTCTTTTTTAAGGTGTTATACATTACAATTTCAAGCGTTGAGCAAATTAGCTGAAAAGATTCTGTATTTCTTTATAAAAAATTTCTTTGTTGTATTTGTAGTTTCCTTTTACAATGCTTCTTACCACCACTTGATTACAATGACGTAGGTGGGGCGCCGCATGTATGTACAAATTACTCAGATAGATGAAACTAAAAACAATTTAATACTTAGTGAAAAGGAAGCTTGGGTTAGTATTCAACTCTTACTATTTCCGATTCTTCCTTGTTCTTTTGCTTTATTTTTTCAAGAGATATTTTTAGGCCTTCCTTTGGCTTTTTGGTCTTCTGAAATTTCTAGTGCACTATATGTTTCAGGAAAAACTGAATCTTCGTGAGGGAACACTTCTAGATGGGACTGTGAAAAAGATCTTACCGTATGGAGCCCAAATTAAGCTAGGAAAAAGTAACAGAAGGTTAGTCACTGATTGGACTTGAATTGCTTTGGCCATTTTTGTTTATCTTGTTTGATAAATCACAACTTGAATCAAAGGGATTCCGCTAGGTATTATTCTTTTTCCAAGGGTAACCCCATCCTAGAGAATCATTGGATGATTCCAATGTGAAAAAGGAAAACTTGAGTCAACTTCGTTTCCTATACATGGCTACAAGTGTTTTCATAACTGAAAATCCATGATTTGCCTTAGATAATAACATGCTTTTATAGTCTTTGACATGATCAATAGGTGAATAATAGCTCTGATCAAGATGATATTATTCTGGAACAGACATAGATTCAGGGTACTAATGAGTCACTTTCTGACTAGATTCCTGAGAGATCTTTAATATAAAAAGTGAATATTAGAGAACTTAGTGTGCCCCATTTTACGGATCTATTGAAATTCGTGTAAAAGGGTAGTTCATCTCCTATTCAATGTGTCTGCCTAAAGTAACCAATGTTTAACCTTTGGGACTTGTTGCTTCCATTTGTCTTAAAGATTCATCACAACCTAGCCTAAAAAAGTAGAAATTCATGCATCAGAGCTCACCTATAAGAAAAAGATGCAAAATAAAAATCTTGAACCCCTATAGGAAAAAAGATATTTTGACTGATAATAGCACAATTGTTTAAGTACTTTGCATAAGAAGAAAAGTTGAAGCTCCACTATAGAAGCATTTAAAATTTTGAGCAGCACTATAGTTAGCAGTTTTAGGGCTTTTATGGTCTACTTCATAAAAAATGTTTTCCCTTAAATTTCAAAACAACATAATAGATGTAAATATTTCCTCAATTGTCTGCATTGCTTTTGTCTAGACCATTTTAATCATTGTATTGTTTTAAACCCAAAGTAGAAACCGCATAAATCTAAATTTAATTGGTATTGGTGCAACTTGTACTGAATTTGGATTCTCTTTCTAAATGAAGTGAACAAAAATAAGGCTTTCATCAATCGTGACATAATCTTCTTTGTTATTTTCCTATCTTTCTTAGTTTTATATAATTCCCATTCTCATCTGTTATATCACTGATTGGATTTTTCAATATCCAGTTTAGATTCATTGTAGATCCAATAAAATGGATTGCATCTATAATCCAAATCTAGTTAAAATGGATTTGGATTAAAATTCAGATCCATTTTAACTAAATCAAATAGATTTGGATTTTTTTTTTCAATCCAATTTAAATTGGATTAAAACTAGATCGAATCCACTTTGTCAATGAGATTACATTTAGTGAGATCGGTCTAACATACCTAACTATTAAGTCCATTAGATATGGTTGAACCGACTCTATTAGACTCTTCAGCTTAGCCCGACTTGGTGAACTCTTTGGTTTAGGTCGACTTGGCTCGACCCTAGATCTTAGTCGACTTGGCTTGACTTTCAGTTAGAGTCAACACAGGCCAACCTTCGGTTGGGGCTAACTCGGGTCAACCTTTGATCGGGGCCAACGCCGGCCTACCTTCAATCGGGACCGACTAGGATTGACCTTCCTTGGGGATCGAGGCCGACCTTCGACTGGGATAAATCCATTTAAATGGACTTAAAACAATATGGATTTGGATTATTATAGATTGGATCTTAAAATTTAGATCTTTTGTCCACTCTTATTTGGCTGCATCGTTGTTAGTTAAGAGGCTTGTTAGGCATTTTTATCGTCTTGAAGATGTTTATATCAACTTCATGACTTTTATTCTTATAGTTGGATTAAGCCAGCTTACAACATGACATTTTAAAATTAAATGGTCCTATTTGACACCTTTCAGTGGATTGCTGCATGTTTCAAATGTCTCAAGAGCTGAAATTACTTCTGTCAGTGACGTACTATCTGTTGATGAGAATGTCAAAGTTCTTGTTATGAGGTCAATGTTTCCTGATAAAATTTCTTTAAGGTAATGGATCACTGACTTTAATTTTCTTCTGTGATTGTTGAGTACATTCAGTTTATTCCTGTTTTTGCAATAGCTGACTTTAACTCCTACTTTTTTTGCTATGCAGCATTGCTGAACTTGAAAGTGAACCTGGCCTCTTTCTATCAAATAAAGAGGTATATATTTATTATTTTCTTAATAAGACCCTGTTTCTGTAAACTTCTCAATAAGTTCTTATAAGAAAGAAATAAGATGCTAGCACATAAGCACCTTAATATTTATAAAAGTTATCTCATTTACGTTCCTTGAAAAGTTTAATTCATTTTTTATCTCTTATTTTCTTTTTCTATTAGTGATTATTGAGAAGTGTATCCAAACAAAGTCAAAGTTCTCTTTGATTTTAGTTGGACTGATTTTGATAGACGTGTAATATCTTTTTGTCATGAAAAGAGAGTTTATCTGGAGGCTGATATGATGGCAAAGAAATACAAGGAAAAGCTACCACCTTCTGTCGGAACTCAAAGATTAGAACCCATACCTACCAGTACCCTACCTTTTGAAAATGAAGCTCTTTATGCAAACTGGAAGTGGTTTAAGTTTGAAAAATAATGATGAAACAAGTTGACACAAAATCATATTAGTCACTGACAGAAACTCAATTCAGAGAACTTGGCGTTGCATGGGGGCGTGCCTCTCTGGAAGAAAACATCAAAAGACTTAAGTGGTTTTTCGTTTTGATGCAGTCATTGTTCTCCTGATGAGTACCATAAAGATTACAAACCACTATGAGATCAAAAGGACAGCATAATTAACTTTTATTCTTTTTTCTGTAACCAAGAAAGATTCTTCTTCCTTTCCTTTCATCTTAATTTTTCTCCCGTGGGGCATCATTTTATAGATAGATTTATGTAGTTTTATGTAAATTCTGGATAAATTTTGAATTTAATTTTGATTAACACTTGTGAAGATCAAAATCAGGTCCAATTTGCCTTAACTTTTAACGAGTTTTTCACTTGTACTTGAAATTCTGCTCTTCTGACACTTTTTGGGACATAATTTATTTTTTAAATAAACCAAGCATTCCCAGGTAATTGGAGGTGGCTTTTTTGGAATACCGAGAGGTTAATTGTATAAAAATTGGACAACAATATTTTGACTATTAATCTATAACTATAAATAAAGGGGATTTCTTCTTTTGTGTTTACATTTTATAATTTCAACTTTATCCTTTACAATTTAATTAATAATTAAATTTTTAAAAATTAACGATTATTTTTACAAGTTTTTATAAAACTATTTATTTATTTATTTTTTATTTTTTTTTCTATTTATTAACAGTTATTTTTTTTCCATATTTTTATAATATGAGGTGTCATTTCTAAGTGATTTTAAAATATTAAAAATAAGAAAAAAGACAAATAAAAAATCATTTATAAGATGACACTTAAAATTATAAAAAAAAGTTTTCAAAATTTAGTAATTAAAAATATTTTCCATAAAAATTACGTTTCTTATCTGAGAAAACTGTCAAAACAAAAGCAGTAGCTGACAAAGGATTACATATATTTTGCTTAAACTATTACAAGTGAAATATAAAATAGCGTGAAAAGGGAACTAGGAACGAATTTAGTTGAAAGAAGTTAGAACTAGTTCAAGTCTTGAAACAATAAAAAAAATACTTGCCTTCCTCGAGATTATATAGAATAATATTTGTCTTCTCTAATTTTAAAACAGATACTTTGATGTTGTTAGTAAAATGATATTTAAATTTTCTGTAAATTTTAATTAGGCGTTGATCTTCCCAAATAATATTAATATTCTTTATGTTTTTAATAAAGTGTTAATCCTCTTTTTTATTTTATTTATAAGATATTTTTGTAATTTTTATTAAATTTTAATGAATATAAATTTTTTCAAGTAATATAAAAGTAGGTATTATTTTATGAAAAAAAAAATGAATAAAACTTGTTAAAAACATATAGAAAGAGAATCTTTATTCAAAAGCTAAAATAATATAAATTTCATTTTACTAAAACTTAACAGGGATAAATATCTATTTTTAAAATGAGAGACTAAAACTTAACAGGGATAAATATCTATTTTTAAAATGAGAGAAGAAGGGATTTACTATAACTGCATTTTTAAGTTCACTTCCCTACAAAAATCATAACTACAACCGCATAAACATTATCGTGTGCTTGAGATAATTACTGGGTACATACATCACATTATCCTGCACCAGTTATACTAGATAGCTTTTGATATGGTCTAAATGCATTTTTAAAAGGCAACACCCAAACATGCTATTAATGCTCTCAGGCTTGGAAGCTACTTTTATTTATATATTCAGAGATTAGTGTGCTTTCTAGAAATAGTTTGTTACATTGCCCATTTCTTTTTCTTTTTTTTCCTTCGATGTCCGAGTATCGGGGCGTGCTTTCTAAAAATAGTTTGTAAACTTCCTTCATTATATTATTCTCACAGTGATCCAAATACGCCAATACCGATAGTCTGCCTATTTTAACTTCCTCTCAGAAGCACTATGATAAAAGTGCTACCTCTAATGAAAAGCCTACAAAGAAAACTAGGTAGAGCAGGAACAATACAAAAAATCTTAGTTTTTAGTCGTGAAAAAGAAATGTGAAACTCAAACAATTTGTACCAAAACCTTTGTTTATAATTTTGACTATTGCTTGACTGCACCCTCCCCAACCAACATGACTCCTTACTCGCAACAAATACACATGTAGAATGAAAATAACAATAATAATAGACTCCCAAGACCCCGAAAGCTCAACCATTCAGGCCTCAAAATTCAAACCCAACCCTAACTTTGCCAGCTGACAAAAAACTCACGAGGACACAAACAGCTCAGTTCAGTGACACAATCTGGCAACTATTAAGTTTGAGAATATTCCAAGATATGGGCGGCAAAAACAACAACCACCTAACCTTATCAGATTGCCAAGTATAGAACATGAATAAGAAATACTCAAGCTGAGGATGCAGGCTCTTCAGCTTTCTTATCTTCAACTGCCTTGCTTTCCTCTCCAGCTTCCTTCTTGGTTTTGTCATCAGACTTCTCTTCACCTTCTTTCTTCTCCGCCTTCTCTTCAACACTTAATTTCTCAATAAGACCAGCTGCTGCGGAGGATTCCTTCTCATCCTCTGCCTTCTGGGATTCAGCAACTTCTTGGAATGTTTCCATGAAGCTTTTGCAATCTAAAAGAGACAAGGAAAGAGAATATTGTTAAAATATATCAATAACTACAATTATGGAAAGCACACCAATGATATTAGTGGGGAGAAAAAGACGTTCAAAAGTATGCAAAAATATCCTAGGCCAAATAGAGTATAGGAAAGAACATTAGCGATTGTCTAAAATATATTACATTAAAAGTATCCCTCAGCCAAAATGAGCACAGGAGAGAACATTAGTGATTGTCTAAAATATATTATATATATTATATATTATTACATGCCACTGTGACCTTAAAGTCTTTAGAAGATTTTCAAAACCGTAGATCATGTAACACGGAATCCAAGTAACGGTACATTAAAAGATGAAAAGAAATGCATACGAGAGTTGTTAAATGCATGTAAGTATAAGTTTATAATCATGGCATATCATGGATGACAAACCCCCCAAAAATTCAAGAAAACTAGTTCTTAGAGGTATCACGCACTATTGGGATTTTCAAAACCAAAGAAACTAGGCAAGTTGAAATAATTGTTATGTACCTAAGCTATCAAATACACACACAACCGCCAATGTCTAGTGCCATACTAAATTCCTTAAAATTGATGGCTAAGAAATACAATATGACAAATAATTTCATAAACTTAAAATGGAATTGCCAAAGACATCAAATTAATGTTCTGTGACCCATAAATATATCAACTTAGGTCAGATATTCGCCATGTAAAAACCAAAAAAGATACATAGGGTAAGTACTTCCAGTAGGATGTAGGAACCATATCATATAATATTTTAGTACTTGAAGCCATTCAAAAAACATTGTTAATATGCAACTGTTAAGGCCAGAAAATATATTATTATGTATCTAAGCTATCAAATACACACAACCCCCAATGTCTAGTGCCATACTGAATTCCTTAAAACTGATGGCTAAGAAATACAATATGAAAAATAATTTCATAAACTTAAAATGAAATTGCCAAAGACATCAAATTAATTTTGTGACCCATAAATATATCAACTTAGGTCAGATATTCGCCATGTAAAAACCAAAAAAGATACATAGGGTAAGTACTTCCAGTGGGATGTAGGAACGATATAATATAATATTTTAGTACTTGAAGCCAATCAAGAAACAATATTAATATGCAATGTTTAGGCCAGAAAATGTACCCAAATCATTTTTGCTCACTGAACCAAATCTTTATTGAAATTGGGAATATGATCAGATAGATTTCACTAAAACATCAATTCAAGACATTCAAGACAATACACAACATGGACATTTTATCAAAAAAGCCTCAGACAAACTATGATGGCGAGGAGATATCAAAAAAACAGATGATGTAAATATTAGTGACACAGATTCTACGAGGTATTGCAGGCACACACAAATTCGCACTACCAATGGATAGAAAAGGTACCCTCACTAACTTTCATAGCTCACAAAACCCTGAACTGATTTGAAGATTGCATATAAACTTTACATTGGGGTTTTAATAAGGATGCATCAAATCGAACTATGCGACCACGTTCAAGAGCCAGTGGAAGCAAAACATTGGGAACATAATGAACATAGACAAGATCTACTGAGTGGAAGCAGAACATTGGGAACATAATGAACATAGACAAGATCTACTGACTAAAGATAGCGAAGGCAGATACTTTCACAGATTTGTTTTTTTACCACCACAACTATCATCAAATAGAAATTGGCAAATCGATGAACAGAAGCACAGTGATACCAGATAACTCAGAGCATGTAGATGCAGACTTACAAATCATCTGATCACAAAATTCGTCTAAATCAAGAAAACAACAAGAAAATATATTTAATCAAATCTGGCCTAGAAAGTAGAACATTGAAAACATAATGAACATAGACAAGATCTACTGACTAAAAATAGAAGAGGCAGATACTTTCACAGATTTGTTTTTCCACCACCACAACTATCATCAAATTGAAATTGGCAAATCGATTAACAGAAGCACAGTGATAACAGATAACTCAAAGCATGTAGATGCAGACTTCCAAATCATCTAATCACAAAATTCGTCTAAATCAAGAAAACAGCAAGAAAATATATGTAATCAAATCTGGCCTAGAAATCGCACAACTTACTTTCAATAGAAGGAAATCGGATGCAGAAAAGTTCATCCTTAAGTTCACCATCAGCATAATCCCTAGCATGCCAAACACAAGATTTCTCGTTCCCGGCGTGCTCTTGCACAGACATCGTAGGCAAAACTGCAACAATCGAGAACAAAGAAAACCAAAATTAAGCCTCAAAAAGGAAATTCGGAAAAGAAAAGAAAAAGATACATAAGATAAGAGGTAAAAAGAACACGCACTGAGATGATTGGCACAGATCTTGAGAGTCTTGGACTGCCTCATGAGAAGCCTAACCTTGCCAGTAGCCTTGTGCTTCAGGAACTTCACGGTTCCTGCGCCTCTCTCCTTCCACTGGTTCCCATCTTTGTCAAAACGGTACAATTTCGATTTGCTGTGATCAGAGATAAACACGTACAAACCGCACCGATCAGTGTACAAACCGCCAAATCGAAAAGCCAATATAGAGAAAAATGAGAGAAGGAAATAACGTACAGATCTAGAATTGGATCTTCGTCCTCCTCACCGGTGGTGACAGCAACCTCCTCCAGTTTGACTATAGGAGCGATGTTAGCTCCGGTGTCCTCGTCATCGCCAGCGGCGGGAGCCTCTTCCTCCTCTCGGTGCTCTGGATCGGCGCTCGACATCTTTGGAGAATGAGATAATGTGTGTGGTGCTGCCGCTAGGGTTTGGAAAGTGAGAAAGGGTTTGAGTGTAGACTGCTCTGTGTGCGCAAGTGAATGTGAATGAAGTGAGGGTGTGAGGGTTATTTTAAACCTTTTAGAAAAAAGTAATAATGTGAGAGTGCTGGTCTCTGTTCTCATTTATTTATAATTTATAATAAAAAAAAATCTTGATACGATTAAAAATAATAATTAATTGTGTTAAAAATTTATTAGTCTGTTGATATTTCTTATAAAAAAATATTATAATAATTAACGTACATATATAAGTATTTTTTAAATATAAATGTCAGTAAATTATAATAATATAATATTATTAAATTAATATATAAAATAAATTAATATTTATTAAAAATAAAGTAAAAAAATTAATTAATTATCGATAAATAAAAAAAAAATTATAAAAAATAGATAAACATAATCGTTAATTTTAAAAAATTTAATAAATTCTTTTATTATAAATGATATAATTAGTATTATAAAATATAGATAAAAAAATCGTTTTTAATAAAATAAAAAAACAAATATTCATTTATTTTAAAAGTAATTAAAATCTACTTATATTTAATAAAATTGTTTTTTTTTAATTGGGAAGCAAATCGCCATTTTTGTTTCAACGTGTGACTTATTTGCTGTTAGTTCTGATTCTAAAATTAGTATTATGGTATGTTCATTTTAGTACTATTCTATTATAAAATATTTGATTGTTCGCTTTATTTGCTACAATTTTGTAATTATTGTTGTTCTTTTAGATATTTTTGACATTGTTTAAAGTCGTTTCTGATTATTTCTTTATAAAAAATATTATTTCTTTAAGATTTTCCTCCATTTGTCGTAAAAATTTAACGTAATAGAAAAATTAAAAACTATAAAAACTAACCAAAAAACAAAAGATTCTGGTTAAATGTTTATATTCTATTTTATTGTAAATTATTTTATTATTCATTTTATTTGTTATAATTTTACAATTATTGTAAAACTTCACAAAAATAATGATTTATAATTGATTTAAAAATAGTAGAACTTGATTATTTTAATATTAAAATGTTTAGTTTAAATATTAATGTTAGAGAGAAGTTTCATTATTTTAAAACAAAAAATTTATTTAAAAATCACTATTTTTTATTAGAGTTCTCTTACTTTTCTATAGGAGTTTGTCTCATTGAAATCTAAGATCATATGAATGTTCTTCGTGACGAGCTCTTCAAATTAGACTTATCAGTATCTTTATTTGCGTAAGTTAAGTTTCAATCATCTTTTAATTATCTCCTTATAAATTTGGTTGCATGTGAGACTTTTATGTTTACATGTGTTCTTTTAATCTTAAATATAATTTGATAATAATAATATAAATAATAATAATAATAATTTACATTTTTATGAATTAAAAAATAATAACCTATCAAATCTATCATATTATTTACTAATTTTATTAGATTTTCATCTCAAAATTCTTCATTTCTCACTACCTTTCTCTTTATCCAAACAATTTCACCTTCTTCTTCTTTTCCTATCAAATATATTTAAACTCACTCCCTCAAATTCATCATCCCATCCAAACACAGTCTAAAGGAAAGGTATCCAATTAGTCAATTTCACAGCATCAAATTTCTCCAAATTGTTGTTTTTTATACACCACCGAACGCCCTTATAATGTTGTCGGGCGCTAGGCCACTGACTTTCGTCGAGGGCCACTTTTGGACCCCTAGACGCCAAAGTCAGTGGGTTCTAGGGCTGAGCGCGAGGTGCTACCTTGTTTGGTTGATATGTGTCCTCCTGATAAAATGAAGATTTCCTACTTCATTAACCGTTGGATCGAGCTGAAATTTTGACAATTGATCCTAAACACATGATTCTTCACTTTGACCAGTGGAATCTTTGTTTTGAAGTATGTGGTTAGATAAATAATTTTCACTATTTTGATATGCTTTGTGTATGTATATGTATGAGATTGTAATTGAATGTGATGAATTAGGATTATACGAGAATATGAATGAATGAACTATGTATGATTGTTTGTTATGAGAAACTCGGTGTGAAATCATGTTTTGTGGAAAAATGATGAGGTTATAAGAATAAAAGTGAATTAGTGGGATGGAATGGTTAAATTTGAATTGTATCCTTGTTTGGAGTCCTGGCTTCTAATGAAGAAGTGTAGTCCTCACTAGTAGATTGTTATGCAATGGCTAGGGATATGTCTTGGTAAAAAGTTATCATATACTCTACTAGGTTTACAAACTCATGTAGAGTGTTGTGACACAGGGGGTGAGAGTTAAAGAAGATTTGTATGGCGAGATTAGGGGTGGAGCCATTGATCTGAAGAAGCCATAAGTAATTTATCATGTATAAAGGAAATTGATTCATGTTAGGTAAGCCAAGTGGTGTTAGGGCCTTTGCCGCAATCTACTTTTATGACATGTGCACAACTTCTTATATTTGAGTCAATGCATAGATATAGATAATTGAGTCTAGATAATTTATAATTGTATGTTTGGTATTTTTTTATGAATATTTAAAATATGTTATTTTATGATGTAATAAGTTTAACTGTTATATGATTATGCCTTTTATAAACTAACTTACCTTTTTTTTGTTTGTTGTTTGTATTTGTTATGTTATTCATTTACAATTATCACCTTATTGATGTGACCTGATGGAGATACATGTGCAGAGACATCTCTCAATATTGAAAAGTTAGTTGTATGGGCGACGAATGACTTTAAATTATGTTAGGTATAATGAGATCCTAGTATAGTAATTTGATATTGTATATAAGTAATATTATTATAGTCTTATTTTGTAAAATTATACTATTTTATTTTAACAATATTAAACTATTAAAATATAATGTTACAATTATTGTTGTTTTAGATATTTTGACATTGTTTTAGAGTCGCTTCTAATTATTTATTTATAAAAATATCATTTCTTTAATATTTTGCCACATTTATCATAACAAAATAACGTAATAGAAAATATAAAACCTGACCAAAAACAAAAGATTGTGATTACAATTTTTTTAAAATTACTCTTATGAATGTTATCAATCATAAATTAACTTGCGGTCTTTTATAATATTTATAAAATAACAATTAAACTATTATATATCAACTCTAAAATATGTAGTAAAGTGATGTGCAATATGTTTAAGAGACGTTGTATTAAAACATGAATATTAATTTGACATATATTGTCTTAAAGAGACGTAAGATTGTTTAAGTTTGTATATTAATTTCAAAAATTTGATACATATTTAATTGGGATGCAGACTTACGAAATTTTAAGAATAGTATAAACACAATATATAATAGATATAAAAGATATGTTATATGGAAGAACTTGTCGTTTTATTTTATTTATATAATATATATGACAATGTGTAACCACATAAAATATAAAATATCTATAATATCTCAATTTTGATTTCCTAATTCTAAAATAATAAGTATTTTATAAAATTGAAATATATCTTTAAAAACAAAAATATTTCATAAAAAACTGATTTAAATAAAAAATATATGAAGTAAATGTAAGAACCCAAAATCATATCTCCTCTCTAAGAACGTCTTTCCCTCTCTCTAGCTTTGTTTCTCTTAACAAATCATATTTTTCCTACCATAAATTTATAATTCAATTATAATCCTTTTGAAGATTTACTACCATTAGAGTAATATACACGAAACCCCCAATTTAATCTCTCTTAATGGTGATTTTGAAAAATTTGTCCATTTTCTATATGTAATAATTTGTTTTCTCGTTCGTGTTCTTCTTGTTTTGCATGTTGCTTCCATTCATCATTATTCAAATTTCCTTTGGTTAAGATCCTAATGTTGTGTCTTGATCGTAACTTGGGCATTTTGTTGTCTAAATAAAGTGTTATAATAAGTGGAGCTATCTAAGGAGAAAAGAGCAGTATTAGGTCAAGACCATAATGTAAGGTTTTTTTTTTTATTTACAGATCTAATTCTTTAATGGTGAAGTATAAATTAGGGGTTTGATTTTAATGTATGAATGTTGATAAAACTTGAAAATTTTTCCAAGAGAAATAAAATTATAATGAATGATGACTACATTAGTAATTTTTCTTTTGTGTAGATAAAGGTAAGACTGTTGTAAGAGGAAAAAATTTTGAGTTGTGATTTGTAATTATTAAGTATGGGTGAAACTACTGGATGAGACAGATTGATTTGTGGTTGTTACTGTTGGTGTTACGAAATTTGTACGAGCAGATGTTGGAAAAGTTATAGTAGAAAATTTGATAAATGAGAGTATGTTTTTTGTGAATTGTGTGATTAAATGGTTCTTGTGGGTTTGTTTGCTCGAAGGACTTTGATGGAGTAAGGTGATTTTACTTTTGACCTTTATCTTGCGCGAAGGAAGGGGCTATATCTTGCTAAATGGTTTTTCTTGTTTGCATCTTTTTGTAACTATGAATGTATTACTATGTTTAACGATACATGTATAAGTGAAAAGGTTTATAGTGTGGGTTGTCAAATTAGCTATTTATAAGAGAAAATGCTAATATAGGATGAGTCTAAGTGTATTAAAGGGGACTTGTGTATCATGACTCGACTAGTATCTGACTCATATAAAGGAGGATTATAACTAGGTGGTAAGAGTCAAATGAGTCTTCGTACAATATGATATAAATATGATATAAAAAAGGATAATTCTCATGAAGTTAGTGAAGTTATTCTTGCAAGTACTAGAGGGCTTATATGATATTTCAACTTGAGTTATCCTTGTTGATAAGGAGGAGAAAAGGGACAATATGACAACCACAAAGTCTTATGACTCCATTCAATATGTATGTATGTATGCATGCATGTATGTATGTATGTATGTATGTATGTATGTATGTATGTATGTATGCATGCATGGATGTATGGATGTATGTATGTATGTATGTATGCATACATGTATGTATGTACGTATGTAAGCATGTATGTGTGTATGCATGTATGTATGTATGTGTGCATGCATGTATGAACGCATGTATGCATGTATGTATGTATGGATGGATGGATGTATGGATGTATGTATGTATGGATGTATGGATGTATGGATGTATGTATGTGTGGATGTATGTATGTATGTATGTATGCATGTATATATGTATGCATGCATGTATGTATGTATGTATGCATGCATGTATGTATGTATGGATGTATGTATGTATGTATGTATGCATGCATGGATGTATGTATGTATGTATGTATGTATGTATGTATGTATGTATGTATGTATGTATGTATGCATACATGTATGTATGTATGCATGTATGTATGTATGTATATGTGCATGCATGCATGTATGAACGCATGTATGCATGTATGTATGTATATGTATGTATGTATGTATGCATGTATGTGTGTATGCATGTATGTATGTATGTATGTGTGCATGCATGCATGTATGAACACATGTATGCATGTATGTATGCATGGATGGATGTATGTATGTATGGATGGATGGATGTATGAATGTATGCATGTATATATGCATGAATGGATGTATGTATGTATGTATGTAGGTATGTATGTATGCATGCATGTATGTATGCATGTATGTATGTATTGATGTATGCATGCATGTATGTATGCATGCATGGATGTATGTATGGATGTATGTATGTATGTATGCACGCATGGATGTATGTATGGATGTATGTATGTATGTATGGATGCATGCATGTATGTATATATGTATGTATGTTGAGTTATTTTTCTTTCGCTGTCTCTTCATGCATACAAATATCATAATATTATTTTCTCCCTCTCAAATCCATATGCACAAATCAGCTTTATTCCCTAACAACAAACAAGGTTCATTTCATAAAGATGGGAAAAATGCCCGCATCAGTGGGTATTTGCGGATAAAATCTGAGACTGTTAGTACCGCAAGTATTTATTATCTGTGAGAAATGGATATTTTAATACCTGCTTATAAACAGATCGGATGCGGGTATCATACTACTTGTACTCGCGGGTACCCATTACCCACAAAAAATAAAAAAATGATTTAATTTATATTTTAGTAAGTTAAATTTAATTAAAATTAAAATCAGATTTATATTTTATTAGGTTAAATTAATTAAAATTTAAATTAGTTTATATTTAATTTAATTTATATTTTATATTTTTAATAAATTTTATTTAAAAAATTTATACAATATATATCTTTCTAAATATATATGGGTTTGCGGGGATCCATGGGTATCTGCAGGTTTTTAAAAATTTCATGATATTTTTTAAATGGGTACTCGGCGAGTAAAGATGCTGGTTGTGGGTGGATTTTTTTATTTTGCAGATCGGGTTCCAGATAGACACTATCCGTACTCGACCCGACTCGCTATCATCATTAATCCATCATGATTTATCATCTTATAAACAGTAAACTCTAGAAGCAAACACAACATTAAGGTTTTGTTTTGGGTTAAAGTGGTGTAATTTATTATCTGAGTTACACTCATGTCTCATTAGTATTATCTCTCTAGTAAATATTCTTTAAAATACTCATTTGTGATATCAAGATTGAATGTTTGTCTAAGTGATCAAGTCAAATGAGTCACATGATTAAGAATTTAAGTGTAAGTTTAAATTAGACACTAATATAAAAGTTAAATACTTTATTAAAAACAATTCATAAACTCATTAATTTAAAATTTTAAATTGGATATAATATTTATCATTTATCGTCATATTCCTACCAAAATATTCTATACGACTAACAGATCACGAAAAAAAAAATACATGTACTTCTTTTATCTCCTCCTTTTCTCACTCCTGTCTTCTTATATTTTTCCTTCCTTCTTGCGCTAAAGAGGGGGCTTCTCCCTGCACCTCCAATAAATCTTCAGTACCCCCCAAATTTACATTTGTGTCCTTATTTAATGTTGTGTGAGAATGGTTGAGAACGGGTGAAAATGGTACGGACGCAGTAAATGAAATTTATTGCGTCAACCTCGCTCGCTGCACCCCCAAAACGTGAATTCACTCTGTTCTCCATCATCAATTCATTCCTTCATTCCTGCTTCTTCAGTTCATTCTGTGCAGTGGTCCCTATCGTCCTTCAGCCCTTCATTCTCTGCATCCTTCAGCCTTTCATTCTCTGCTTCAACCCTTCATTCTGTGCTGTGGTCCCTCATATCTTTGCTCGTTCGTGGTGGTCCCTGGAGGTTTGTATCCTCATTTCTTTATTCATGCCTCATTTCTTTATTCATGCTGTGTTTTGTTTATTCTGTCACACTATTGATTATTATTGTAATTGAAGGTTTTGAAGGAAGTTCTTCTAAGTAAATACGTTAGCTCGTCGTCGAAGTGATATTTCCGTCAGTCAGGTTAGTCTTCATACCAGCATAAGCTTTTTAAATTGAATTTGTTTGAACGCATTATTTGGGATTCAAAATGTATGGGAAACGGAATACGGAATCCGTTTCAAAACTGTATGAAACGGATTGTGTAATCCGTTTCATAAAAAAATTTGCAAATTTTTTTATGAAACGGATTACACAATCCGTCTCATATACTCTGAAACGGATTGTGTAATCCGTTTCATAAAAAAATTTGCAAATTTTTTTATGAAACGGATTACACAATCCGTCTCATTATACTCTGAAACGGATTGTGTAATCCGTTTTACATGTTCGTTGTGGGATGCTCTAAGTTGTTAATTTAAGAGAGGAATTTCTTTCACAAATTTTTGAAATGGATTTGATATGGAAAGTGTATGCCGTTTCCGAATCCTTTTGAGAAATATATGAAATGGAAACTGTATTGAATGTTGATACATGTATGTTGTGTTATTGGTGAATTTTTAATCTGAGTGAATTTATACTGTATGACGGGTGAATTTTGTAATCTAAATTATGCAATCAGTTATAACCTAAATTATGCAATCAGTTATAACATAAATTATGCAATCAGTTATGAATATGAGCATTTTCCAATTTTGATACATGTTGCATTCACTGTTTTTCTCTTATGTGATTCGTTTTTCATTCTTTATGCATTTCTTTTAATTGCATTTTTTTTTAATATTCTTATGTGAGTAATTTACGTATTAAAATACTTTATTTTTATTGTAGTTCGTCATGGAAGATCATGAATTTAGTTATTTGAGTTTTTTGGATTCTCAAGCGGATTCTCAAGTAAATTGTAGTCTCATGTCAGACTTTTCTGATTTTGTTCATGATATCTGCGAACAAGATTATACATCTCATTTTACAACCGATGATATTTTCCCAACACGTGAAGATTTGATTAAGTGGGTTAGAGGGGTTGCTTATAATCTTGGAT
>Ga0214543_1006542_pt1 | contig 20657 bp, 10 predicted proteins | sample CNSS2metaG_FD_160094 | JGI IMG/M metagenome (GOLD analysis project Ga0214543, IMG submission 160094) | Root nodule microbial communities from cowpea collected in UCLA plant growth center, Los Angeles, California, USA - CNSS2 | ecosystem: Host-associated > Plants > Roots > Nodule | place: USA...
TATATATATAAACGATCAGCAAACAGTTATAATAAACTATTCATTATAAATCATGTAGTTATGTAAACCTAATCAAAAGAGAAGATAAAAATTGACTTTGTATAGTGAAATGTGTTCATTTCAGCAAAATGGATCCATTAAAACACTGATAGCAACTGGGAAGGGTATTATAAGGATCTCATACCTTAAGTGTGCCACAAACTTAGAATGAGGAAAGCTGTTCTTAGTCTTCACAAGAGCAAGTACTCCATTTCTTACTTGTTGGAAGCTGCTGCAGTGTTAAACTTTATTATTGCAGGAAACTTATTTCGTCCAACAAAATTTCTTACAATCTCAAGTAAGAAAGAGGCTATATAGGTAGACATGGCATGGATATAAGGTATAGAGAACGGAACAAAATATATACCTGTCTTATTGGGATTGGATGATCCAGTATTTTACTTGTCACTATTCGAAATCGTAAGCAATAAACTGAAAGTGAAGAAGAGAGGAAAAACTGAGAAGAAAGCTGAGAAGAAAACTGAATGTTGGTAAACTTAGTTTAAAATATGCATGATGGTGTAGTCTACCTGAAGAAAACCCAGTAAAATGGCACGGACAAGAAAATGGGGAAAGCATAACAACAAAAAATATCTTCACTTCTCTCTGAAAGGGGTCATCTGTTGTTTGTAACCAAACACAAGCTAGAGTATTTTTCTTTACTCACCACACTTGCGTACTATTTAAAAAGGAGAATAAGATTTAATTTAATTGATTTCTTATTTTGATATCTGTTTTGCTTCTGGTTATCTGAGAAAAGGTATAATTAATTTCGTCCAATAACTCCGAGTACTTGGTTGGTCGAGAGAGTGACTCATGCACCTTTTGACTGTCACAAATGAAAAAAAAAAAAAAAACAAAATTTTAACTCGCATTTAAAACGTGGAAAGAAAGAACAAACAATGAAGAGTGAGCGTCGTTGGATTTGGATGGGACTTAGCTGTTTGGGTAAAAAATTCTGAATAAACCGAACTTGGGTGGTGAAGAGGAACAATGCTATCGCTGTCGTGTCGGAAGCAGGTTCTTGTCACTGTCCAATGCTTCAGGAAATTCAATTGGAAAGGTACATAAGTGGGTGGAGCCACCGACTCGGCTTAGAATTAATTCAACCATTATGTCTTTCTTTAAAGATATAGATTTGGGTTGGAGTCTAAAGATGAATGTGATTAGATAAATATGTGTTTTTTTATTGATGAAATGGGTAAAAACGAATAGATTAGTGGATGAATTTTGTGAAAATTCAGTGATCTAATAGATAAAAATTAATTATAATAAATAAAAATTAAAAATTACTGAATTACTTTTGATGATAAAAATATAATGAAAAGATTAAAAATATTAAATTTTAAAACAGAACACACACAACACAAATCAGCACCGATTAGTTGGGTTTTCTTACTCTCACACACTCCACATAACACACATCACAACAATACACACAACACATACCGATATCGGTTAGCTAATCAGTGTTCTCGCACACCACACCACACACATCAGAACTAGTTAACTAACCAATTTTGTTACTCACAATACACACAACACAACACACTTGTTTACCCTGCACACCATGTCAAAATGAAGAAGTGAATCACGTCAAAGTTTAATGTTACATGAAGGGACAAAATCATAAAATCATATTTCATCCACCAAAATCTTCTCATCTTGGTGAGATGGGATTATCAACCTATTTTTCAAATCCACACTTTTCCTCTCTCTCAAATCAGCTGAAAGGAACGTAAGGTAACCTGTAAATCTGTCCCAAATCAATACAATTGAAGTCACTCGTCCAGCGATGGTCCACTCGCCTAGCGAATTATTCACCACTTGCCTAGCAAATTAAGTCGCCCAACGAGTTGCAGAAAAATTGATAGACATAGAGTTTTTATTATTCAAGTTTAGACTTGTTAGTAAGATATTACAGTTTGTTACAAAAGTTATGAATGCTAGAGTTGGAATGAGAAATATATTGTTTGGTGGTTTTTGCTGTGAATTGAATCATGAATATCAATCCTAGTGAAGATTCTATCATATATTCTTTCAAATCAAATTAATTGTTTTTATTCGTGCGTTTTACTACCTTGTTAGTTTTAAACTTATTTTAATTTCATTCAACAAAATGTTTCATTGTTTGAAAATTCTTAACCTTCATTACTAAATAAACAAATTTTTTATTAAACCACATTAGTCTCTTGGAGAACAATCTTGAATTTTCCACTATATTACTTGTGCGATTTTGTAGACTTGCTAATCTTGTACCAGTTTTGTCTCTAGTAATAAAATTCTTTCACAATAATAATTAAGAAAGTGTGAGAGGGGAAAGAAAAGAGGTTGGAGAACAAAGAGATTTATGAGCATTGGTTTATAAAAGGAATTATGTTATGTTATGATCATAGGCTAATGTTTTGAGAATTATGAATCTTAAGATTTTATGATAGTTTTCTGGATTACGTAGAAAAAGTTACAAAGTATTTTACATATGATATGAAATAATGAGTTGTTAGATGTGTGATTCTTTTATTATGTTTTCTTCCAAATATGTTTTTTTTTTCAAATCCAAATTATAAATTTAGGAATTTCTCCATAAAATTTATAAATTCTAATTATAAAATTTAGAGATTTGATGTTTTCACGCCCTATGATCAGATTGATGGATGATTTTCGCTGCATGCTACTGTAGATTAGTTTGTCATTGTAAATTGGGAAAAGCAATTTCATATATGGCTGTGTGAATAAGAGTGCATTATAGAAATTAAAGAATTGGCACGAGTACATTTCTTGAATTTGATTAAGATTAATGAGGTCAAATCAAATTTTAACACCAATTGAAATTTATTTGGAACTCATGCTTTGTTATTATTAGGATACGCATTATGAGTGTTAAAGTAAGTTGATACGTGTGAGTTGGGTTGACTAATCACAAATTGGATTAAAAATGAATGAATCTAATTCGATTCACTTTTTTGTAAGTCAGATGATAAAACGCATAGTTTGGGCATTCTGCTCGTTTCTGTTTTCCTATATATATTTGTACCATTTCCTTCTATCTACACAATTTTGTAATACTTTTCGTATGCAAGCTTTCTCTTTCCGCATTTATTGCAAAGTGCTCTTCTCTCTCCTCATTAACTCTCTCTGTTTCAACGTAAGCATCATCTCTCTCTCAATTCACTTTCTCTCACCATGCACATACATATCACGTAACATGGTATCAGAGCTCTTTGTATTCGTATGAAGAGCTCTGCTGTGCACTCATTTTTTTCTTTTCCCAATCTTTTCTTTTCTTGCTTTGTTTGCACCTTTTCTTTTGCAGCATGTCTGAGCAAAATTCTGTCGTCCAAGATCAACCCCAAACCATGCAAGAACAGTCCATGCACAACTTTCTTTATCTTCATCCGAACGAAAATCCAGCAACGACCTTAGTCTCTCCTGTTCTTGATCCTACAAATTATCACTCATGGAGTAGATCCATAATCACAGCCTTAAGCGTGAAAAATAAAGTTGAGTTCATCTATGGCAGTGTCCCTCAACCTGTTAAAACATATACCTCTTACTCCTCTTGGAACAGGTGCAATAACATGGTAGTATCTTGGATTGTTCATTCCGTTTCTGTGCCCATTCGCCAAAGCATCATTTGGATGGACGTTGCTGCAGACATTTGGAAAGATTTAAAGACAAGATTTGGCCAAGGTGATCTTTTGCGCATATTAGATTTGCAACTTGAAGCCTATTCTCTTTGCCAAGGTGAATTAACAGTGACCGAGTATTTTACCAAACTTCGGGTTTTATGGGATGAGTTAGAAAATTTCAGGCCAGACCCCATTTGTTCTTGTCCAACTAGGTGTTCTTGCAAGATTTCTTCTATCATCGTTCAGTGGGAGCAGAATGCCCAAACTATGCGTTTTATCATCATAAATTTTACGATTTGACTCATCTCATCGCTAGTTGGTGAATTGGCTCACTAACTCATAAAAATAAAAAGTATTTTTTAATCATTTTCAAATATTAAAATTTGTAGAATGAAAAAATTTTGTCCTTTTCGAATAATGAAATTTATAGAATTTCAAAGATATCAAAAAATGTAGATAACTGCAATGAAATCAAAGTTTTTTTTTTTCTGGTTCAAAGATAAAAATAGGAATTTTAAAAAATATGTAAGTTGCAGGTTAAGTTTATCCAACCCGACTCAAATCCACATAATCCATAGGCTAAGTGAGTTCAACATTTTTTCGTTCATAATCAAAAAATATTTTAATTTCTCAATCAAATCTCAAACATATGGGAGAGCATATTCATTAACATTGACATGTTTTATACGCGTGTTTTAGATCAGAAAGGTAATAGTCCTATGTCATGTGAATATATTATTGGAATTGAATGAAAAAAACATGCATAATCATATTTAATTAGCTTTTTGGACGACATGCACAATTGCAAATTGAAAGAAAAATAAAACCTCTGATAGTTAGTTTTATATCCTGGTGCATCATGTTTATTTTACGTAAGGTACCTTTTCCCTCTCAGAAATAGAAACAAAATTCAATTGCATATTCTTATAAATATTCAATCATTTTTTAAAGATTCAGTTTTCAACAATTAATCAATTTAATTAATAAATATCAGCATAATATAAATCTAATTAAAATATTTTTTATGACTTTAAAATTAAATAAATGAATTTATTGTATGAGTTTAAAGTTCGCCTGGTCTATATAAATTACATGTGGAGTTCTTATAATGTTCATACGTCAAATTATAAAAATTTAAGTTAAATAAAAAAAAAAGAGTCAAATCCATATAGATTTTAATACAAAAGTTTAACAAATATGCTTCAATTTTAAAAATCATAAAAAATGAAAAAAGACTTTAAAATATGTGTGTTTTTTGAAATCAATTTAGAAGGTAGAGTGAATGAATTTGGAAATAAATTTTATGGAAGTTAGTGAGTGATTTGAATGAAATGATATATTAAAAAAATTGTTTTAATAGATATAATTTGAAGATTACCAAAATACTCATCCATGATGATAAAAATAAAATAAAATAATTATTAAATGAGATAAAAACATTAAAATTTAACAATATTTTAATTATTACATATATTTATATATTTTTATTATTATTAAATATTATATATATTAATAATTATTATATATATATATATATATTATTTTTTAACAATATTTCAATTATTATTAATTATTATAAATGTAAGGCCCTCTTATTTTAGTCCTTATATTCAAGGGGCTATCCCAAAGGTAATGGGTCTAAGGGCTGACCCATAGGGTGTCCAAGGCTCCTAAGGCAGTCAAACCCCTCTCATTTCTGCCATTCTTGTAAAAACGGTTCTCACACACTCTCCTTTTCTCCACATAGGCTCTGCTAGGGTTTAACCCCAATCTTGGTCCAGTGAGCTCAATCTCGTTTCTTGCTCCGTGTAAGTATTCTACAACTCATACTTCTTCTTTCCAAACATACTCTCGTATCTCCCAGTTAGGGTTTCGTAGTAAACTCGTTTTAAACTCACTCAGCTACTTTTTCCAGCTCTTAATTTGTTCCTAGAGCTACCTGTGCTCCACAGTTCGGGTGTTGAGGTTCTCGTCTAGAATTGTCCAGGTAAGGGGAAGTTAGGGTTTACTGTTTTATTTCGTTTTCCAACCTGCTTTGGTTTTGTTTCGTGAGTTTGATGTTTGGTTGCCATTAATATTGCTTGGGAGTTGTTAAAAACATGGTTTGGTCTGATTGGATGCATGTGCCTACGCGAACAGTGGCAGATTCTGGTTTTCTCGCCCAAGCGAGTGTGTCTCACTTAGGCGAGATTAACAGTGACTCGCCCATGCTGCTTGCTCGAGCTATTGCTCAGGAGACGATCTCCTGTTTTGAGCAAGAGCCCATCTCGCTCAGGCGAGGAGGTCTCGCCTAAGCGAGAGAGCGCGACAATGCCACTATTCCTGATTTAGAGCCCTCGCCTAGGCGAAGGGAGCTCGCCTGAGCAAGGGAAACCTCTCGCCTGAGCAAGGCCCTTCTGGTTGAGCGAGAGGCTGAGCGAGGGATATGTTTGCTCTTTGGTTTCTTTGTTTTTGGATATTGATCATATGTTTGGACTGATTATGCCTTTTAAAGTATGAATTGAGTGACTTTGTGTGAATATGATGAATGATGGTTTGTGGCTTATGAGTTTAACATGATTTGAGTATGATGTTGTTAAGTGAAAAATGGTAAGTGCACCGGTCGCACGTAGCAAGTAATAAATATCGTTCTCTCCACAGGGACTTGTGCAACACATGACAACTATCACAATTCACAACTCAAATAGATAACAAAGCTCACAAAAACACAAAGAAACTCTTTTTGGTATTTTATCAAACAGTTGGTGTGCAACATAAATTTAACATAGATTATATACAATTGTCAAGACTAGATTTCATTCACTTTATTCTCATGCATTCAAAAACATCTCAATTCCAATTTCATGCCAAAATCAACACACAAAAATACTCAAATCCTATTCCTAGCAACTTTGAGTCTATGATAACTCATCAAATTTCAATTCCTTGAATCCTCAACAAGTCAAATCATGCATTAAGTTCAAGAGTCTTAAGATTACTAATGAATCATGTTCTATCCCTAGATACAAGCTCCATTAGGCATTCAATTTCAGTTCTAGGTTCAAAAGACATTTTCCAACACCTCAAGAACCACAAATCATGCTTGGGTGGCCAAACCAAAGCAAGCATTAAGCATGGAAATCAAATGCTAACATAGAAATGGAAAAGCATATGGATTAACATCACAAAATACACAAGAATTTAGTTCATTACATCTAATCTCAACAAATAGGTTTAGTTCTCCATGGTGGAGAACCTAGGTTTTACAAATTAGAGAGATAGGGAAGAGATGGAAACCAAAAAGAAGATGCAAGCCCTCTCCCAAGGTTCTTAGCAGCTGCTCCATGCTCCAATTGTGTCTCCCCTTCGCATCAACACCTCCAATTTGTAACCCATCTTCCTCTCCAACCCCAAAAGGGGGAAAAACCACCATGAATGGAGGAAAAGACCCAAGGAGGAGTGGGAGAGTTTCCCAACACCCCTAGCAACCTCCAAGAGGCTCTTCAAGCACCCAAAAGTGTTTCTCTATTGTGCAAAATGAGGAATTGCCAAACCCTCGCGAGAAACAAGTTTAAAAACCCATTTTTCGACATGTCAGCGAGCCAGCGCTCAGCGTCCAAAAAATGCGAGAAGAATGGCGCTCAGCCTTGACTTCTGGCGCTCAGCGCTGGAAAATGCGAGAGGAATGAGGCTCAGCCTTGATTTATGGCGCTCAGCCTTGGCCAGTTTGACAACATTATGTATTTGAAGCACTAAGCGTGATTCTAGTGGCGCCTGGCGTGGGTATTTGCTTCAAAATCAATATTTTCTTGTCCAATCATGCTCCCTTGAGTTCTTGCTTGTTTTCTTCCACCACAAATGCTTCCTATTAACTTATTTAACACACTTAAAAGAGAGATTAGAGGCAAAACAAACATAAAACAACTAAAACATAAAACAATACAAAACACACTAAACTTAAGGATATAACAAGATAAAAGCTAAGAAAGAGTTGATTTATTCATGATAATAAACACACAAAAAGAGGTAAAATTGGACATTGTCAGATGTATGTATGGAATGGTTCATGGGATAAAGGTGGTAAACTGTGACATGGTTTTGGAATGGAAATTTATTGGAGGTTGGTTATAAATGTTGGCATGAGATTCATATGCATGGCTAGTACATATTGGATGGTTAAACATGAATTGTATGTGGTTAGGACGTAATTCTTTGAAATCTCTAGGTGAGATTTCAGGGTGGCGTCTCAGTTGGTCGGGACGTAATTCCATGACCCCTATTAGTGGGAGTTCGTGGTGGTGCCCCATCTATATAATTTAGTAAGGATTCAAGGTAAGGTTGTATTCTGACGCTCTAAGGAGTCAGTTAGTCTCACATAGAGCGGACTGGCTCTTGTGGTGAGACTAGCAGGAGGCTTGAAACTCATTAAGGGCTAACCTTGTGTGTGGGGGATTGAGACATTGTAACACTTAGTTCGGGAGTGAGCAGCTCGGGGGTGAGCAGAGAAATCCACCACAAGTGAAAGCATCCGCTGAATCCGACTAAATTATACGTATCCAGATGAGTCAAGTCTGAGTCTTAGTGTATTGTTTGCAAGTCATGACATGATTGGTTGACATATATTAATTTGCCTGTGAAATAAAATGTATCTGCATGATAAACTGTTTTATACTCTAGCTTACCCTTTTGCTTGTTTGGTTGCTTTGTATGTGGTTCTTCTACTTTTGTGATGATCATCAATTTATTTATGTGAGCAGATGCGAGAGGTACTCGAGGTCAACAGGGAAGGGATGATTCTGTTGCATAATCCGCTTGAACTAGATTCCGTTTATTTGGACTTTTCTCTAGGGCTATAACCCATGTAGCGTCTTACTTTTGGGTTATATTCTGAATTACTATTGACTCTTTTCTTTACGTGTCTATTGGCATCATGGTGTGTGTAAGACCCGGGAAAATTAAATAGTTATTTAATTAATTATTTAATTAGGACGGGTAATGAGAACATTTTAAATAATAAATGTGAGGAGCTATGACGTGGAAAAGTGCTAGCTTATGTGGTTGAGAGTATTTTGTTGTGTGTGAAGACTTGGGTACGAGTCCTATGTGTGTCACTTGGATGTTATTTAAATTATGTATTTTTATGTAATTATATATTGAATGCGTGGTGTGATGATAAATTCCTAGAATTGTAGGAGTTATCATGAAATATGGATTGGTTGAATGGTTTGGCCTTGGTTAGGTATGTGCATGAGTGTGGGTTCAAACCTTGATGAGAACTAAATAATTTCTTTTTGCCAAATTTTCCTTTTGCATGAATGTGAAAGGACTAGAAACCTAGCAGCCAAAGGAGAGGTAACCTAAGGGCTGGAAAATAGAGGGTTAATTGAACATTGGATTAGCATTGGTGTAATTCTTAATTAAAATTCGTGTAAGGCACTAAAAGGGTAATAAGTGAGAGTGATTGTGAGAGAGAAGGTCATAAGAAGAGAAAGAGTGCACTGTAAATTCGTACTCACCATAAGCAAGGGTTTTTCAGAGTTTTGGGGGTTGATTGAGAGAAGTGGTGGGGCTGAAATCACCAAGGATTGGACTGGAAACAAAGGCTAAGAAGGTTTTGTGAGGGGATAGGCATACATATTCGAATTTGGCAAGGAATCTAGGTAAGGGGAGTTGTTTTCGATGCTTTAGATACATATACATTGTATTGTGCTTTGGTGATTGAAACTACATGCCTTTCACCCGTTTTTCTGCACTGTTTGATTGGGTTTCTGGGTTTTTCCCAGAAATCGCCTGGTGGTTCAAGCCCTATCGCCAGGCAGCTCATCAGAGATGAGCAACTGTTCTTATGTTGGGTTGAATCGCCTGGCGGCGATGAGTTCCTGCCAGGCGGCGCGACGCTGTTCGAGTTCTGGTTGATGATTTTGATGTTGTTTTGGGTGAATGTAACCAATTGCTGAGGTTCAGTGATTGTATACATATATATCTATAATATTTTATCGTTCCGAATTGATATGTTGGAATGCTTGTGAATTTATTGGATTTTCGTGTATGGGTAGTTTGGGTGGAAACCTAGGAATGAATGTAAATCTTGGGTGGTATGGGCTAATTAGGATGTAATTGGAAACATGGAATGCGAATAAAATGATATTGGTCAGAACGAGTGGTAAAAATGTTGTGAATGAATATGTGGTGGTCGTCGTGGGAGAAGAGTAGGGAGTTGAGATCTCGGAGTATGTAGGGAAAATGCGAGATGAGGTCTGTATCTGATATGCCGCCTGGCGGCTCCATGCTGGCCGCCAGGCGATGGCGTGTAGCAGTCCAGGTGGGATGCTGTGCTATGGATAGTGCGAGAGGAGGAAGGAATACGTGGTGATGGAGTAGTTGGTACAGTGAAAACTAGAGAATTTATGAGTAAGGGGTTGGGGAAGCGGAGTAGCTTGAGTGGAGGATATTTAGGTGGAAAAGTGGTAGATTTTACATATATACCTATAGTGAGTCGAAGGGAAGGGCGAAATTATAAGGTATTGATGTCCAATAGGAAGTGAAAGCTTGGTCAGTTCAGTGTGTTAAGAAATTGGATGCTAGCAAGTTCATAGGAGGAATGGAATCGTTATGGTATGATATTATTCTTGTTACTTGAACAAAAGTGATTAGATGGATTAATCATTTTTTTTAGTATAGGTACTTGATTATGTGTACTAATGGATGGATTAACCACAAAGAGCCGTTGATATGAGAGTCCCTATTTGGTCATGAAAATGAGTTATCCAGTAAATTAGACTAACTAAGGTACCACAAAGTAGGAAGGTGTTGTTCTGGTATGGAGCCTGGCGATACACTGATACCCGTCAGGCGATGGATGTAATAGGAGAGCGCTTAGTACTGAGGTGCACCTGGCGGCACGTCGAGCTCCGCCAGGCGGTTACGAGGAAACAGGGGGCACTGGAACAACGCTGGCGCCTGGCGGTGGGTGAATACCGCCAGGCGGTCTGAGGCAATTTTGCCTGGCGGCGCGTGGGCAGGGCCAGGCGAAAATACTGTTCTTCTTTACTTTCTTGGTGTGTTGTTCAATTAACGATGATACTTTGCTTGGATCGGGAGATGCTGTGCCATGAGCGGGTAGGTTCATGGATGGCGAATGACATGTGATGATATGAGCGGGGAGGTTCATATCCAGTTACTCTCACGTGGGGATACGAGCGAGGTAGGTTCGTATGTTCCGTGCTCACGTTGAGAGATGCCACGTGCGGGGAGGTACGGGGCTGGTGGATCACATGTGTTGGACTACGGGCGAGTAGGTCCGTAGAGCAGGACTACGAGCGGGAGGTTCGTAGAGGCAGGACCATGAGCGGGCAAGTTCGTGTGAGCATCATGTTCCCGAGTCCAAGGCTAACCAGTTGTGTGTTTTGAAGGCTACAAAGCCTTGGGGTTAAGGTCTTGGCCATGAAATAAGTAGAATTGATAAGTTGGGTATATGAGGTTATCTTGTATTTTATATATATGTTATTCTATTTTTACAGCTCACCCTTTCTTGTTTGTGTGTTTGTGTATGGCGATGATCATGTGATTCGTTGCACGGGAGCAGATGTTGGCACAAGTGATGCTGAGGATGTCCAGGCGACGGAGTGAGGGCCAGCAGTGGGATTAGAGCTAGGATTTTACTCATGTGTATTTTATGTTTTAAATACAAGACTTGGGAACTTATAACATTATATGGATTTAGTTATGAATTTTGGCTCGCTAGTTTAATGAATTTAAATTTTCCCGCGTTGGGATTTTTATCGAGATAACTATTATTATAATTATTTCTTTTTTTATTTATTTTAAGTAATATTCTTTAGGGATGTTACAGTGTACCCTACTTCAAGTATGTTTTCGCTGGTTAAGTGTAAGGAGTAGCGGCTTTACTCCAGGATCTTGTTTCCTTTACTATTTTGTGTAATGTTTTATTTAATTATATTATATTTTAAAAGGGACGTTACAATAAACATATTAATTCTTAATAATATTTATTTTACATGTATTTTTAATTATTATAATTTAATATATTATTATTATATTTTTAATAATATTTTAATTATTATAAATAGTTATAGATATTTTAATTTTTATATATTATTAATATTATTATATATATATAAATAATAAATTATAATATTAAATAATATATATAATAAATAATATAATAATATATATTTATATTTATATATATAATTATATATATATATATATATATATATAATCTATATTAATATGTGCAACAAAATTTAAGGATAAAATAGTAAAAAGTGAATGAACCAATGTAAATCTTTTTATTTGAAGCGAGATCGAATTATCTGATTGTTTTGTAAATCCATCTGCGCTTTTCATCATTGATCTTTTGAAACGAACATAATTTGATATAACTATCCATGTCTTCAAATTTATTTCTATAGTTATATGAATATAAACGAACACAGCATTAGGAAACGGTTCAAAAATCAATAAAAACGGATAAAAAGCTGAAAAAGCTTAAACGTACATCATTTTAAAATAAATTTATCAGAGAAATGAAAAATAACAAAATATTTATGATAATCTATATATAAACTTATTATTATTGATAAATATTATTAAAGGTTTATTTTTAAAATTTCATTTTAAATATAACAACATTCTATCTTTTATATTATTTTATATTATATGTATATATAGTAAATTGTAAAAACTTATAAAATTATTTTTAATTGTACAATTGTGATACTTTGTTTTATTAATATATTTTCAATTTTTCATTATTATAATAAGTTTGTTAAGAACAACTCGTTCTTAATTCAACCATAATTAAATCAATAAATTTAAAACCGGTTTCTTGATTAGTGGAGCATTAAAACATGTTGTACTTTTATCACTGTTTCATTTTATCTTTGTTGACTTAGAGCATGTTTTCTCCCATACCATTGCCAGCTGTTTCGTTCAACATTATTCAGAAGGCAAGACCTTACTGGTCACTACAATATAACAACATATGCTTTCATATTGAATAAGTTTTTTTTATTATTATTAAAGATATATATGGTTAATTATTTTCCATTTTTTTCTTCATAATCACTGTAGTTTCAATCATTTTCATATTTTTTATTGAAATCGTTTTAAATTTATTTTCAAATTAATATTTTATTTGTCTCATTTAAAATCATATATTCCTCAATAATTTTGGATTCATAATTTGGGAGAAATGTTTGATGAAAAGTTGGTACATATTAACTGAATTGGAAGGCAGTGTCTGAACATAACTTTAATGTCAGTTGTCATGAACTACTAAAAGTAAGGATAATGATACAATGTCTCATTTATGGATAATGATACAATACTTCAGATATTTGACTCCAATCTTATCTATTTACGTAGTATCCATTATTTTAATATTTTTTAATATGAGAAGAACAGTGACGCGTGAGAGAAGCTCGAGTAAATGTTGAGGTTGGGATACACGCACTGCAGAGGAAAAGTAAGAAAAAAAGAACTGAATGTTGCGGTTTAAACTAAAGGCGAGTGTGCGGTTTAGGGAAAAGCGAGAGCGAGAGTGCGGTTTTGGGAAAGAATAACAAAGGTGGATCGCTGTCATAGCTTCATCGACAATTGGAAGCCCTAATTTTGGTGTTCTTCTTCTTCAAATCAAAAGGCAATTTGGTATGTTTTACTACCCCTATCTTGGTCGAGCAGGGTGAATATGAAATTAGAAGTTTGCATACTACCGCAGTATTAGGACCACTAAGAACGACTTGATTGATATGCTTGCTCCTGAATCAAGGCCATGAATCATCATCGAACAACTTAAATAACTAATTGGAATTGATTCATGGTGATGGAAATATTTGTATGGCCTTTGGATTGTGTCCAAACCAGATTTCATGTTATAATACACTTGAAAAGCAGTTCCAGTACTGCCTGTACAAAAAGTTCAACGTAAAAAAATACTTATGAAATTACAAAAGGACACTTAGCATGCAGAGGTATTTGCGCCATGCCGCCACTGGGTTTCATGACACAATATTTTGTGTGAGGTTGACCAAATATCAAACTCGAGGGTCTCATCTGGTATATATCAAGTTTTAAATATTCATTAAGCACACGTTAACCTCACATAAATTAGGAAACCTAATATTTTTTTTTTTGCCGACCAGGACCTTAACACCAAATTTGGTACCTTGATCAGGAGCAATCATATCAATCAAGTCGTTGGTAGTAAACATTATCCTAAAAGTAAACATTGTACGTTTTTTTTTTCCAAGTTAATAGTTGCACGTTTTTTATGTTTACCCACTTTCTGTAAGGATACATCTTTTTCGATGATAGATGACAAAGTTTATGGTACGTTTAGAATAAATATTTTAATAATTTTAAAGATGTCAACATTACGTATAATTTAAAATGAAATTATTTTCATTTTTTAAAAATGTTTTATTTTCTTAAGTTTAGAAATTTTCTAACCGTTTAGGTTTTTCAAGTTTTTTTTTTTGAAATTGAGATTAGACTAAAATAAATTTATTCTGAGTTGAAATTGAAGTAAAGAATAGTTGTTTTGAATTTAGTAAGTTTTAGTTTAATTTTTTACAACTACTGAGTTGTTATTTTTAGTGTATTTTCCTTATATTTATTTCAAAGACTTAGTCAGTACATTTAGCATTTAATGTTGTAGCTTTAGTAGAAGGAGATGGTAATAATTATTTTCTTCTTTTGAAAATTTGGTCGCTTAAATGATAATAAAACATTTGAACTAAAACAACAATATTAATTCTCTATCATATAAATGAATATCAATAAAGTATTGTGTAAATGTTTATTGACTAATAAAATCAATACATAAGAAAGATATTAAAAGATTATATATATATATATATATATATATATATATATATATAAATTAAGGTTAAATATGTTTTTATCTTTTAATTTTCAGTAAAAATTGGAATTAGTCATGTCTCGAAATTTTATGGTCTAATTTAATCTTTCAATTCTAAAATTAGTGAATCTAGTTCTCTTAATCAACTTTTAAAATTTTTATTAAAATAATGTTAGCTAAAAAAACTATTATAAAATGCATTTGAAACATTAAACATTAAATAAATTTAATAAAATTTAATTAAAATAATTAAATTTACATTACGATTAAAGACTAAAATTCAAAATATTACTTGAATGCCCACCATTGATAAAAAAATTTCCCCTCCTCATGTAGTACAGTGATCTCTTTGTCACAAACTTTTGATTAATATTAGTGTTTGGGATAGAAATGAGTTATTTTATATTTAGTAAGAATAGTTTAGGAAGAATGATATGATTATCCAAAAAGATCTTCCTATTATCAAATTTAAGGCCACATAAGAAACTATGGTTTAAATAAGGATTCGATACTCAATTTTTAAGTTTTGTATTATATCATGAAAATGAATCAAATTTAATAAATCATTTTAGCTTTTCACTTCTTCGTATTTAACTTTCCTTGTTTAGTTTTATTTAGAATAAAATAATATTATTATTTATTTAAATTAATTATAATATTATTAAAACTTTATTATTAATTTTCTTAGAATAAATAGTGATAATATATTTTATCTTTAATACGATAAAAAAAATAATAACTTTTTGCATAAAATTATAATTTTATTAAAATTTTGTTAATGATTAAAGTAATTAAACACTATTTATTTTTTATTAATTATTTTTATTATTTACAAAATTTTAAAATATGAATTAAATTTCTAACATTTTAATAATGTATATACCAATTTTTACAACTTTTACATTTTACCATTTATAAAATTTTATAATTTTATTTTCATTTCTGATTTGTTTATTATAAATGTTTAAAATTTTATAATTCATCATATGCACTTGAAGTATAATTTATTTACTATATGATCTGTTTGAAAAGGAAGTAGATATTGAAAGTGGATGCATTCGGCATAGAGTAAATAATGAAAGAGGAAACAATGCTATCTCTCTAATTAACAGGAACAATGTGGCACCAGGAAAAAGAACCTAATCTATGCTAAGGAAAGCGCCTGATGTCACTGTCCAATGCTTCAGAAAATTCAATTCAATTAATTGCAAAGGTACATAATTGGGTGAGAAGAGTATTAAAAGGATGTGGAGTAAATGATTTCTGTACTTTTTCACCTTCTCCAATCAAATATCCTTCAATAATATAAAAAAAATTGGACACACAGAATGTTATAACAAAAAGAAACACAGATAATATTATCATTAGATGGCAAAATAATACTAGAGATATATTTTGACTCAGGTCATAATACATAATCAAGAAATTTTCTTTTTTTATTAAAAGGTATATTAACCTTTGCAAGTCACCCCATATTTTGAAATATTTTAAATGTGATTTTTCTTTTTTTCATAAGAAATTTTATCACAACCTTTACTAGAATTTCTATTTGATAATATGATAAGTAAAATATAAAGTTTCACCATATATATTGTTAACTTTATTATATATAAAAATAATATAATTCCATTGTCATTACCAATAACAAAACTTGGAGAAAAGTTTCAAGAGACTAAGTTATATTTTTTATTTATAAATTATTTTTTATAATTAAAAAATAAGTTTTTATTTCCTCTCATAATTTTTTTTATTCAAAACAAACACACATGATAATAAAATCTAACAAAATATGACAATAATATATACTAAAGAAAAACATAAAGTTTATCATCAAAGATACTATATTAACAAAAGAAAAAATTACCTTAAGTCAACGACTTTACGTTCTTTCAATTACTTAAAATATTTAATAATTGAATCAGAACTAAAGTTTGTTGCAATATCTCTTTCAATATAAAGTATCATACTTATTGTTAAAAATCCAGCCCCCATCTTATTTCTCAACCTGTTTTTGATTATTTTTATTGTAGAAAAATATCTTTCAGTTGTAGTTATAAAAATAAGAAGAGTAATGATATGAACTCCATTTTATATAAGCCCTTCGTACCTCTTCAATTTGATTTAGTGGGTATGGCCAAATTTAAGGACGCTTCCCTGAATCACGTTCTAAAGAATTTTCAAATTCATTATATGTAACTCTAGGAGCTTTATAGAGTTGTTTTTCATTTTCTTCAATTCTTGGATTCTCATGAAGTTTCACAAGTTTAGTTGATATAGATATCTTTTTTCATTTTCATCATAGGTTTTCCTCTTGAAAAAATAATCAATTTTTTTTACTCTTTATCATATTTTTTCTAATACAAATTTGTCACCTTGAAAAAATTATGAATACCCCAAACTAAATTTCAAAATCAAAACTCAACATTTTAAGAAAATTAGCAACTTCTAAATGATTAGCTTTCTTTACCTACCTTAAAGTAGATTCCTAATATTGTTATTCATTTACATAACTTCAAAGCCTAAAATAATCCATCTACACAAAGTAAAGTTCCATCAACAATTTGATCATGATTTTATTATCTGTAACAAATAGAGATCTGTCTATAATCTAGAAAAGTCATATACAAGAGAAAAACATATTGCTTCAAACAAAAAAAAAAAGAGAAAAAAAACAACTTACTCAAAGAAGAATTTGTTCGGTTCAAAATGTTCCTTAACTCATTAATTTCGCCTTGGTGCAATTTGATTTTGAAAATGATAAGAGATTGAGGGTGAAAATTGAAATAGAAAGAAGATGTGAGAAAAAGAAGTACGAAAAAGAAAGAAACCAAATAAAGGAAAACAAAAAATACCAGAAGAGGGAAAAACATAATTTTATAATTCTAAAAAAAATTAACCAAATTAATATAAACTATAAAATAATATATAAAATATTTTTAAAATATATACAAATTTAAAAAAAAAAACTTGGGGGAGCCGTAGCTCCCCTTAGTCCTTTAAAAGGATCACCCCTGACTACCAAAATCAACACAACTCAAATTTCAACCCTTTTAAAGTTATGTCATTGTCGACCTTTGCTACTAAATATCTTTCTATGCCAAAACATTGTAAACCACATTCATTTTCACCTATATACATTAGTTAAATTACCAAATCTAAAAAATTATACTTCGTTGCCGAGACATAAAATAAACATCAGTCCCAAAATATTAAAACCCACATCTCCATTTTGTAATACAAGAATCACATGCTAATTTCTCAAAAAATATATTTATATAATTATACATTCTGAATCCTTTATTTTCACAATTTTGTCTTAAATCAATGGAAGATGTTACTTAATGAATAATACTCAAAGTTCCAAAAAAAAACACCTTTTTGATTAATTTGTACCTTAAAAACCACTTAAAACAAACAAATAATTTTTCTTTTATTTCTGGTATAAAAAAATAATTTTTATTAGCATACACATGAATATTAGTCTCATAGTCTATAAACCAATAGTTTGAATAAAAAAACATAATTTAACTCATATATAGTGATATGAGACCTTGCAGATGGGAAAGTAACCCCAACACCCATAATAAAAATAATATTAACTTCAAGTTTGGAATTAGATTAATAATTTTAAACAAAGCTTGTGAGAAAAACAATGAAAACAACATAAAAGAGAATAAGCCAATTTTAAACTTCATTTAATATTGTTAGTAGAAAAGAAATTCACATGTAAACTTCTTATACTTACGTGACTTAAACATATCTATAACAAATATAATATATATCATTTTATCTTTAACTTTTCCATAACAATGAATAAACTAAAATAACAAAAATTTTCTCTTTTAAGAATGTTAGAAATGATTATTTCTAAATTAAACATTATTTTATAAACTAAAAATTATTAATATTTAATATAATTTTTATTATTAATCAAAATTATAACATAACTTATTTTTGAAATAAAATTAAAATTTACAGTTATTTATTATTATTAGATTCTAAATTAGTCTCTATTTAATTTTTTTTTTCAAAATTGATAGTTTTTAGTGAATTTCCTCTAATGGTTTATATTGGAAAAAATTATAAATATTTGAAGTTATGTTTTATTATTCTAGGAATTTTATTTTAAACTGTTTGCATTAATCGAGGTTTTATCGGTTTTTACCGATTTTTGAAAATTCTTTAATTCTTTGAATAGTTTGTAAATATACTCATTTTATGGTTTATTTGAACTTATTTACTGACTATTTTATCGTATTTTAAATTTTATTTTAGACAATAATATTATAAATCTTATTTTTTTACTTTTATTTTTTTATTTTTAATTTATAATCTATAACAATATATAATGATGATTTCCTCTTTTGTGTCTAATTTTTGTTTTTCAATTTTACTTATAATTATTATTTTAAAAATTAATTATTTTATAATTAGTTTATCTTTAACTGTTTTTTAAATCTCTTTTATTTTGAACGTTATTTTAAAAAAAATCTTTTTTTAACAATTGTTTTATTGAACAACTATTTTAAAATTTATTATATATATTTTAAAAGTAAATATTTTTAATCTTAACTCAAATTCTTATAAAAATTAAAAAATGCGAACATATAGATCGTGTTTTCGCTAGTAATATATAAGGAAGATTCTTTCTTTTATGTCCACATTTCATAATACCAGTTTTATCTTTAATTATTTTAAAAATTAATTATTTAATAAATAATTTATTTTTAACCATTATTCTAAAAACCTTTTTATTATAAGCCATTATTTAAAAAAATTGTACATATCTTATTTTTTTTAATTTTACATTTAACAACTATTTTAAAATTTAATTATATATTTGTTATTATTCTGAAAACTAAAAAATGCGAACACAACAGCAGTGCAATATGTTTGCTAGTATAATTTAGGTTGATCGTTGATTAATATATTATTACTTTTTTATTGAAATAAAGAATCATAACATAATTTTTCTTCCCTCAGAAATAGATTGCACTAACAAAGGAAATGCATTTGCGAAGCATTTATTATAAGAAAAGAAAACAGTACATAAGTGTGGTGAATAAAGTAAAATGCTGAAAACGATACTTTTGTAATAGTGTTACTACATTATTTGGTTACAAGAGTTGAACCCTTTCAGAGTGAGAGGAGTGAAGATATTTTTTCTTTTGTATGCTTTCCCCGTTTCCCTGTTCGGTTTTCTTGAGGTAAACTACAAAGCTAAGTTTAGCAACACTCAGTTTTCTTCTCAGTTTTTCCTCTCTTCTTCACTTTCAGTTTATTGCTTACAATTCTGGATCATATGTTTTGTTCCTTTCTTTATACCTTATATCCTCCTCTTTCTTATTTAAGATTTTAAATACTTAGCAGTGCTGAAGACTAAGAACAGCTTTCCTCATTCTCAGTTTCAAGGTATGAGATCCTTAATACCTTTCCCACTTGCTTCCACTGTTCTAATGGATATATTGCTGAAACGAATACACCAAAGAAAAATTACTACTTTTTCAATTTTTTTCTCACCAGAACCGATTCATTGGTTTTCACCCAAAGAGCATTATTAGTTGAAATTGAATTATTCCAACCCACGAAATTGAAACACATTTATTAAAATTAAAGTTTTTATATATTTTTTATTATATTAAATCGATTATTTTATTCCAAAAAAATAAAAATATAATTTTAATAATATTATATTTAATTTAAATGAATAATAGGATTACTTTTGGTAAATAAATCTAAATAAATATAGCTTAATATAAAAAAGGGGAATAGTTAAAATGATTTATTGAATTTTATTAATTATCATGACATATCAAAAAAGTATAAGTAATATTGCTGAAATATTTCTTTCTTCTGTCTTTTCAGTAGGGATGGCAATTAGGGCCTGGCCCGCGGCCCGGCCCGCAGGTCCGCAGAAAAAGCGCGGGGTGGGCCAGGATATTGAGCCCACAGGCCCGCGCGGGCTCGGCCCGCATAGGCCCGCGGCCCACGCGGGCCGGCCCGCAAGCCCGCAAGCCCGCATAAAATTAAAAAAAAAAAAAACTTGCACTTGTGTATATTAATTACTTCTTTTATGGACTCTTGCATTAACATCTCAAATTCTTGTATAATTGGAAAAGACAAGT
>Ga0214543_1006546_pt1 | contig 20652 bp, 4 predicted proteins | sample CNSS2metaG_FD_160094 | JGI IMG/M metagenome (GOLD analysis project Ga0214543, IMG submission 160094) | Root nodule microbial communities from cowpea collected in UCLA plant growth center, Los Angeles, California, USA - CNSS2 | ecosystem: Host-associated > Plants > Roots > Nodule | place: USA...
GCTTCAGATGCTATGAAAACATGCAAGAACATGAAAAAGATTATTAAAGCACAAGTTCTTGAAACTTTAAAATGAAAATGCAAGAGAGAAAGGTTAGAGAAGAGAGGACACCACGAATTTTTATACTAGTTCACTCAAACCTGAGCTACATCCAGTTTGTCAAGGCAACCTTAGCTTGACTTTGCACTATTTCAAAAGTTTTACAAAGAATCCACCCATACACTTCCAAAATATGCAAAAACATCACAAAAGACTCTTAAATCACACAAGAATCACATCAGCACAGCAAGAACCCTCTTGCAGACTTGGAAAACCACCAGACACACACACAAAGCTTGAGAAAGATTAAACCTTAGTGGTAGCACAACCTTGCCTACCATAAACCACTTTCTCCAAGCTTCAAACCAAGCCAAAAGCTCCAAGAATTGATCCAAGATCAATCCTCAACAGCTGCAACACCTATGATCACGAAGGACAGAGTTTCCACAAGTTTCCAAAACCAAATCGTGCTCTAAAATGATCAACAAACCTCTCTTTCGAAAATCACAGCTTTTATAGTCAAACTGTTACGAAATTCAACAGGTTGATTTTCAAATCAATCGGTTGATTTCACTTGACTTAAGTGAAATCAATCGATTAAAAACTAAATCAACTGATTGAATTTGTTGCAGTTTAAGACTACTGTAGCCAACCTTTTAACCTGTTAAAAAGTCATTCAACAGATTAAAATTTCAACAGATCTTCAAGAAGCAAACCACCTAGGCTTCTCATGTCAACAAAAAAATTTATAATAAACCATACAACACATAATTGGCATACACAGGACTCGAACCCAAGTCCTCTCACACAAATCAAGTACTCTAAATCACATAAGCTAGTACTTTTCCACGTCACACCAAACAATAATTAATGCCATAAAGGCTCTTTCTACTCGCATTTATTAATTAATTAATTATTTAATTAATTAATTTCACGGGTCTTACACACTTCACAGGGGTTGGGCGTTGGGTGGCACTCTCGGATCGTTGGGCGCTACCTGGAAATTCAAATTCAGTGGCCTAAGCATTGGGTGCCAAGCTTGGCTTGTTGGGCAATAGTCTAAGTGTTGGGAACTGGTGTAGTGATGTTAAGTGTCATGCTAAAAAAAAAATTCTTTGTTTCATTCGCCTAATTGCCACTATGTGGACTTTATTCCAAGAAGGATTTACTAAGCAATAAAGAAATTCGCTAAGCAATTTTGTGATGGTTGGATGAGATGTTATGATGGAAATATGAGTTTTTTATTGGTGATTGCGATGTTGCTTTAATGGAATGTGGTTTTAAAATGTTGGAATATAGTGACCACATGGAAGGAAGATAGGTTTTGGTAAAGGTGTATGTTATTAGGTTGCATAGAGTTTGGGTATTGTGTTAAGCAACAAATGGATTAACTATTATGTTTTATGGATGGACATGTATGAATGAGAAGGAAAAATAAGGTTATAGTAGTGATGGTGATAAGTTCCTGATTATTGTATGAGTTTGTAAATTTGAAGTGTGGTTATTTGTGTGCATTGTATGATTGTGGATAACTCTAAGGAGAATGGTCACACTGTCCAGTGTTAGGGTATGTATTGAGTATGAGCCAGAGGGTGAAGTCATCCTAACTATACTAAACTCACAGACTCGTATAGAGAATGAAGTTTAGGTGGTGAGAGTTGAAGGAGATTCCTATAGTGGGATTTGATGCAGGGGCATATTTTTGGCTATGCTATAATGAACTAACCATGTCATGGGGGATTTTAGACTGAGCGGAACCAAGGCCAATTTTTGTAGTACTTTGTAAGATTATGTGATAGGTGCAAGACTTCATAAGTATTCGACTCAATACATGTTATTCCAGAATTGAGTCTAAGTCATGACAATGTCTTAATGAATGGTAAATTGTGATTTAATGGTATCATTGTATATTGGATGGTTGAATTAGTGTGTTGATATAATTATAAATTTTTAAAATTCCATTAGCTTACCCTTACATTTATGCTGGGGTAGTTTTATCTTTTATGTGATAATCATATATTGTACATGAGTAGAGGGTAGTGCAAGTGGGAGAGATGAACACTGGTGAGACTGTTGTGGATTAAATAATGAGTACTTATAGGCTAGGTATATAGATTTTGTATTGTAGATCCTCCTGATTTATGGAAATTGTATGTATATAAAAGTCTTAAATTATGATTTTTCATGGAGGACCGTAAATACATGTTATATACTTATAACTCTAATTATACTTAATTATTAATTTGTAATACTTTAATTAGTAGGATGATCCTACTTAATTACAGAGTTACATGTCCAAATCGTGAAAGAAATATGATGTAAGAAGAATTGTTTGATATTACTAGTGATTATAGACATTACTAGAATTTTTTATATTATATACAACTTTTCTTGCAAATTTGTTAAAATATTTTGCAAACTTTTTTTATCATTTTTTTCTAAATTTTTAATTGACAAGTAGTTCCTTCATGGATAATTATTCTCTATAAAATTATAAAATTATAAAATTCGTAAGTATTTCTTACAATTGTTTTTGCGAAAAGTATTTTATACAAAATATTTTGCAAAAAAATTGATAACAATTTCTTACAATTTTTTTTCATAACAAAATTTATTAGTATTTCTTATAAAAAAACTTCAAAACAAAATTGATAAATATGAATTTTTAAAATAATAAGAAGAATTATCTCATTTACGTTAGAACAACTTTTATATAATAACATATATTGTAAAATTATATTATAATTAAATTATGAGAAACTACTTTGTAAATAATTGCAATCTATTGATTACGTTATGAGTAACAATTAAAAAATAAATAAAAAGAACAAATTAATATTTTTAATCTCGAAATTCGATTTATAAGTATGATTAGTTTTTATTTATATTTAAATTAAACATTTTTATGTATAACAATATTATACTTATGTACCTTTATATCAATTATAATTTGATTTTGTATTCATTTGAGACAGTTAAACATTACTATTTTTAAAATTAAAAGTGTAATGTAATTCAATTTGAATAAAAAAAATTAATTTAATAAGTTTAGTTAAACTAAGTAGCTGTTTTGTTTAAGTGTAAATGAAGTTTATGAGCTTTTGAGATGTGTGAATTGAAGTGTTTTTTTTTTAACTATTAATTTTCGCTAAATCAAATCATTATTTGAGTTCTTAAATAAATATTAACTTTTTAGACATAATATTAAAGATCTTTAAATTTTAAGAATACTAATATATGTAATGAACAATATATTAGATAAAAGTATGAAAAAAGAGAGATAAATGTTTAAATAGAGTTTAAAAATATTTTAATTTGTTTTTCGGAAAATAATCTATTATGGGATCACTTTATGCTTTAATAAAAAGATTTTCCCAAGATGTTTACAAAGGTTTTCAAAGAGATAATCAAATGATAATTAAATTTTTTTAAAAAAATTATTAATAAATATGTTGATTATTGAACTTTTTTGAGAAAACTAATATAATGTGTAGCATATAACAACATTAATAACTCAATTTTTTTACATTAGTTTACCTCAAACTTAAATTATGTCTAACTCTTTTTCACAAGTATTATAGGTACCACTTAATGTCAATAATAAGTATATAAAGTCACTTATAACTTTGAGTGACAATGTATTTTCAAGTAAAGTACACAATTCCTTAATGATATAGGCTAAGATTAAACAACAAATACACTAACACAAAAGAATTGATAGCTTAAATACACTAACATAAAAGAATTGATAGCTTAGCTAAATCAAGAGGGGTGAATTGAATTTTAAATTATTTTAAAAGTTTTTTCCTTTCTTAAGTTCTTTTGAAATTTTATTCAATTTGAAAAATTGAATGCCACTAATTTAAGAATTAAGATTAATAAAATATTAGAAAAAAAACAAAGGAAGAGAAAGATTGTATAAAAATTTATACCGGGTTGAATTACAAATGATCTAACATCGAATCTTAATCAACCTTAAAATAATGGGATTCCATTATCTTCTAAGTTTGTACAAGGCAATCACAAGCAACTTACAAACTCAACACAACTAGCAAATACAATATCAACTCTTGAACATACTCTAGACGATACGTTCAATCCTAGGAACACTCCAGGAGGATACATATCAGATAAACTATTGATTACACTAGGGAATTTATACTAGAAAATTCTGACAAGTTTACAATAAGGAAAGAATGTATCAAAGATCACTGGAGAAGCATTACACAAGGTCGATAAAATCAACACAACACAATCTTTTTAAATCTCATAAAATTTGAAAGAACTCTTAGTAAACAAAAATAACTCAAAACATATTAATAGAATTTGTGTTTCTCAATAGTATTCATTGTATAAAAGAATGAGACCAAGATTGTATTTATAGAGTTAAAAAAATGTTGATTTAAAGAAACTTTAGAAATATTTAATCGACTATTTCAAGTTTTTAATTTATTATTCTCATTGAAATTTGAAAAATAGTTACAATGTGACGCTCACCTCTCGCATCCATTTCCTTTCTCTTTTCTTTCATCCCCTTTCTCTAAAATATCTCTCTCTCCATTTTCTCTAAAGTTTTTCCTCTATACTTTACCTCTTTCATAATCTAATCACACCTCATAGTAGTTGATGAGTCAGAGGCATTTCTACCCATATAGTTTTGAAATAGAGTAAGTTTCTATTTACTCTATGGATTCCTATTTCTCTTACTTTTCATATGTTTTTGTCATCAATCTTGATAGGTCAGTTAAGAAAAGTGGCTTTTTCAACTTATTTTACCATATATTGAAATTTGGTTATGTTTGGATACCTAGCTCTATGTCCCTATATTTTGAGTAAATTTGTGCTTGACATAGGAATTGAACTAAAGGATTATAGGTAAGGGAAGTTATTTGTGTTTTTGATAGAATCTTAGGATAGATGATCTGAAGGTGAAAGTGACCTGGTCACTAGATTTTGATATTTGTGCAAGAGTTGCGATTCATTGGGAAATTGTTTGAATGCTTGCACTTGAATGTTATTGAGTGTTGTTTGATAAATGCTTGTTTATCAAATTCTGAATTGGATAATCTTATTAATATATTGATCTAAAGACTAGAATGTGCATGTGAATTATATAGTTTTCTTGAATTAAGTTTTGAACATGGTTTATATGAGTAGATTAAATTTCCATATATTTCCTTGTGATAGTTTATGGAATTAATAAGAGCATAAATATGCATAGCTTTAGTTAAGGGACCAAGGTTGAATTGATATCAATAAAAGGTGATGCTTGAGCAAATCATGGTTTAGATTGATCATATAAATTATTTATAAGTAGTATTATTGAAATTTTTTTGAAAATATAGTTGAAAATTAGATTAACTCTACTTTTGAGGCTTATTTTCTTTATATGTTTGCTAAGGCGAAAATAGAAAAGATATCCAAAACTTAAGATAACCTTGATTTCGTCTTTAATTTTGGCTCAAATGAGCTTATAGTTTAGAAGAAAAAATATTTTTGCTCAATTATTTTATATTAGAACCAATTATTTTAAGGTTGACTTTTTAAGACTAAATGTAATATTAATGGATTTGAACCAATATACAATCTTCTTGTGTTTTCTTATTCACGCTTTATCTTCTTTAATTGTATAACTATCTAATTTTATTTGAATCTTGATTATCAAATTTAATTGCATTGAGTTCTCAAATTGAAAGTGTTTTAAAAAGAATGTAAAGAAAGGAAACCTTTGATGTGAAAAGGTTTCAAAACCATTCACTCATCCTCTTGGTTTAGCTAATTTGTCCATTCTTTTCTAATAACTTTCTCCATCTTCATATGACTCATCTTCTTTTATCTTCGAAAGTCCACCCACTTTCTTCTTTTCATTCTTATTGTTTAGTTCATGTATTATTTTTTTTTCTCTTTTGATTTATGCCCAATTCTTGTCTAATTCAATTTGGTTATAGTTTTGCTTTGTTTAATTCAATTTTATGTTTGTCTTAAAATCCTTTTGATCGTAGGGATCATTGATTCAAACTTCTAGTATATGATTTATATGCACTAAAAGGGGTGATTATGGTATTCATCTTAGTTATTTGATATTTCGTTTGTTTCATATAAATATATATATATATATATATATATATATATATATATATATATATATATATATATATATTCTCAAATACGCAATTGATTTTTGTCACTATTGTAAGAATATATTAGTGTAGTCCACTCCTTTTTTTGACTATACCATTACAAAAATCATGTAAGTTGTGATGCTTAATTTTATATATCACAACGTTTTCAAATGTTGTTATTTACGCGTGTAGCGTTTTTCAAAAATGTTGTAGTTCTTGCCACCACATAGTATAGTATGGCATGTTGAAGTTAAATGATAGTTAAAATATGACGTTATTTACTTAGTGGAAAACAAATCTAATGAAAACAACGACATTTAAAAATATCATAATTCACATTATATTATGACATTTATAAATATCACTATCATAAATAATTCTTTAATAAACTATTTTATTATTTATTACTATTCACTATATTTATAATTTCATAATCCAATAATATTATATATATATATATAAAATTTCACATATCAATATATTAATTAATAACCATAATTCTACATCTGACATAATTTAAAGAATTTCATTCTTAAATCAAGAAACCTTTTCCATGTCTTAAAAAATGTTCAAATAGCTAATTTAAAATTAGATTTGTTGTGAAAAAAGTGAAAGTCCTCAATTACAACCACAAAGAGATAGGAGGAGAAATTAAAAGAAGAATAATGAAAAATAATAATTAATAATCAATGGTTAATTTGCAAAGGGGAAAAAGAAGGGTGAAGTTAGGGAAGAAAGTAAAAATATACCAAGAATTGATTGAGTTCCTTATCATCCTCAACTATGGCTTGTTCGAAAGCTAAGTATTTGACGACCACATTCTAGGACTATGCGAGCTAAGTATACATCGTGTGCGAGTTGGCTTAATTCAAATAATAGATTACCTAGACATATCAATGAAATACTCCCTAAATATGATATCTCATGAGTAAACATGCAACAATTATAATCAAAGGAAAGTATTAGTAATTTATAACCATTAAATATAAACGCCTTACTTATTACTCATTGGAGAATATTTAACCTAAAATTATCACTACTCAATTCTAAAATACTTGTTCCATGAGTATTTTTACAAAATCCTAATGTAGGTATTCTTCAATTGTTGTTAATAACCTTCTAAATTTAATGCTCTATATTAATAATAAAATACTTTATTTTAGATGGTTGAATTGAAAATACAACTTTTTTGTTATATTTAATATATAATTTGTAATATAAAAAGTTCACATTTAATATAATTTTGAAATTTTTTAAATAGTATATACTTGAGCATCATGGGTTTCAAAAGATTTTTTAGACTATAAAGATTATTGCTTCAAGTATCTCCACAATTACTAACTACACCCCATGATAATGAAAAGACTCAAACGTCTTTCGCCATTGCACCACCATCACTGGTGTTCCACAACTGTTGTTCTCCTTGTCATTGTTATCACCACTTGTTGCAGAGAAAAAAGAAAAGTGGAAGAATGGTACAGGACAATAAGAAAAGTGAAAGTGTGAAAAAAAAAACTCATTCTATAAAGTATTTTTTTCTGAAATATATTTTATGTATTTTGGAAAGTTTCTTTCAAAATAAATATCGTGTAAAATATTTCAAAAAATTCATTCCAAAAGACATTAAATCTTAATTTCAGAAAACTTATTCTAGAATATATTTCATTCATTTCGAAATTCTGTTCTACAATTTGCATTCCTGAAATTTCATTTCAGAAAACTTGTTTCAAAAATTTCGAAAAGCTTGTTTTTGAAAAGTTATAGAATATATATTCCAAAAGAAAAATGTTTATTTTAAAAATTTGAAGGGGTGTGTAAAAATATTGTGGGGTTGCGAGAAGAAAAGCCCACTATCAATCCTTTTGACTTAGTTATATTTTAAAACTTGAAAAAAAGGTTAACATTCAAGGAAGGTGCAGCCTAGCTTCAGACAAAACTTGCAAGGGTAAAATTTTCATTAAATGATGAGGGTGCAAGTAAAAAGAAGTGGGTGTGCGGGAAGGAAACACGCCGTGGTTTAATGATTCTGTTCTGTTCTGTCCCAAACTAACTTCTGCGTGCTCTCAAGAACACATCCAAATCCAAGACAAACTTCAAACTACTTCCCTCACTCCGTTTTCTTGGTTTCCCAATCTCATCTAATTTCTCTCTCTTTCTTCGTTCTCTCACTGACCGTCGTGCAAATCTCAGTTCTCATAAATCTTCTCTTCGTGTGTTGAGCTAAGGAAAACCACACACCCCCATCGCAGTTCAAGGTCTCACATTTCCCTCTCTTGCTCATGTACACCTCTTTTCTGCACTTTTGTTGTTTCTTCTTTTCTCTTTCGTTGTGCATTGACCAAGTAAACAGTTAAATTGTAGAGGGGTGATGGAAAAGTATGGAGGTCAATGGTTGGTCTCATTACAGTGAAAAAAGATTCTAAATTTTGAAGTGCAAGACGATTGTTCTGTGTTGATGATGGTTTAATTACATGAACAGAAGGTTGTGATTACTAGATTTGGGCATTTTGTTCGTTGTGTGAAACTGGGGTACTCAACTGCCGTGGAATTGTGTGAAGTATAGATGGGTATCTGTGTGTTGGGTTGAAGCTTTTGGGAATCTGAGTGTCAGAGGATGGGTTTTCTGGGGATTTAGCTAATGAGTGAACTTGTGTGAAAGTTGAGCTTGAATCTGTGGGATGCTTGCTTAATTTTATTGATGGGTTCATCTGAATTATTTCTGTTTACAGAAGTTCTGTGTAATATTGTATTGATTATTTCTTTATGGTTGGATAATATTATTACTGAACTTGTTTGATGTGTTTGATGGTACAATTTGAGAAGCTTTGATTGTGTTTAGATCTTTTTAAACAAGTTTTCTGAGTTTATTATACTTTTTGGCATAAAACATATGTGATGAATATGCATGAACTGCAAATCTGAATTTTTGGGATGCTAGTACCTATAAAAACTGCCTCTTTGCAGAATGAAACTTGGTGCTGATCCTTCTTGTTTGCTTGACCTAAAATTGTTGGGACATCAGGTCGTGGATTGACTAATCTTTCGGTTCTTGGCTCATTTTATCTTGTTCTCTACATAAAAATATTGATAATACGGAATATTGATATGTTACACTTTATGTATATGTATTTTGGGACAGTTCTCAGATGAGAGTGAGACAATCGGAAGTGTGATGAATGCATCCCTTTTTGAAAATACTGCTGTTGTTTTCTGTTACCATCTGTTATGAGGTTAAATTATCGTGAATACTGAGATAAGTTGGTTTAGTTGTTGAATTTTGATCTGTCTCTGTCATTCTGATTTCGCTGAAGTATCTATTGATACAGGTGTGAAAGCGGAGTGTGGATATTAGGTCTTGTCTTTTCCAGAAGCTATTCACTATGTTGATTATTCTTGTCATAGCATACTGCTATATCAGCACTTAACAGATCATGGCCTACTGCGTTTTGGCATTCGAATCTATGGCATCTTACATGATTTCTCTACTTGTTTGAGCTCAATTGTAATTGAAAGAACCTACTCTCATCAAGGTACACTCTCCCACCCTTGTGGGAAGACGTGTGCAACTATGTACAACGCATATGTTAGCCCAACAGTATATGCTGTTAGGTGTAGGGAAACATTCTCATTATCTTTCAATGGCTACTCAAACTTCTGTCACGAAAGATTTGATGGAACCCCGTCATACTGTTTGTCATCTTGTGGTTGTTGTGATTGTTGTTCAGCTTCCACTTACAGAGTACCTGTAAAGTCTTGTCTTGTAAATGGGTTGAGGCAATCTGCTCTTCTTCAATTGTCAGCAACTAGAAGGTTGATACTGGGTGGTGGAGATTATTACCTTTCCCGGCTGCCAGCTTATGGTTTCCTTAGAGATTGTCAGGAGCTTAACTCTTCTGTCAATGAGAAAACTGTTTGCGATGTTAGTAGGCGGAGCATAAAGGGAAGATGTATTCGTGCTACCTCACAAAAAGGGAGAAAATTTTCCCATTCGTTTAGTTCTGATGATGTTGAAGCAGTTCTCAGCTTATTGAATGATGAGGCAGATAAAGACGCTGCCATTTGTAGCAAGTGTAAGGATGTGTTTTCATCCAAAAGAATGGAAGCTGAGAAAGCTAGAAAAAGTTTGAGGAGAGAGGAACATTTGAATTCAGGTGAGAAAGTAAAATCAGAGAAAGCAGAAGATTTGAAGCAACATCAGTCATCCACCATAGAATTGAGAAGAGAATACAAGAAACCCGACAATGAAAGGGAAGCCTTTGCAAAAAGTGAAAACCATAGGAAACGAAGAAATGTATCTAGTTGTTCATCTTATTATTCTCTCTCATCAGGAGATTTTGGCAGTGAGCTGGAAGCTCAGGATGAGATTGGTTTGGAAGAACTGTCACTGGAATATGAGAAGGGCGAAGCAAATGGTGTGGAGGAACAAGTGAAGGAACAAGTTAAGGAAGAATTCAAGGGGCAAAGGGATGACTCAAAGAAGCTGTTGGGTGTTTCAAATAAGGAAAAATATGCATTTGGTGAGGATATTGATTGGAACCTAAGGAAGAAGTCTGAAAAGAAGCTGACTCAGGGAACTCTGCGAAACACAGAATCCGCAAGGGAACAACAGGATATGTATTTGGGAGGATTTAAAACACATGAATCTGGTCATAAAAGATCGTCTATTTCACAAAACCAAGTCAATAGCGAGGAAGATAAATCATCTACTATTGACTATTTGGATAAGAAAACAAACAAGTCATATCTTCAAACAGTCAACAGAAGAAAACATCAATCAATAGATGTCCAAGAGTCTGATTGTACTGAAGTTAAGACAAGTTTGTTATCACAGAAGGAATTCAGTGGCAGGGAAGGGAAGCTTGAGATATCAGAAATACCGTTGAAGGAAACAACTGATGAACGTGAAAAGATTGTTGGTTCCACTTCTACCCCTGGAAAGGAAATTTTGAAATCAAAGACCGCATTCAGTGGCAGGGAAGGGAGCCTTGCAATATCAGAAACACTTTTACAAGAAACAAATGATACTTATAAAAAAAATGTTGGCTCTAGTTCTACCTCTCAAAAGGATTTTATAGATAGAAGTTCCCTTAAATATACTGGGAATTTAAGAATTGAAGACAGTGAACGGACCTCAAGTACTAAGATGAAGGTCATGGAACGGAAAAATGTTTCGAGTTCTGTTCAGGGAGTAGAGGAGCAGCAACGCCAAAAGGGAGAGAAGATCATTACACAAGCTAATGTTGAAGATACATCTATCCTGAAGTCTAGAACTAGATTAAAGAGCATGGAGGAAAATTTGAACATAAGCTCAGATTCAAGGGGTACATGGCTTCAAAAAGATAAAAGGACAACTCAGAGTTTCCAACACAGGAAAGGATCTGAATTTGTCAGCACTTTATCAGAAGGCTATGCCAGTGATGAAAAGCAAGTTTCAAGTTCTCAAAAAGCTTATGAGAAGGTGAGATTCATTCCAAAAAGTAAACCAACATCAGTTGTCAGAACAAGAGAAAGTTCTAGCCAAACTGATGAAAGGATTGCAAATCTATCACTTTCTGATGAAACCACCTCAAGAGAGGAATCCAGTTTGCAGGGATCATTGAATTTGGTTTCTGGGTATGGAAAACATGTTACGTTAGCAGCAGGTGAAGAAGGGGGCTCTGCAACCATGTTGATCCCTTCCTCTTCAGAAGTGGGTGGAGGCTCAGCACATGTTGAACTCACTGCAGGAATTGCAAGCCCAAATGTCTTCCTTGAAACTTCAAAAAGTGGATCTTCTTCTTTGTATGATAATTCAGGAAGAAGTTCTGCTTTGCATCCAGATACTCTTGGTTCAGCTGATCTTTCAGAGAAATCATCTACGCAGTTTGTGGATGAATTTGCTGAGAGGATCAGGCATGAAGTAACAACTTCCAAAGCACAGCAGATAGAAGTTATAGGACCAAGGTTGACACTTGAAGTTGGTGGTAATCAGATCTACGGCTTGAGGCAACAAGGCACTGAAAAAGATGTTCAGTCAAAGGAGCATGATTCTAGTCATTCTGGTCGGTTTTCTGGGACCAAAGGTCCTTCTGATGAGATTTGGGATGTCACTGAACCATCTATTGAACAAGGTCTAGTAGCCGAAGAAACAGAGATCAGCAAAGAAACCGGGAAAACAGTTGTTGCTAGAAGTGGGAGGTCCTTGTGGGGTATAATTTCTGATATTGTTCGATTACGCTGGGGTTCACGTGCTGGTTCCTCCACATCAGCTGGAAGATCTGCTGAGAGAAACTCACCAAACAAGTCCGAAAGTGACACATGGTTTTCTGGGCAGGAGCATGAGGAAACCACTAAAACAAATGTCATAGACGAAACAAGTGTACTGCCTCAAGCCATAATTTCTGATAAGTTAAAACCAGGTAGACATTCTGACAATAAACTGAAGGACAAAGGAAAACATCTTGAAATTGGATCGTCATCACCGAATACATTGGAAAGTGGATCAATGTCAGTAGGTGCCTCTTATACTTCTGGAGAGGAAAATGCTAGTTGGACTGAAGATAATAAAGATTTGAAAGCCACTACTTCTGCCACACAAAACGTGGAACCAATTTCAGTACCTGCAAGAGGGCCTTCTATTGCTGGAGAAAATGTAAGAATTGGTGGATCTGACATGTCTGGAGGAGCTGAGTTAGTGGGGCCAGTCAAGGATTTTGTTGCTCCTTCGCAGTCTGAATTGTCTGGCTCAGAGAGAAAGGATGGAGAGTTAAAGCAAAGGAAGCTTCAACGGAACAAGCAAGTCTTAAGAGATAGGTTTGATGACTGGGAAGAAGCCTATCAACGTGAACTTGAACAGCGGAAAATAGATGAAATGTTCATGAAGGAAGCACTTTTGGAAGCTAAGAAGGCTGCTGATACATGGGAGGTCCCTGTTGGTGCTGTTCTTGTGCAGCATGGGAAAATTATTGCTCGAGGATGCAACTTGTAAGTGTTGTTGTGATATCAAAATTACTTCGTCTTTTTTGTAATTGCCTTGGTTTTTATTCTATTTCTAAATATCTGTTTCAGAGTGGAAGAATTACGGGACTCCACTGCTCATGCAGAGATGATTTGTATACGAGAAGCTTCAAACCTTCTTCGGACATGGAGATTATCTGTAAGTTTTCCTTGTAGTATATTCAGAGTTATTGTGATATTACACCCAAATTTTCGTATTCATTTTTTTGTTTCTGTATAAATTTTAAGCTCATGATTAATAAATAATGTCACCAAAAATAATGCTCTTGTTCCAATAGAGAGAAAGAGATTGTGACTGTAATTGCATGTTTAATCTCCTAAAGAAATATTTAGTACAGGGGAATTTGAGTGAAAAAAGTGATGTATTTATTCTTTTTAGACTTACCTGTGGTCCTAATAGATGAATCGTTTCCCTCCTTTCAGTTCTTCCTGACCAAATATTGCTTGAAAGTAGTAACTTAATCTTCCTTGTGCAATGTTTGATGTCTATCAGTTCTGTTATTTATACAAAATCTTGATAAATTAGTTTAAGTAAAAAATTTTGCCATTTTCAGGACACCACACTTTATGTAACGCTTGAGCCATGCCCTATGTGTGCTGGTGCTATCCTTCAGGCAAGAATAGATACTCTTGTGTGGGGTGCTCCCAATAAGCTTCTTGGAGCTGATGGTAGCTGGATTAGGTATGAAGCAAAAGTTCTTTTTTTATTGCTTATGTTACGTAGAAGGCTTTATGGTATAATAATGTTTCATTAATTTTACCTAAATTTGGCTGGATTGGTCTTACCCACATTTATTTTACCTTTAGTTTGTTAACTTTAGTTAAATTGGTCGAGACAAAAAAAAAAAAAAAAGCTTACTGGAAAATGAGGGATTGCACACATACAAATGATATTATAATAAGAACAGAAGGACCACAGCACTCTCAATCATAATGCATATCATATATTTGGTATTCAACATTTAGATGTTACTGTGAACTTTTTGTTATGTCAAATTCCTTACTTTTTTTATCTAGGCACCATTAATGAGTAAGAAAGATGAGTTTCACTTACCGAAAAAGTAAATGCAATGATTTCTATATTTTTAAAATCAGACAGTTCATTGAACCAGTCAAGGCACTGGTTCAATGGTTCAACCATGATGTAATTGGTATTCATAAAATTATCATAAGCATTAAATATTTAAACAATGGATAAAATAACATTAAAAATATTAGATCATAATTTTATGGTGCTAAAAACTAAAATAGAACAAATTATAGGTTCTTAACATTTAAAATCGATATAAAATAAAATATGCTATCATACTTAACTTGAAATCTCAATATTATTCATCATATTTATTAATATTAACAAGATTATTGCGTAATAAATATATTAGGTCACTTTTTATTTATTCTTTTTGGAAAAGAAAAGAAGTTATATTAAGTGTTTAATATTTACCTGGTTCAAACTAGTTTTTGATTGATTTTCTGGTTTATTTGAACTGTTTACTTGACTGGTTCACTGATTTTCTGTTCAAACCGACAGCATGGTTTTTAAAATAGAGACAAATAGTGTGTAAAGATTATTTCTAAATTTCATTTAATCATAAATTATCACGTGTGATTAGTTTATTGACTTTTATAGTAACTATCTTAAAATTTGTATAAGTACAAATTTCATGATGATAGTGTATGTTTATAAAACATTTCTGTATCAGCCCCGTTCTCAACATTTTATGTGAATTTTGTTCTAATTTAGTTTTCTATAAAGTCAGCTGAGTTACATTTCTTCAAACTAAAATTGAGTTCTCTTTTGAAAATTTTCATGAAAGCTCTGCACATGAAATGTTCTTGAAAGCACAGTACATCAAATATTACTTACAGCTCCTTGTTGAACCATTTTTGCAGGCTCTTCCCAGATGGAGGAGAAAATGTATCAGAAGCAAGAGGTGTGCCACCTGCCCCAGTTCATCCATTTCATCCAAAGATGAAAATAAGAAGAGGGGTCTTAGCCACAGAGTGTGCAGATGCAATGCAGCAATTCTTTCAGCTCAGAAGGAAAACGAAGAAAGAGGAAACCCCAAAGGACCCTTCTCGCCTTCCTGTTTCTCACCACCACCCTTCCAAGATACTCAACAAGATACATGACGTTTTCCACATGATGTTCTGTTTATAAAACAACCTGATGCACACATTTTTCCATGTTTTAAATGAGCTGTAAAATTTTTTTGAACTTGAATGAGTGGTCATTTGTGAAAAGTACAATGTTCGATTTATCTAGAATATTCAATCAGTTAAGCTGTCAAGAACAATAACGTTGCCAAGCCACTGTTGTCAACTTTAATTTCAAGTAATGACTTCAAACGCTTGAGATGATGACTAGAATGTAATGATATAGTAAAGCCTGTCTGTCATTGGGTAAATATTTTGAGAATACTTGCAAGAAACATAGAGATAGAGTATGTACAACGATTAAACTACTGATGAAACATCACAATCAATGTGAAATTCTAACCATCAAGTACTAACAGAAAGTGATGGAGACCTCGTACTTAGATATAGGTATGTGTAGAAAATGGTAGGTGAAATCATGTTCTCATCAACATGAAACTTTTTATTCATTCCATCCCTCCTTCCAACCCAACCTTTTGTCTAGGAAAATATGAGAAATTAGAAGCAAGTTAGGTCATGACCATGATATTATTAACTTTGAATGGTGAGGGTGTGATAGAAGTCTAAATGACTAGGACTTGGGATTTTAAGGGTCCCCCTTCATCCAAGGGAAGCTAACTTGTTAGATGATTAATGTATGAATGATGTCACAATCACATGAAGGCTACATCCTTCCTTCCACAGATAGTTCACACCATACGTTTCAACCTTGTGCTTCACAATAGGTCATATATAAGAGAACCAAACTCTCTTCATTCCAACCACATCATAACATTCAACATACAATGGCTGTGGTGTTCTGGACATTGGCTTTAGCATGTCTCTGCTTCCACCTACCTTCCAATGCCCAAGCACCTGCAACATCTCCCTCTTCTACCACACCACCGGTGGCAACACAACCACCAACAGTGGTGGCATCCCCTCCCACCACAACCACCACACCACCACCAACATCCCCACCACCTACAACTGTACCTCCTGTGACACCACCACCTGCTCCCAAGGTTGCACCAGCTTCACCACCCCAAACTCCACCACAACCACCAAAACCATCTCCTGTCTCACCTCCCACATCACCACCCCCACTACCGCCACCACCAGTTGCTACACCACCACCATTGCCACCACCAAAGGTAGCCCCAACACCAGCCATAACACCCCCAGCTCCTGCACCAGTGAAGGCAACACCAGCACCTGCACCTGCAAAGCCAGCACCAACTCCATCTCCTGTTCCTCCACCACCAACACTGGCCCCAACACCAGTAGTAGAGGCACCAGCACCGGCACCATCATCACATAAACATAGAAGGCACAGGCACAAGCACCGGAGACATCAAGCACCAGCTCCAGCACCAACCATTATCCGCAAAAGTCCCCCTGCACCACCCGATTCCACAGCTGAATCAGACACAACACCAGCACCATCACCAAGTCTGAATTTGGTAATATCTTTGTCTAGTGAAACACCAAATTGCAATCATATATGGATATTTGTCTTATTTACCGACGTGTCTTGTTAGATATATCGTGTTTTATGTTAATTAGGAAAAGTAGCGTTTTTCTATATTTAACATATCTCATCAGTATCACAGTTTTGATCACATTTGTTTTTCTTCTTTCACAGAATGCTTCTCCACCAAATCAGCAGCTAGGGAGAAATATGTGGGCAACAGCTGGAGTTGCAGTTGCTGTTTTTCTGGCTGTCACCGGCTACAGCTGCTAGCAGTCTCATGGTGACCAAGGATTCACTTTAATGAGTTATTTGGTTTGCAAAATATTAAATTTTTAATGTGCATAGATCTAAATAATGAGAATCTATACCTATCTATGATTCTTATCTTTTTTTTGTTGTGATCTTTGCTCAGAAGTATTAATGGATATGAATTTTTGAATTATTGAAATAATCAGGAAATCTAATCTTGTTTCTGAGTCTGTTTATTTTCTCCCCAACGTTATACTCTATGGTAACTCCAAGATTTTTAACTTATTTAGACATATCCTGCACAACAGGAAGGTCAAATGTCAATTACTTCTGCATAGCAAAATTTTAGAAAATATGGCTATAAAGAATAAAGTAAAGCATGAGAAAATATCATGGCCAACATCATAAGGTTTCCAAAATGAAAAGCATACTTAGCAAAAAAATTACTTTTCTTTTCTCGAAGAAAAAAAAATGATATCTCATTTTAATAACTATAGAATGAAGATGTACCAACAAAGATATACGGTCCTAGCGAATATTTCTAGGATTTTTTTTTTAAATGAAATAAATTCATAAGACCAAATTAGCTTATTCATAAATTAAAATTGACTTGTTCAAAAGCTAATTTGTATTTTTTTTTTTCATATTAACGTATAGAAATATTGTTTTTTTTTTATACTCATGTATAAATTGGTTTTTATTTATGGACAAACTTGTTTTACTTTTATCTATTGATTGTCATTTTTTTACAAGTATTTATAAATAAATTTTTTAAAACAATATTTTAATTAAAAGAAATCATTTTAGGTAAAAAAATGAATTCTTGATAATGATTAGCAGTTTTAATACTTTCAATTTATGATTAACGCTTACTTAATATTAATGGATCTAAGCAAATGATTACTGTACTCATTTTAACATAAACAATTTGATTTTCAGTCAAACATATAGATATAAAATTCATTCAAACATTTCTTTTTTAACTTCATACATCACGGAAAAGACTTCACTTAACAACTACTTCGATTATTAAGACTTCGAGTAATATAATTCTTGAAAACAAGAATTAATGAACAACAAATGTGGAGAAAAATTAAAAAGGAAGGAAAATGTTAAGTAAAAAGTGGGAAGGGATAGAAGATTAGAGATTAGTTGCAAGACAAGTCATTCCATTAATAAGCATTGTGTTGGAGTGGTATTAATGTTGGGAATAGTCCAAGTGTGAGTCAAAAAGTTCCACATTGGATAGAAAAGATAAAGTTAAATATAATATAAGAATAAACACTCATAACACCATTGCTTTAAGGTTTTGGGTTAAAGTGATGTCAAATATCTTATATGTGTAAGACTAATGTCATATAACCATATGGAACCACAATCTCTCAATAACCATGACTATAACCAAAACATATGAAGAAATATAAAACCCAACAGTGAAAAGGGTCACTCATACACCTGAAGGAAAATATATAGTGGTGTCAAATGTAAGGCCCATTAAAAATCTGTTTTCTTTTTCTGCCCTAATGTCTAAGGGCTGGCCTTAATCCGTTGGGCCTAAAGGCTGGCCCATAGGGTGCAGAGGCCCTAAAGCTGTTAGGGTTCCCCTTTCAGCCTCACTTGCAATCTGAACCTAACGCTGCCTCCTTTCCATTCCAGAGCTCTGCTAGGGTTAGCCGCCAACCCCCAAGGGAACTCCGACCAAAACTCCACTTCATGTAAGTCTTTTCTAACTCGTACCTTAGTTCCCTTTAGCCCCTTATTCGTGGTTCCAACTAGGGTCAATCAGGGTGAACTCGTTTTAATCTAGTTACATTGTTTTCCAGCTCACTAATTCGCTCTAGACGTCGTTGCATTCGTTGTTTGTGCTTAGGGATCCAACTACTAGCTTGTTTTTCAAGTAAGAGAAGCTAGAACCCTTTTTGTCTGGTGAAATGATGGTAGTTTTGATTGTGTTCTGTGATTTTTCGTGCTTGTATGTGGCTGTGGTTGTATGGCATGATTCGTGTTGTTGTTGGGGATGAACTATGTTGATAGCAGCGAGGAATAGTGGCGAAGTCTGTTAAACTCACCTAAGCGAGCCTGCCTCGCCTAGGCGAGATTAACAGGGACTCGCCTGTGTATTTCTCTACGAAGGGTCGCCTAGGCGACCCACTGCACTTTTGGGCGAGTGAACGTCTCGCTTAGGCGAGGAGGGTACCGCCTAAGCGAGAACGCGTGCAGGGTTTTAATTCTGGAGGTCGAGCTCTCGCCTAGGCGAAGGGAGCTCGCCTAAGCGAAGGTCCTTCTAGCCTGGGCGAGATCCTTCTGCCTGAGCGAGATGCTGGGCGAGAAGGGGGTTGAAATTGATATTTCCTTTGATTTCAAAAGTGGACAACATGCTTGTATGAGTATTCTTTTAAGTTTATGAATTGGATGGCCTTTGTGAATGAGGTGGTGTATGAGTTATGAATTGTGGGTTTTACATGATGTGAGCATGACAATTGTATGAGATGATTCATGAAATTGAAATGATGAGTTTGGTATGAGTTCAACATGAGATATGAAAGGGTTGGTATTAATGTGGCATGGTAATGGTATGAGACAGAGCTCCATATTCTGGGCTCGAGAACAACGAGTTGACAAGGTTTGGTTGGGAATACGAAAGATGTGGACAATGAGAAATTGTATGAAATGTATATGTATATGTATATTGTGTGTATGCATGCCGAATCTGTTCGATTGATTAAGGAAGTTTGGTCTGTGTCAGTGCGTAAGTCCTTGGGATCTCTAGGTGAGATTCCCAGGGTCGTGCTTCAATGGTCGGGACGTAATCCCATGGTCCCTGTTGGTGTCCATGGTGGTGCCCCATCTGTATAACTAGGTAAGGATTCAAGGTAAGGTTGCATCATGACACTCTAAGGGGTTAGTTAGTCTCACCTAGAGCGGACTGACTCCTGTGGTGAGAGTAGCAGGAGGCCCGAAATTTACTAAGGGCTAACCTTGTGGTAAGGGGAATTGATTCATTATAACACTTGTAACACATAGCTCGGGGGTGAGCAAAGGTATCCACCACAAGCGCAAGCATCCGCTGAATCCAACCAAGTTATATGTATCCGGATGAGTCGAGTCGAGTCGTAGTGTATTGCTTGGAAAGTCGTACCTTCTTGTTTGATGTATGTTTAAAGGATTGTGAATATGTATATATCTGACTTTATTGATGAAATGATTTTGGCTCTAGCTTACCCCTTGTTTGTTTGATTGTCTTGGGTGTGTGGCACTTCTCTTTTGCGATGATCATCAATTTATTGATGTGAGCAGAAGCGAGAGGTTCTTGCGGTCAACAGGGGAACGGTGACCTCGCTGCATAACCCATCTGGGCTGGAGCTGGTTTTTTATCTTGTTGGGTTTCTTAGGGCTACGGCCCATGTATTTCGTTGACTTGTGACCTCCTTATGTTTCCTTTAACTTTATGTCTGGTCTCCTGTGGCATCGTGGTGTGCCTTACGTTGTAAGGAGTGGGTTTAAACTCCAAGACTACGCTATGATATTATTCTAGTGTGACGCTTATTTAATTATGTTATTAATTAAATGGGGTGTTACATCAAATGCCTTATATGTGTAATACAAATGCCATATATATATATATATATATATATA
>Ga0214543_1006550_pt1 | contig 20644 bp, 10 predicted proteins | sample CNSS2metaG_FD_160094 | JGI IMG/M metagenome (GOLD analysis project Ga0214543, IMG submission 160094) | Root nodule microbial communities from cowpea collected in UCLA plant growth center, Los Angeles, California, USA - CNSS2 | ecosystem: Host-associated > Plants > Roots > Nodule | place: USA...
TGTTCTGATATATTTCTTCTTTATTTTTAACTTAATAACATTATAATATTATCACATACTAATATAATATCACACATATTTAAAAAGTACATACACACAGGCGCGATAGCGCCTGTGTTACGCTAGTGTTATTAAAGTAAATGTTCACGGTAAGAAAAAAATTATTTTAATGGATATTTGATTTTACGTTATCCAGAGTTAAAACCTCGACCAAGGCATTTACTCGAGGTTGCAGTTTCCCTTGCTTAATCATTCATCGGAAGTGTATTCATTGGGATTTATATTTTAATAGTGTTAGTCGGAGAACATTTTATTTTTTTAAAAGATATTAAACTATATTTTCTTATATAAAAAAAGTTGGGTTATTAAAATTATATCACTCTTGTATAATTGCTTTATTCATATTCATATTTTGGTAACAGGTGCATGCGTAGGATTAACTGTTAAGTTTATAGGGGTTTCTTGGTTGTACTTGATGTACCAGAAAAGGAAAGTCTTAAAATTAAAGCACAAGTTTTTTCAGCAGAATGGAGGTATCATTTTGAGACAACAACTCTCCAAAATAGAAGACTCGTCTAAAATCACTACAATTTTTAGTGTAGAACAACTTAATAAAGCGACCAAAAATTTTGACGAGAGCTTAATCATCGGTAAAGGAGGTTATGGTACAGTTTTCAAAGGACTTCTCTCAAATAACAAAGTTGTAGCTATCAAAAGGTCCAAAATAGTGGATCAGAGACAGGTAGAACAATTCATCAATGAGGTCATTATACTATCACAGATTAATCACAGGAATGTGGTCAAACTCTTAGGATGTTGTCTTGAGACAGAAGTTCCTTTACTAGTCTATGAATTTGTTAACAATGGCACCCTTTTCGAATATTTACATAACCAAGGCCAGAAATTCAATGTGTCATGGAAAACACGTCTAACGATAGCTACAGAAGTAGCCGCAGCTCTGTCATATCTACACTCAGCAGCTTCTATACCCATCATCCACAGAGATGTGAAGACTGCTAACATACTCTTAGATGACACTTACACTGCCAAAGTCTCTGATTTTGGAGCTTCAAGATTTGTTCCACTTGACCAAACTGCAATAGCAACAATTGTTCAAGGAACCTTTGGATATTTAGATCCAGAGTACATGCAATCAAGTCAATTGACAGAAAAAAGTGATGTCTATAGCTTTGGTGTGGTGCTTGTAGAACTGTTAACAGGAGAGAAACCTTTCTCTTTTGACAGGGCAGAAGAGAAACGAAGTCTTACATTTTACTTTCTGCATGGATTAAAAGAGGATCGTTTGTTTGATGTTCTTCAAATGGGTCTTGTGGATGAAGATAACCAGCAGGAGATTATGGAGGTTGCTATTCTTGCTTCCAGGTGTTTGAAGCTTATAGGGGAAGAAAGGCATGGTATGAAGGAAGTGGCAATGATATTGGAGGGACTAAAATCTTATGGAGAAACACCCTTGGATCAATACCAGGAAAGACTTCGGGGAGAGTCAATACTTGCTTCATGAGGCACAAAACTCTTATGACCATGGTGATAGTTGTGGCCAACAAAATATTCGATATGATAGGTCAAGAGAACTTCAGTTAATTGACACAACATGTATTTTCACTTTAGTGTATTTCAATGAATATATTTCTTCAGTCATCATTTCATGTAGTTAAGAAGGTTATGATTCGAATAAGGAATTTTGTCTATATTTCATGTAACATATTTCTAACTTTTGCCCAATTTGTTGACTCATTTTAACATTTTGGTTGCCATATTTTATTTACTCTTATCTACTAGAGAAAAAGTAATTTTCGATTCATATTGTTTCAGAAATTTCTTACAAATGTATTAGTAGTTACATGATTGTATTGCAAGTCTATGTATGAGTATTTCATAAACATGATTTAAGAACAAATACCTTTTGAGAAATAGAAAATCTACACTTTGTTTTGGATGAAAATAAAGGAAAAATGGATGAAGACAAATATGATATTTTTTGTTGATTTACATTAATATCCTCTTTTATGTTTCCAAATGTTAGACCAAAGTGCATTGACAAATTCAACACTCTTTTATTGGCAATTGTTGTTTATCAAAGACAAAAAGGTCCAACTTCACAGGTTTGGTGTGCAATGTATCACTAGGTTGTCCTAAGTCAAGTTAGTATAATATATTGTTCCCATTATATATTGTTAGAGTAAAAGTCCAATTCTCTTATTATTTTCATTAAGCATTTAAATATAACAAAGCATAAAATATGAAGTTATGTTTGATAGACGTTGTATAAATAATGAGTATGTTTTGTTTGATAGAGGATAAAACATCATACATTTTTCCATTAAGTTTGATAAGTGAATAGTGATGATCAGACGAAAAGTACTATTAAACATATTAAGACATGAACTTAAAAAATATTCATAAAGCTAAAATTTGTGATACAATAAATATCTTCACCATCTGTCGTCAAGAGATCCACCCAAATACAAATTTCATTCAAATATTTCTTAGGATCTAATCTAAAGTTGAAATGTCTACTAACTTTTCTAACGTAAGCATGTGCTCACTATGTCCTAATAATTACACAAACAGTTTTAAAATGTTGAACACACCCTTGGAATGCACACTACTTGCATAACCATCACACCTCCCCATGCATTTGAGACATGTTTCTACAAAATCCACTAAACTTTTACACTTTGTTTTAACATTTTTAGTCATGTGAAATGGACAAAGGTTAAAAGTTTCATTAAGAAACTATGTTAATTGCATTTACTAAAGCAAAATTTTTATTACTGACAAAGACTTCAGGGTGGGCATTCACTCTAAATGACACCCTTCTACGTCTTTTGAGAATCCAATAATGTTGTTTTCTCATTCATTTACCAAAAATACAAAAAGTCACATGAATTGATGATCCCATGAATGTCGCACCAATAAAATAATGCTAAATTCATTTAGTAATTTCACTTAATCAAAGTGTGTCTAAAAAACACTTTTAACGACTCCTAGGAATGCATTAATCTACTATACTGAATATATATGTCACACTATAGTAATGGCATTAATTGTTGTATTTAATTTTAATTCTCTTTGTAATATTTGATATGAATATATCATATTTTATATTGTTTTATAGTTGTGACTTGGTCTTGGTGGTTCTCCTTCAAAGTTTGATGAAAATCTAAGGCCAGTTTCCTTAGGTTGGAGGATATTTTCGTCTAGGCACCAAGGAATAACTCTTTGATGAACTCTTAGAATGATTCTTCGAAGGATTCTTGGATGAAATGTTATCTTGAATTTTACAAATGTCATGAAAAAGAAAAAAAATGTTAAGAATTTACTAGAAGAAAAAAAAAGATAGTGTTAGGAATTGGAACAACACCTTGCACCACTCAAACTGCATGCAATAAATAAGATACCCACTTATAAACCTTTAGTCAAGTAATATTTATACAAAAACTTAATCTTCCTCCCAATTGTCCTAGTTGAAATACGAAAGTGAAAGATTAACAAAAGTAAAATGAAAATTTCTAATTTACTTAACCCAATTAACATAAATAATGAACAATAACGAGAATAACTTTTGAATTCATATTTTGTGATTTTCTTCTTCAACATTAAACTAAAATGAATCAATAGTCTATGCAAATATTATAAATATTATAAAATTGAGTGACATCACAAATTTATGAATTGAAAGTATGAAAATCAGAATTGAACGAAGAAACAATTTAACAAAGAAAATAAACTACGAACCCTTCAATAAATTGTTGAATTCTGGTTTAGATTTAACTTGTACACTATAAAAAAAATCACTAATTACCAAAAGTCACATTCCGTCCGTAATGAAAAATATCCATCGAAAATATGATTTTACTAACAGAATTTCGACGGGCAAAAATCAGTCGGTAAAACGTTAGTCAGTAATCATCGACGAATATTTCTGTTGGTAATTATTTGATGGATGTCTGTGGTTGGTAGTTATCGACAAACATATCCGTCGGTAAATCTTGCAATAAAGTAAATTGTGGCTACAAAATCAGTTTTATTTTCTCCTTTACCACACACAATCAAACATAATCAAACCTGCATAAACATTCCAAACCACACGTACCGGTCAATTACAAAAATTCATATCAAATATTCAAAAATAAACTTCCAAATTCATCGTACATAATCAAACATAAAATTGTTAGTAATCAATGAAAATATCCAAGGTATACTAATTCTAAACATAAATTTCAAAAGTCAGAAACATTAATAATCTGCATAGTCATCAGAATCAGTAGGGTTTTCAGGGTTTGGAACTAGGTTGGGCTGCACTTGGCTGGGCTGCTATGGGCTTGGTTGGACTTGTGTAGATTGGGCATGTGTAGGCTATTGTTGAGACTATGTTAGGTTGGATACAGCTTGTCCAAGGACTTGTTGGTCAGGAGGCATCAATTTCAGGAGTATATTTTGTAACGACTGAAATTGACCTTTCAATTTTGCATAAGCCTGATCATTTTCTTGCAATCACTGATCAATTACTTTTATTTTTTGATGAGTTTCTTGTAGTCGTTGTTTTAGGTAGGTAACTTATTCAACACTAGAAGTGGAGGTAGAAGATTGGGGCTTCAGGCTGCTATTCCACCTGCAAGTTGTCTTGTCCCATATATTCTTTCTTTATTCTTTTCACCGACAACCTCAACCCAACACTTTGTCCCAATAATATCATTTGTAGCAGGATCATCAATGGTATTCTTAGAGCTGTCAAAACGGGTAACTCGGCCCGACCCGGTTTGATCCATCACGGGTTGATGATTTAGTGAGTCAATCCAACCCAGCTCACTTTTTAGCGAGTCAAAAAAAAATTGAACTCGGCCCAGCCCACCACGGGTTGGCGGGTTAAACAGGTTGGCTCACAGGTTCACTTAATTAAAAAAATACAATTTTTTTATTTTATTTTAAGTCAAAACTAAATTCTAATTCTAATTAAAATCTAAATAAACTTTAATACAATCCAAATACAAATCAAAATAAAAAAAATACAAATTATTGATGTGTTAGTTAAGAAAAACAACCTAACATGACCCAAATGCAAAACCCAACTTAATAAAAAACACTTCTGTGACCCTTTTCTCTGCGGGTTGGTTAGCCAACCCGGCTCACCACAGCGTCAACTCGGGTGCGCCGGGTTCTAGATGAGTTGGGTCAAAAATCAACTCGTATTAAAATTTGTAAAAAAATTTCAACCCAACCCGGCCCGAACCCGTGGTGAGTCGGGTTGGCTCGCGAGTTCCAACCCATTTTGACAGCTCTAGGTATTCTCCTCTGATCCACCAGCACATGAGCCTTGTTCAGATTTGACCTATGAAAGTATATTTTCAAATTGTTCCTATTAAATAAAATAATGAAAAATTAGTTAAATATGATACAAATTAAAGTTTTTTTACAATAAAATTAAAGTATTTGCTTACATATGTCCTTCGAGATCTTTCATCAATAAACTGGTCAGTTCCTTTACGCATATGAGTTTGTTAAAATACCTCACCAATATGAGTAGTTCGTCCCAACTCCTTTGCTTATAACAAAAGAATGAGTTATTGTCAACACCCAATTTCGTCAGGATAAGAAATAATTTTGTTTTTAGAAAATAATTAGGAAGAGGAGGGAATAATAAAAAAAAGGTAGTGAACATTGATTTGAGTATGGATATATTCCTACTTTTACTTTCATCTCATTTTAACTATAATTTAATTTTATCTTGTTTTATTTTATTTAATCTTGGTTTCTTTATCTTGTTTATTTTATTTTATTTTTTATTTTAATTTTAATTTTAATTTTAATCATATTTTGTTTACTTTTTTTATTTTATTTCATTTTATTCCTTTTTCAAAAAATATGTATATAAAAAAAAGAAAAAAAAAAGAAAAAAAAGAAAAATATAAGAACAAGAGGTTCAGAGGTGCATAAGCTATGCCACACTTTGCTTTTGTACGTTAATTGGGAATTACGTGTGGTAGCTAGCTAGCCATGGTTATGATGGCTGAAGGAGCAGGAAGCAACATCTACTTTCAGCCTTATCTCACGTCTCAAGGTTGGAAGGGGTAGAGAAAAAAGAGAACAAAACAAAAAGAGGGAACTACATAATAAAAGAAAAACTAAGATTCATAGGTTAGGGGGAGAGATCTCAGAAAATTCATTATAAAGGAGAAAAGACATGAAGCAACTGAGATTGGGAGGAGAAGAATCATCCAACAACAAACAACGCAAGGGGCGGCTACAAGAGGTAAACACCAGTACTTGAATGTTTAAATTAATGTGAAACTGTTTGGTCTTTTGAATGAATGACGTTGTGTTGCGTTTTCCATGCTTGATTTGTTACCGATTCATGATAATGATACTGTGCTCACTATCGTTGCTTGAATGCTTGAAAACAAAATATGCATTAACTATCAACTTCATCTATCACAACACAACTCTGATAAAAAACCAGTATCATCATGCACTCATCACCGTTCTCATACAATCATCATGACCATCACAATCTTCTTCATCTTTCTTTCTTAGACTCCAATTATCATGGCCATCACAATCATTCACACAACAATCAATCTTCTTAGACTCTAATCCCAACTTCATAATAATTTTTTCCCAAAAGGATTATTTAGTGGTGTTAAATCTAAAATGAGTTTTGCCATCTGGTCCAATGCTTGGTTGGGAACGTTCCAGTTGGATTTGAAGGCCAAAAGTCTAATGCATACTAAAATTTTTGACTCTTTTACCTCTTCAAATACATGTTCATTTGCCTCTGCCAATAAATTGTAAAATCTCTAAGTGAATTCATTTGCAGACTCTTCTAAACGACGATCCTCTGCTTGTTCAAATAAAGCATGTTGGCCAAGAGCATTATTCAACATCTCTTACATATACATTGCTTGATTCATCTTAGAGGTATGTACAACCATGCTTGAAGTAGGAAAACGTATTTCATGTTCAACCAAATAAACAAAGGCACTTCTTCACCGTGAAATGTCCAAATCCAGTAATCTAGCATGAATCCTTTTTTTGTATAGATGAACTTTAACCTCCTCATCTTTCAAAATATGAGTACATCCGCACTTGATGCATGAACATCTAATCCTCCCTCACGAGCATAATATTTATATTGATGAGTTGTCTGGATAAACTATTCAACTCCTATCACAAAAGAGTCCTTGAAGCCTCTCCTACCACTATAGCAATGATCTTACACCCAATGACGGTAGTTAGGAACATCGCCCATGTTCTGTGACAAGGAAAAGCAGGACAATGTTACATCTGTGATAGTGAAAGAACATGGGAATTAAGTAATAAACCTATTATTACTTAAGTCCAATATGGAAGGCAATGAAAACAGAGAGATGCTCCTAAACGCATGATATTGTGGGGATATATCTCACTTATTGGGTAAGATTTCCGAAGAGTGACCAAACTCATCACTGTCCTAATTGGAAGAACCTAAGTCAAACTATGTTTGGATAGGTAATATTTTTCATTCAACATACTTTTCAGCTGTTAATATTAATTATAGACCTTTTTGACACTTTTAAACTTGTAGGAAGTAGTCTACTTAGATTATTGCTTGTTTAAGGTTAGCCTATTACTTTCCTCTAATTAGTTGTTAAGATGTGTAGTTTCTAGGTTGTTATTGACATATTTAATTTTTGTTAACGTTCCTAACTTTGAGTTTTGTTTTTATCCTTTATATACCACTTATAATGCTTGTACCTAGTTCCTTAGCATTTCCAAATTCTAGCTTAGTTCAATTTTGAACTTTTAGCCTATTTTGGATGAGTCTAACTTGAAGTTTATGTTTTAGTTAGTGAAATGTTGAGTTTTATGTAGATTTAAAAACTTGAGTTGATCCATATCTTTATTTTAACACTTAAAAATTAATTGCACAATTTGTTTACAATTTCTTACATAAATTGCTTGCACATTAAGATTTCTTGATTTGTAGAGTAGTTTTAGATTGGTGTCTTGGCTTTAGATAGTGAAATTAGGTTGTAAGGTCCAATTTTAGGAAGTGAATACATTTTGACAGTGTTAGTGTATTTTAGAACTTGTCAAGCTAGTTACCTCCAAATTTTGTTGCCATGTTTAGTGTAGTTTTAGTTTTAGCCTACTTTAGGGAGCATGTCTAGGTTTGGATACTTGATATTTTGCATGCTACATTTTTGTATAGTTAGCTTTAATTCTAGTCTTTTTTTTCCCGTTATAGATCTTTGAGCAATTTGGTAAGTAGTTTAGATGCATTCAAAGAGAAATTTGAGCATGAATTAAAAACTAAAATTAGGTGAGTCTTGTGTTGGTTCACTACAGACAAAAATTCCCATGATTGCAAAAAGGAATATTCTGCCAAGATCTATTGTTTTAGGTTGCTTAAGTGAAATATAGCCTAATGGGTTGCTTAGTCATGTTTCTTTAGGTAGATTTCTTAGCATGAAGAACCTTAACTTAAGTTTTATGATTCTAATTAGGGGTGGCAATTAGGGCCTGACCCGTTGGGCCAGCCCGTAGGCCCACGAAAAAAACACGGGGCGAATCAGGGTAGTGAGCCCGCATAGGCCCGCGCGGGCCAGTCCGCAAGCCTGCATAAAATTAAAAAAAAAACTTGCACTTATGTATATTAATTACTTCTTTTATGGACTCTTGCATTAACATTTCAAATTCTTGTATAACTGGAAAAGACATGTATTATGTAATTTTTAATGTTCTAAAATCTAAAGAATACATTGTGTATGTCATAGTATGAATATGATGAAAATGTTAAATTATCAATTTATCATCTAATTCCCCAAAGTCTTTACTTAATTTTGTGAATTTCTTAAAGTTTTCCAATGTTTAAACATTGAAAGTTTTATCATTGTTAGTGAAAAACCAACACGGGAAGTGCACCGGTCGCACATAGCAAGTAATAAGTATTTTATCGTTCTCTCCCAAGGGACTTGTGCAATGCATGACAACTCTCGCAATTTGCAACTCAATTAGACACAAAGTTCACAAAAATACTAAGAAACTCTTTTTGTATTTTATGAAACAGTTGGTGTGCAATAAGAAATTAACATAGTGTATTTACAATTTGTCAAGATTAGACTTCAACCATTTCATTCTCATGCATTCTAAATTATCCCAATTCCATATTCATGTAAAAATCAATTCACAAGAATACTCAAATCCTATTCCTAGAGCCTTTGAGCCTATGATCACTCATCAAGTTTCAATTCCTTGAATCCTTAACAAGTGAAATCATGCATTAGTTTCAAGAATCTAAGATTACTAATGAACCAAGTTCTATTCCTAGATACAAGCATCCATTAGGTATTTAATTTCAAATCTAGATTCTAAAGATGTTTTCCAACACCTCAAGAACCACAAACAAGCCATGGGTGATTAAACCACAACATGCATTAAGCATGGAAATCAAATACTAACATGAATTGGAAAACCATATAAATTAACAACACAATTTTACACAAGAATTCAATGTTTTACATCTAATCTCAACAAATAAAAATTTCTCTCCATGGTGGAGAACCTAAGGTTTTACAAAATTGAAAAATAGGGAAGAAATTGGAACCATAAAGTAGAAACAATCCATCTCCCAAGGTTCTTGAATACTGCTTCATGCTCCATTTGCGCCTCCCATTCGCATCTCCTCCTCCAATTTTGTCGCCCATCATCCTCTCAAACCCAAAAGGGGTAAAACCTCCATGGATGAAAAAGGAGATCCAAGAAAGAGAAGGGAGAGTTTTCCAACACCCCTAATAGCCTCCAAGAGTCTCTCCCAAGCACCCAAAGTGTTTATATTCGTGAAAAATGAGGAATCTCCTAATACTCTCGTAGAAACATGATTAAATAACCATATTCTCGTCCAGCAAGGCCTAAAATCGACGTTCTCAAACATGTAACTCGTTGGGCGAGCCATATGTTCGTCCAACGACTCAAATAAGTTTTGATCAGTCATTTCGCCCAGCGAGCCACCAACTTGCCCAGCGAGTGACCCTGGCGTCCAATGGTCTTTTTTTTTTTGCCTTCCAAGGGTGGTCCAAGGCAATATATACATATAGATGAGTCCTTTCTCCATGTTTGCAGTGCTGGACTTGATCTCGGTGCCCCTAGACATGATTATTTATGTAAAAGTCAATATTTCATGTCTAATCATGTTTTCTTGAGTTTGAGATTGTTTTCCTCCACCAGAACTGTTTCCTATTGTTTTATTTCACACACTCATAATAGAGATTAGAAGTAAAAAAGTATAAAACAACTAAAATACGAAACAATGCAAAAACAACATAAGCTAGAGGATTAAACAAGATAAAAGTTATGTAAAAGTTGATTTTATTCACGAAACTTAACATCAATAAAAGGTAGAAAACAACGTTAACAATCATAAATAATTATATAAAACTCAATTATATAATCCAAGTCTGGTAATTCAAAAGTTTACACTTGCTTCAAAACATAATAAAAACTTGGATAAACTCCTTTCCCAACTAGCCGAGCTCTGGCTCTATGCCTCACCAGATCCACCTACAACATCATCTGCTCACACGTATCGCGTACACGATCATTGCCAAACACAAGCAGATAGGGTGAGCTAACAATAAAATAATCATATATACAAGCACATACATATATCACAAACCCACCAAAGGAAATCTATCCTTTGATTCCATAACACATTCGAAATGTCCCAAGACTACCAAACTCGTCAGCTTATTACTAAGGAGGGCAATCTACTGGACCCAATCCGTACACGCCACAATGTGCACACTCACACCGGCAACACTTGCCAACCCGAGCCACAAATCAAGAGATGCTATTCCGAGCCACAACTCAAGGAATACCACGTGCTTAACCCCTATCCCGAGCCACAACTCAAGGGATAGGTTTTGAGCCACAACTCAAGGAACACCAGCAAGTTAACCTTTAAGATATCCTAAAAGCCTTGTAGACCACGCACATTAAAGCAAGCAAAACACCTTTGCTTCACGGTATCGCCTGACGTAGCACACTAGGCGCTAGGCAGATCAAGCTTCCAGACCGACTAGCGGGGGATGTGTACCGCCAGGCGCCTCGCGCCTAATAGTTCACTACCTCTTCACCATCGCCTGGCAGGACATTCCTCACTGCCAGGTGCCTAACGTACTGCAGCCCCTTTGGAACACTGTCTATTGCCTGGCGAGTTGAACCCCGCCGCCAGGCGCCACACCAGTACAACCTCTATTCTTGTTTTTACTGCACTTCATTCAATCACTAACCTTAGTCACGTAATTGCACACCTTTAGAGTATCTATTACTCCTCTATTTAGTACTTCCAAGACCATATATTGGACTCATTGGCACTCACTTACCCTTTTACATTTATTTACTCATATTCGCTTAGGCAAATTCTAATTATCATCACATTTCTTACTGTTTTATTCTACCAGCACTCATTTCATTACCAAGGTAACTTCTTCCTCTTAAGCACAACATCTTCCTTTACATCTAGTACCAATTATTTCCCAATTGTTAACCATTACACATACTATGTGTTATCTCATACAGCCCCTTAACATTGCCCAGTCCCTAGTTTCTCCTATTTTCAATAATTGTGCCTGGTACTAGTTATCCAACCCATGTAGGTACTATTTTCAGTCTAGTATCCTTCCAATTACCAAGTCACACCTAAAATCAATTTCTACTCTTTTCTTTTGTCAATTTTGTCACCCTAAATTCCCATCCAATAATCCACAATTCCAATTAATTAAAGAAAATTGGTTCCAACTGAACCCCAGCCTTTCATATGCACCTCATAGCACCAACTTCCATTCCTCCTGTCATGGCGCCTAGCGACACACAGGTTGTCGCCAGGAAATGCATAATTTCTAGAGTTCCCAGAACTCTTCTCGCACTACGCAAATCAACTTCCCAAGCCTCCAAGTTTTTCCAGAATGAGTTCCTTGGTTCACTACCATCATTCAACAGGCCAACGTTCATCTTAGGCTATGTAATATCAATTTAATCGTGAGCCTACAATTTCTCAATGTAAATCGCACCTCAATTTCTCATCAATCCCAAATCCCTAATTTCAAAACCCTAAAATTTCATTCACACTGTTCTATCTAATTTAACCATCAATTATACTAAATTTAATGAAGCACAACATCATATCATCCCTTAACAATTAACACTTGCTTTCCTTCTTATCAAAATCATCCCAGAACGCACAAAACCTCAAAATCGAGCCAACATGGCTCGCGTCGTAAACCCAGAATTAGGCCAGCATGTACGTGTTGCTTGACGGCTATAGCTTGCTAGGTGATTTTTGGAAATTTCTAGAAACATGAAAGTTGACAGAACAGAAGGAGGTTCATGTATAATTATCACATACTTATCATGCAATTCATGCTTAACGTAAAGATTAACGTGTAAAGCTCCCCTAACCTGGATTCCTTGCTTAAAATTTGATAATTTAGAGCTTCTCTTTTTATCACCAATGGTCTCCTTAGTGGCACCACAATTCAGCTATTCTTTTCACCCAAGAACCATATTTTCTCTCTGAAATTTCACTAGTCACAATGCTCTCCAATGGCAAGCGCCAAAACACTTTCTCTCTCCCTTAATTCCCACTAAAAAGTGCCTTAATTAGCAATGATGAAGAGAAAAATGAGAATTGGTATTAAGCTAACTTAATTGCCATTCAAAGTCCATTATGGATTGTTTTTCAGCCCCTTCAGCTAGGGTTTCCTCTGCCAATAATAAAACATCAAATAACGCATAAATGGCATACATAGGACTTGAACCCAAGTCCTCTCACACAATTAAATACTCTCAACCATTTGAGCTAGTAGTTGTCCATATCATATCAATCAATAATTAATGTCATAAAGACTCCCACTACCCGCATTTATTAATTAATTATTTATTTAATTAATTAAATTTAGCGGATCTTACATGAAGGATATTTAGAACACAATTTTTATGAAATCTCTTGTGCATTTTAATTACATGGTGGAATAAAAGTGCAGCAACCCCAAAAGCCCCTATAGCTAAAACTTGTCACACCCCAAACACAACAACACCATCACCAAAAATATACACCAAACACATAGTGAAAACCCAACCAGTTCACAACGAATTCACAATCATACCCAATTATTTATTTAAATGAGCTAAACCCGTAAAACCCTAACCAATTACCATAACAGGGACCCGCGACGACCGGAGCGACAACAACTTCAAAATTTTCCCCGATACCAAGCCTCCCTCAACTAACGAAGACTTTAGTCATGAAAGCAGAAGAGGAATTGCAAAAAGGATTAGGCAATTGCAAAAAGGAAAAGAGAAGAGAAGAAAAAACCCTTACACATATTAACTTGAGGGCAGGAAGGGGAGACGCTTGACGGCAGGAACCAGAGACACTACGGTGAGTGCCGACAATGACACGATGAACAGCGGCAACGCCCAATAGAGGAGGAGAATTTTAGGGCTCATGTGTATGAGGTTTAGCTTTTAGTGAAATGAAAACAAGAGGGGGGAAACTAAAAATGATTTTAGATATTATCGAGCCATTACTAACGGAACATATCCTTCATTAAATGAGAAAGTAACTTACGATGAAATTAATGACATCTAATGTAACATCCCGTCCGGATATTACGGATTTTAAATAATAAAATAAAAATTAATAAATATACCTCCTTTATTTCAGTTCATTTCCCCAAAACGCGGGAAATTTAAAACCTTATTACATTGTAAATAACCATAAATCCATGCTTATAAAATTCACATAAATATCCATAACCGGTAAAGTTTACAATTTATTCAAAAATATAGTAAAATCATCCAAACTCTGATAAATCTTTCTCTCAGACTAGTCCCCGCTTCGGCTCTAAGCCTCACTAGATCCACCTACAACATCCTCTACTCCTGTGTACCGCGTCCACGATCATTGCAAAACACAGGCAGATAGGGTGAGCTAACAGTTAAAACAATATATATATATATATATATATATATATATATATATATATATAACATATATCCATACAAACACACCAAAGAAATTACATCCTTTGATTCCATATCACATGGAAACCACCATGTCATCCATGATCTACGTCTTTAGATGAATATCTTAGGATGTCTTGCTGCCCCACCTACAAGCCACAACTTGTAGAGCACGTGCAGGAAACCAGCTACAAACCGTACTCTGTAATGCCAAGTGGAGTTCCCAATACGAACATAGTTCGTAATGTCCCAAGATTACCAAACTCGTCAACCACATACTGAGGAGGGCAATCTATTTAGACCCATATGTACGAGCCACAACTCGCATACTCACACCGACAACACTCGCCAACCTGAGCCACAACTCAAGAGTTCCTCATGTTTATCTGCTATCTTGAGCAACAACTCAAGAGATGCCATTCCGATCCACAACTCAAGGAATGCCACGTACTTAACCCCTATCCCGAGCCACAACTCAAGGAATACCAGCAAGTCGACCTTCAAGATATCATCAAAGTCTTGTAGACCATGCACATCCAAAGTAAGTAAAACACAGTTTTTGCCTCTACAATATTGCCTGGCGCTACTCCTGAGCCGCCAAGCGAAACACGCCTCCAGACCGCCTGGCGGGGGACACGTACCACTAGGCGCCAAGCATCACTACACCTACTGCCTATGCAATTATCGCCTGGTGGAACGAACTCCGTCAGGCGCCACGCGTTCCCAAAGCTACTGTAATTGTAACTATCGCATGGCGGGTCAACTTTACCGCCAGGCGCTACACTAGTACACGAGTTTACTAGTTTTCTCTTTATGTGCACTAAGATTCTAATAGACCATTAAAATTTCCCCACGGTAAGGCCATTTATTTACATCCCATTTCAATGAATGGTAACCAATACTCCACGGTCTTACTAATCTTTTTAATTCCCAAATTTATTTATCAATTCCACTATACCATCCCTTTGAAATACCAAAGTCATCCTATGCCTACTACAATATGCCAAAGTCACTTTATACCGTAGAGATGTTATCATTGTTCCCAGTTTCTATCTCCATGTACACTTGATTACGCAATCTGTTTCATAACATAAATCCTCCAAATTTTCAACCCTAATACTTACATATATCAATCTCCATTGAATAATAGAAATTATAGGTTATCACCATACAATTGGTATATTTGTCCAGCATCCCAGATTATAGAGACTTCCATGAGTCCCTCAAGTTCCCAAAAACCAAGAAAAACAACCAAAACACAACAACCCTACATACGTCACCTGGCGACAGTTCTTCGCCACCAAGCGATTCAAAACAAAAACCCAAAACCTGAGTTTGATCACATGCGTTGCTTGGCGGCTTTGAATGCCCACCAAGTGGTTTCTGGAAATTTCCCTAAAAACCAAAAATTTGAGATGCGTACAGAGATGAATAATGCATAATTTATTTATACACACACAATTTAACTAATGACGTCAAAATTACGAGTCCAACACCCTTAACCTAACTCATCACGATCGTGCATATTATTAAAAATAATACTAATAATCAATTAAATAACACATAAAGGGCATACAAGGACTTGAACCCAAATACTCTTTACTCAACCCTTTAAACTGGTACTTTTCCATATCACATAAATCAACATTAAATATCATAAAGACTCTCACTACCCGTATTTATTAATTAATTAATTATTTAATTAATTAAATATCGCGGGTCTTACATCTAACACAATTTATGCTTCAATTGATGACCTTATTGACGGCTAACACAATTTCTGCTTCAATTGATGACCTTACCGAAGGATACATCTGTTGGTAATTTAGACTAAGATAATTTGTCGGTAAGTTTGTCGGAAATTCAATTTTTTTCTTGTTTACCATTACTGACACTCCCTGTCATCGGTATATATATCTAATCACCATTTGAAAAACATCATCTAATAAAAAATGCAATTTAAAAGAAGTAGTCTCACATGTAATGGTCGTTACACTTTTAAATTAATATAATTCAACACTTAACAAAAAGGTCTAAAAAAATTATATACTAATTACACGACTTGTTCCAACAGAATCTTCGTCTACAGATAAAACACCAATTGAAGCATGCTTATATTAAGTGTAGAATGAACTTGTCATAAACACCTTTCTTGCAATATATGTCTGAGTTTTGCGTATAAAATTAGTTGCTCAGGTTCCTCAATATCTACATAATGAAAACATTGCAAATGATTTTACAACAAAACACGCTAATGGGCAATGGACAGAGTGAAATGTAATATATTTGACTTAGATGTGTGCGACATTAGAACTGAAATGAAACAAAATACTCTAGTTTCCACGTTGATTGAAAAATAACCAGTAACATGCTTAAACTAGAGACGCACCTAGTCCAAAAAAGCATTTCTACTGAATAGCCTTCGGCAACAACAAAATATGTTTTGTTTGGAGAAAGCTCGATCAGAGGTGTTCTCCCAAAATAGAAACCGAAGAAATATGTTCCAACGTCATTTATAGCAATTAGGGATGTAGAGAAAATAAACCTTTCGTAATAATATTAACAGGTTAGATTGTAAGAAAAGCATTGAAATATGGAAAACACATTGGTTAGCAAAGCCAAAGCAACCATCACAAAAACCATCCAAATTCCATAACACAATAGATCATGAAATTAGGGATATTGAGCAAATGAAAATGGGAATTAGCTATTAACGTTGAATAAAAAATATCCTTCACGATAATCTCCTTTGTAAAGTTGATATCAGTTTTGAGCACAATAAATTGTATTCCAACTCAATAAAGAAATAGTCCAAGCCCTTTGATCATGCGTGGCTTTTCATTTGGCAAGACATCCTGGGAACAAGGTTAGTTTATGATATCAAAGGATATATATAGCTTTCACCCACAATCAACTTTCCCAAAAGTTTAAGCTATTTAATGACATGAATGAATTTCTATATGTTGATTATGTGACTCATATTCGTCTATTATTATTTCTCTCTTTCCCGATGTCCTTATCTAGGATATTTCTCAAAGGAAAGTTGTATCATATTAGCAATAGAAACATCCGAGGATGTGTCGTAAAAATGAAATGGAAATGCACAGGACACAACTATTATTTCTAAAAACGGACTCATAAGAACTTATGGCTGCAACTAAGGCGTGATATAGTATCTGCAATAAAGGCAAGACACGTTTCAAATAAAGGGAGTACTTTATCATTAACAAAATGAATAATTTGAATAAAATTATGAATAAGTAATTTTCATTATGCTTGACAAAATAAAGGAGAACACATCCTTCTATACAGGATTTATTAAATTTAGTAACATTTTTTTGTTACATTTATCCTAAATGTTACCTTATAAATAACTATAATAATACTTTTTAAAAAATGTTACCATAACTAATTTAAAATGTTACTATAAATATTGTTATTATGATATTGTAACATTTTTAAATAAATGTTACTGTAAATAAGTAATTCATTTTCATTTTTTTACCTTAATTGTAAAATTTTAAAATGATAACACTAATTTTATTATAACATTGAAATAGTTAATATTAATTTAAAATTTAATATTTTAAAGTAATATTTTAATTTATTTTAAAATAAATTAAAGTAATATTATAATTTATTTAATAATATTTAAATTAACAACCAACCTTAAACATTGTTTTTGGTTATTTAAATTATACGTCGTTCCAAATCAATTTTAACTTAATATTTTAATTTATTTAAAAATAAATTTAAAGTAATATTATAATTGATTTAAAAACAAAATTAAAAATTAATTTAAGATTTAGGATATGGAATTCGCATATCTCTGTTTCTCAACTTAAATTTAAAATAATATTATAATTAATTTAAAAACAAACATTAAAAATTATTTCAGATTAAGGGTATACATCGCAATCGAACCTCACATGTTTCTGTTTCCCAACTTCTCCAACGTTCTTTTTCACTTCAAACTCCTGAATCTGTCAACGTTTTCCTTCTTCTTCCAAATTCTACGAGACGTGATTTTGTCTTCGTTGACTCATCTTGCAGCCATTGCCATCTTCAGATTTGTGTGTAAAAATTTTCTTTCGACACGTTTCTTTCAGTTTTAAAGATTCTAATGCTTCTTCTCTCGTATTTCTTCCTTTTAACTTTAATATATCTCTTTATTACTAATAAATTATTGATTAATTGGTTTTAATTTCACATTAGGGCAAATCGGTGAAGGCATCACAAAGGAGGGAGGTATTCTTTGCGTTATTAAAGATATTATGGGTGGGTGAAAAATAAACCTGTGTGTGTTTTGTCTGCTAGTTTAATCTCAGTTTGAATGGAATGTTAAATCGATTATTGTAATATAGTTGTACTTCAATAAGAAATTTTGTATAATTTTGTTTCTGTTCTGTGGCTGATCTGTATAAGTAATAATCACCTGAGGGACTGAATCAGAAACTGATAATGTAACCGCGTGATACAGACATTAGTGAAGAAGATTAATCAATTCAATTGTTGAAAATTTTCCTCTAATTTTGAGTGCTATACTTTTATTACTGTTATGTTTTTCCTATGTATCTAACCTTTCTGATCTTCAATCATATCAATATATATAGGCTGAAATGAAGGAATGGGATCTCTCTTTATGTTTAGAAATTTACAACAAAAAAAATACAGTGTTTACGTTTTAGTTTCACCCATTAGAGTTGCGGTTTTGTTTATACATAATCTTCTCTTCATAGACTCATAAGCATTTCATGGATATCATCATTTTTCTCATTCTCTTTCTCTTGTTTTCCTTATTGATGTTCTATGGCATTGACAGGAAAAATTTCTGCATAAACTTGGTTTACCTTGAATATTTTTTCAGAGAATCTCTTGATCTTTCATCAAGTTGATAAGAATCTATTTGGTTCTTCAATCTTTATGATGTTGTGACTAGTAACGTGTATGATTTAAGTAATTATTTTTTGTCAAAATTTATTGCCATTCACGGTGTTTATGTGTTCGTTTTTTGGATTTGATTGCTTCGTGGCATTTAAACTTGGACAACATTTGAGTCAAGTTTGGTGATTATAGAATCTTCATGATTAATTCTTCTTGGAAATATTCGTGATATTTTATGCTATCTGAATTATGAATGTTATTATTGATTGTAATAGATGCATGAGTAGCCATAAACCAAGAATTACATGTAGGAAAAAAAATGATAAACCATTTGCATAGTCCTGTCGTTATTAGGTGGGTTAAAGGCAGAGGACAAAAGCCATTTTTTTTTGTACCTAAAAGGAAATTTTATCCACTAACACATGCCATCAATAAATACATACATACTCAAAGTGGGTAGGGTCAAATCCAACCACTAACCACTGTACATAGTTCATGCTTAAGTTTAAGTTTAAGATTATAACCAATTTATATTTCCAAAAATATCATGCTTAATATATACTTATTTTTCTAATTTACGGTCATGGAAGATCCCAGAATAATCATTCATCAACCATTCTCAAACTTATGTGTATTTATATAGCTTGGGATTAACGCTTATGGCACCTGAATTGCTTCTTCAAAGTGAAGCCATAAATGTCACTTTCATTGTCCAACCTTTGGGCCTCCACACTCATCTTTATTCTTGTTGTACTTCCTCTTTCTTTAGGAAAATTCCCACCCTTTAGGAAAGAATCAGACAAGGAAAAACAGGATTAGATTCTTAACTCTATAAATAATATATATTATCATTGAGAAAATCCATGGTAAATATCATGTATGCATGTGTGTTAAAATATTGGCCATTATTTTTTCACTAATTATTGATATGACTTACTTTACTGAGCCAAATCTGAAAAAGTAGACCATATATCCATTGCAAGGAAAAAATAATTATTGGACAGAGCTTTGTGTTACATTTCATACTATTACCTCTTCACTAATCAGAAGGGTAATTGGGTCCCATACTCATCACAAATTAAGTAATATTTTAGTTAGTGCAAGAGTATCTCTATCTCTGTCATAAAAACTCAATATGAGTTCTTAACTCTGTCTTCAGTGGTCCTTTCTAGTTATATAAAGTTTTTCATATCCACATACTAATAAAAAACACTCAACTTTAGTTCTTAATTTATTTTAAGTGAGTTTTATTTTATTTTCCACTCACACAACAGGAACTCTGTTTCAGATTGAAAAGTTATTTTTCTTATGTAGTTAGTTCTGTAAAAAATTTATCAGCAACTTTGCTGATAGATGCATGATTTTTCAAGACTTACCTATGCATATCCTAGAAAGCTAAACTGATAAGTCACTATGTGATATATCAATTTTATTTTGTGTTGTATATTCTTTTGGAAGATTCATTTTGTTTGTATGTGTTCTTAAGATTCTCTCTACCACCTTCATACTCTTGCTCGTGCTTTCTATTATAATCACCAACTTTTTTGCTCTAATATTTCTTTCTGTATAAATATAGTTTTACTTGGTCCATATTCTTTCTAAAAAAGATTTCTCATCGTCAGGATCACACATGACTATTGTGTCAAAATATTTTCTAAGTCTTTAATATATATATATATATATATATATATATATATATATATATATATATATATATATAATTACAAAAAAAATT